>ERZ772906.64-NODE-64-length-59463-cov-7.158447_pt1 | contig 59463 bp, 43 predicted proteins | sample MGYA00511338_ERZ772906 | MGnify/ENA primary metagenome ERZ772906 (study PRJEB29015, sample SAMEA2738076) | human oral metagenome | biome: human oral; feature: human-associated habitat; material: saliva | place: China | collected 2212 ... | reverse complement strand
ACTACCTCGGTACCGAGGTCAGCAATGCTGTGATCACCGTACCAGCCTACTTCAACGACGCTCAGCGTCAGGCTACCAAGGAGGCTGGTGAGATCGCAGGGCTCAAGGTCGACCGTATCGTCAACGAGCCTACGGCTGCTGCTCTGGCCTACGGCCTAGACAAGGCCGATAAGGACATGAAGATCGCAGTCTTCGACCTCGGTGGGGGGACCTTCGATATCTCCATCCTGGAGCTCGGTGACGGGGTCTTCGAGGTGCGCTCGACCAATGGGGACACGCACCTCGGTGGGGACGACTTCGACCACGTGATCATCGACTGGCTGGCCGACGAGTTCAAGGCCGACGAGGGCGTAGACCTGCGTCAGGATCCTATGGCCATGCAGCGCCTCAAGGAAGCTGCCGAGAAGGCCAAGATCGAGCTCTCGAGCTCGACGAGCACGGAGATCAACCTGCCCTACATCATGCCCGTAGGTGGGATCCCCAAGCACCTGGTACGTACGCTGACGCGTGCTAAGTTCGAGCAGCTCGCCGACCGCCTCATCCAGGCCTGTGTCGCTCCCTGTGAGAACGCACTGCGCGACGCTGGCCTCTCCAAGAGTGACATCGACGAGGTCATCCTCGTAGGGGGCTCGACGCGTATCCCCGCTATCCAGCAGATCGTAGAGAAGATCTTTGGCAAGGCTCCCTCTAAGGGCGTCAACCCCGACGAAGTCGTCGCCGTAGGTGCTGCCATCCAGGGTGGTGTACTCACCGGTGAGATCAAGGATGTCCTTCTGCTCGACGTCACTCCTCTCTCCCTCGGTATCGAGACGATGGGTGGTGTGATGACTCGCCTGATCGATGCGAACACGACGATCCCTACCAAGAAGAGCGAGATCTTCACCACGGCTGTAGACAATCAGCCCGAAGTAGAGATCCACGTCCTACAGGGTGAACGTTCGCTGGCTAAGGACAACAAGAGCATCGGGCGCTTCAAGCTCGAGGTAGCTCCCGCTCCTCGTCAGACGCCTCAGATCGAAGTGACCTTCGATATCGACGCTAACGGTATCCTCAATGTCACCGCTCTGGACAAGGCTACAGGCAAGCAGCAGAAGATCCGTATCGAAGCCTCCAGCGGTCTGTCAGATGCTGAGATCCAGCGTATGAAGGACGAGGCTGCTGCCAACGCTGAAGCTGACAAGAAGGAGACCGAACGTATCTCTAAACTCAACCACGCCGATAGCCTCATCTTCCAGACGGAAAAGCAACTGAAGGAATTCGGTGACAAGCTCTCCGCCGACAAGAAGGCTGCTGTCGAATCTGCCCTCGCTAAGCTCAAGGAAGCACACTCGGCTCAGAACCTCGACGGTATCGACGCTGCTTCTGCTGAAGTGCAGTCTGCCTTCCAGGCCGCTAGCGAAGAGATGTACAACCACGCCAATGCTGCCGGTGCCGCTGATCCTACGGCTGGCGCTGCCTCTGGCTCCGCTTCTTCCTCTCAGTCTGCTGGTGACAACATCACCGACGCTGACTTCGAAGAGGTCAAGTAGTTCCCCTCACTTAATAGAAGGTGGGCTAGCACTCTAGGTGCTAGCCCGCCTTTTTGTTTCTCTACGGACGGCTCTCCCTCCCGTCCCCGATCCCCCACTTTTATCCTCCTTCTGAGTTCTCGAAAAAGGACATTCATCCTCGTAGCTTTTTCTCCTGATTTTCCCGCCCTGAGCGAAGCGTCGCCTTCGCCCTTCAGTAGGGGGTGTTTCCATGGTGGGAAGGGGGCTGCTTCGGTCTCTTGGGAGGGTGTCCTCAGAGGGAGCCAAAAACGACCTACGGTAGGTCGCCGAAAAAACCTACAGTAGGTCGCAAAGGCGACCTACCGTAGGTCCCATTTTGGGGGTGCGGGAGTGGGTCTCCTTCTAGGGCTCTTCTTCCCGATGGCTATACCATAATAATAGGGGGATGATCCGCCTGCTTCCCTTTAGTGGGAGAAATGAGGGGGAGAGGGGGGATTGGTCAGGGGAGCGAAGTGACTTCTTTTCGTCCTGGTCGGAGAGGGGTAGGAGTACGTCCCTCCCCTCTGTCGAGAGGGCGTCGGATCGTGATCGGCGGAGGTGTCTTGGGGCGATGAAGGGGAGTCTTCTTCGGGGGAGGAGCTGGAGGTCTTAGACGCTCCAGGCACAGCCGTTTGAGTATTCGTCCGAGTGTTTGTATCTTTGTCGCTCAAAGACTTGAAATATAAACACTATTCACCCCATAGGTAAAAACAGACAATGGCAGTATTAGAGAAGATCCGAAGTCATTCGGTCCTGCTGGTCGTCGTCATCGGGATCGCCCTGGCGGGCTTCGTCGTCGGTGACCTCTTCACCAGTGGCCGAACCTTCTGGAGCAAGAGCGAGCGTACAGCCCTCTCTATCGATGACAAAGATGTCTCGATCGAAGAGTATAGCGTACGTCTCAAAGAGCTCGAAGACCAAGCTCAGGCTCAGGGTCAGCAGCTCTCCGACGAACAACGCATGCAGCTGAACAATCAATTGGCTCAGGAGTACATCTCTGAGTATGCGCTCACCGAGGTGACCTCTCGCGTCGGTCTTGGCGTCTCAGACGAAGAGCTCTACGCCCTCCTCGTAGGGAAGGGGATCGCTCCCTCGCCACTGGCTTCGCAGTTCTTCGGGACGACGGACGAACAGCAGATCAACGATCTGATCAAGCGTCTCTCCGATAAGCAGATCCAGGCTGCCCCTGCCGAACAGCGTGCTCAGCTCCTACAGGCTAAGAGCCAGTTCGAGCAACTCCAGAAGCAGATCAAGTCTCAGCGTCTGCAGCAGAAGCTCACGACCCTCCTCTCACGTACCTACAAGATCAACGACGTAGACCGTGAGCTCGCCCTCGGCAAGGAGAGCCGTAGCATCGCTCTGGTGCGTACCTCCGCTGCTATGATCACCGACGAAGCCGCTAAGCCTAGCGACAACGAAGTGAAGAAGTACTACGACGAACATCCGGACTTCTACAAGATGCAGTATCCGCTGACGGAAGTCAGCTACATCAGCCTGCAGGTCGTGCCCTCACAGGCGGACTACAAGGTGGCGCTTGATGAGAAGAACAAGGCTGTCGCTGAGCTTCGCACTGCTACTGCCTCCAACATCGAAGAGGTACTCCGTGGCTACACGACCTCAAGCAAGTTCTTCTCTAAGACCTTCCTCACCGGTGCTGAACTCGACGAACTAGGCCTAGGTGCCGAGCAGGTCGCCTTCATCAAGGGATCCGAAGCTGGTGCTGTCAACGATCCTCAGCTCGTGAGTGATCGCTACGATGTCGTCAAGCTCGTCGGCAAGAAGATGGCTACCTCTGGAGTCTCTGTCCGTATGATCGTACTGAGCGACAGCGTCAAGGGCCAAGCCGATAGTATCATGGCTCAGCTCAACTCTGGAGCAAGCTTCGCCGAGCTGGCCAAGAAGCACAGCCTCGACCAGAGCACCGCTGCTAGCGGTGGTCTCATCCAGCTGCCTAACCGCTATGGTATGGTCGATAGCACCTTCTCCGAATCTAAGCTGATCCAGATCGCTCAGGGCTCTGGTCTCAACCTCGATACCCTGTACAAGGTACCCGTCGGTACAGTGGTTCGCCTAGGACGTGCTCCTATCTCTGTGCTCGTCCGTGCTGAGAATCCTCAGCCCGCTGTAGAGTCCTATCAGGTAGCCTTCGTCTCTATCCCTGCGACCTTCTCTCCTGAGACGTACAATGAGAAGTATGCTGCGATGAACCGCATCCTCGGCGGTGGCGGTGGCTTCGAAGCTATGGCTAAGAAGGCTGAGAAGGAGGGCTTTAGCGTCGCTCGCAATATCCCCATCTCCACGCAGTCTCCTGCCCTTGGGCAGATACCTAGCTCTCGCCAGGTCATCAGCTGGGCACTCAATGCTAAGGAGGGCGAAGTCGGGCAGAAGCTCTACACCTGTGGTACTGACTACCTCGTCATCCCCACGGTCGTCAAGCACACGCCTGCAGGCATAGCTCCTCTCTCCGCTGTCCGTGAAGAGATCATCGCTTACCTCTCGGGTAAGAAGAAGGCAGAGACGCTGGCTAAGAACCTCGAAGCTAAGCACCTCGCTTCGCTCGACGCTTATGCTACGGAGCTCCAGACGAAGGTCGACACCCTCGTGGATGTCAGCTATATCGTCCGTGGTAGCGAGCCTGCTACCTTCAACGGTGTAGCGATGACTACCCCTATGGGTAAGCTCTCCAAGCCCTTCGCTGCCAATAACGCTGAAGTCATGGTACTACAGCCAGTAGCTGCTACGCCTAATGATCCAGCTGCCGTCAGTGCACAGATCAAGCAGCAGGAACTTGGCCTAGCTCGTCAGTACAGCTACCGAGTCTTCGCTAACGTCATCCAGAATCTCAAGATCAAGGACAACCGCGGTCGCTTCTACTAGTAAGCACCTTGATCTCTCTCTTCGGAGGACGACGCTAGAGGGGACAACCCTTTGCCTCCGAATCTAGTTATACCTAAGGCTGTCTGTAGGGAATATGTCCTACGGGCAGCCTTAGCATTACACGATTTATCCAGATAGAATGCCTACAGGCAAGCAAATACTCCTAGGCCGTACCTTAGAGGAGCTGACTGACCTAGTTACCTCCCTAGGGATGCCCCGCTTCACGGGGAAGCAGATCGCACAGTGGCTCTACGATAAGCGTGTCACCTCCATCGACGAGATGACCAATCTCTCCAAGGCCAATCGAGCACTCCTCTCCGAGCAATACACCGTAGGGCGTACGGCTCCCGTCATGAGTCAGCTCTCCCAGGATGGTACACGCAAGTACCTCTTCCAGGTCGCTACGGGCGGACTCATCGAAGCTGTCTTCATCCCGGACAAGGATCGGGCGACGCTCTGCATCTCTTCGCAGGTGGGCTGTAAGATGGACTGCCTCTTCTGTATGACGGGTAAGCAGGGCTTCAAGGGGAATCTCTCCACGGGTGAGATCATCAATCAGGTGCTCTCCGTCGAAGAATCTCTCTCCCTGACGAACATCGTCTATATGGGGATGGGCGAACCACTAGATAATGCCGTCAATGTGATGAAGAGCATCGAAGTGATGACTGCTTCCTGGGGGCTGGCTTGGTCGCCCAAGCGTATCACGCTCTCTACCGTAGGAGTACGTCGAGGGCTGGAGCGCTTCCTCTCGGAGACGACCTGCCATCTGGCGGTGAGCCTCCATAACCCCTTCCACGAAGGGCGCCTAGAGCTCATGCCTGCCGAGGGTGGCCTTCCTCTGGTGGATACCCTTCAGATGATCCGTGAGGCAGACTTCACAGGCCAGCGTAGAGTGTCCTTCGAGTACATTGTCTTCGATGGAGTCAATGATAGTGAGGAGCATGCCGCAGAGCTTGCCCGCCTACTGCGTGGTATCCCCTGCCGTATCAACCTCATCCCCTTCCATCAGATCCCTAATGTCCCCTTGAGACCTCTAGCTCGGGACAAGATGGAGCACTTCAAGAATCTCCTCGAGGCACGAGGCTATACCACGACGATACGTACCTCCCGAGGAGAGGATATCTCTGCAGCCTGCGGTATGCTCTCGACCAAGGAGCAGATGGCTCGTAATACCTCGGCCAACTAACACCCCTCACTCGTGATCCTCGACCGACTGCACATCCTCAACTTTAAGAGCATTGCCTCGGCCTCGTGCATCTTCTCGCCCAAGGTGAACTGCTTCATCGGCCTGAATGGTATGGGGAAGACGAATATGCTCGATGCCCTGCATTACCTCTCCTTCACGAAGAGCCATCTCTCGATCACCGACAGTCTGGCGGTACGGCAGGGTGAGGAAGCTTCGATCCTAGAGGCGGTCTACAAGAGTGACTTCGGAGATGAGCGTCAGCTACTGCTCCAGATACGTCCAGGGCACCGTAAGATCCTTCGCCGTAACAAGAAGGAGTACACCAAGCTCAGCGAGCATATCGGTGCCTTCCCTCTAGTCATCGTCTCCCCACAGGACTATCAGCTCATCCTCGGAGGTAGCGATGAGCGTCGGCGCTTCGTAGACCGCCAGCTCTCCCAGCAGGATAGTGTCTACATGGCCGCTTTAGCCCAGTACCATCGGATCCTCGAGCAGCGGAATGTCCTCCTCAAGAGCCAGTCTGCATCGGATGCCGTACTCGAGGTACTGGACCTTCAGCTAGAGCAGGTGAGTCCCTTGATCTACGAGCGACGCTGTGCCTTCATACGGGACTTTATTCCCCTCTTCCAGCACTACTATACAGCCATCAGTGGCGGACGTGACCAAGTACGTCTAGACTACAGCTCTTCGCTCTCGGACGAAGGAGGACATTGCCTCGAAGCGCTACGTACAGCTCGTCAGCGAGACCGCCTCATGGGCTATACGACCCTCGGGCTACACAAGGATGACCTGCAGATGCTCCTCGAGGGTGAACTGATTCGTAAGGTCGGGAGTGAAGGGCAGAATAAGACCTTCCTCATCGCACTGAAGTTCGCCCAGTATGCCCTGCTCTCCAAGACGAACCCTGAACGCCCCCTTCTGCTCCTGGACGATATCTTTGACAAGCTCGATGCCGAGCGTGTCGAGCGGATCATTAGGCTCGTCGGGGGGAGTGACTTCGGGCAGATCTTCATCACCGATACCAATAGGAAGCACCTCGATGAGATCGTCACGAGCTGGGGAGAAGACTACCGCCTCTTCGAAGTCTCCGAGGGTGAGATACGAGCCATAGATGAGCCTAGATCATGAAGCAGAGTGAGACGGTTAAGCTCGGCGAAGCAATAGCCTCGCTGTGGGATGAGGACCCTGATATGTACGAGCAACTGCTGGTACATCGGATGATGGGCTACCTACCCGAAGTGCTGGGAAATCTCTATCGTTGGGTAGTAGAGATACGCTTCGACGAAGGAGTGCTTCGCCTGAGAGTCTCGTCGTCGGCTGTGTGCCAAGAGCTCAACCTTCGCCTGAGAGAACTTCGGGAGCAGATCAATAGGCAGCTTCACGCCGAACTGGTGCGTGTGATCCAAGTCTACGTCTAAGGAGGGCGCTTCTCTCACAAACAAATAGAATGGGACTACAGGTCGTGGCTGACGCCTTGCCTGTAGTCCCATTTTCTGTATAGATCTGTGGTGTACTTCTGGAGGGTGTAGTTCGCCATCCTTATGGGGGATGGAGGGTGATTCTTCAGATGTGTCTATCTGTGGATACGTCTCGAGTAGCAGATTTGATGCGCCTCCGAGGGCGGTAGAAAAGGGAAGCCCCTCGATCGTCGTGAGGACGATCGAGGGGCAAAGTTGCGTATTGGTGTCAGTGGATAGGGTGGGCGTTATTTGGCTGCACGTAGTACAAGGTCCTTAGAGATGTTCTTCTCACGCTCAGGTAGATCGATGAGGAGCTGAGCATCGAGGTAATTGAGTTCGTTACCGATGGGGATGTACTCGCTGGTGATGTTCTTCTTGTTGCGGACTAGGTCGAAGAGACGATGCCCTTCGCAGAAGAGCTCGATGCGTCGCTCGCTGAGGATGTCCTCGAGAGTCACGGAGGTAGCAGCCGTGTAGCTAGTGAAGCGCTGGCTACGGAGTGCATTGTAGTAGTCAAGAGCAGTCTTGCCATCCGAAGCAGTAGCACCCTTGAGAAGGGCTTCGGCTGCTATGAGGTAGAGCTCAGAGAGACGGATGACCTTGAAGTTATTCACCCCTGTGGGGGAGCTGGCACCTGCCTGACCTGGGTACTTGATGGTATAGTAGCCCTTGTTGCCACCATCAGCATTGGCTCGCTCGGTGATACTCTGGGTGCGGATGTCGTCTGCACGGTTAGCTCGGAGCCAAGAGAGGAAGCTCTCCGAGGTACCGAACTCTGCATAGCCACTAGGATTAGTATAGCTCCCGATGCTATTGAGCCCTGCGTTGTCCTTGTCCGTGGTGAGTACTTCGAAGAGGGACTCTGATGTGCCGGTCTTCGACCAGACAGTGAGGTACTCCTCGGGGGTGTAGAGCTTGTAGCCACTGGAGTTGATCACCTCGCTGGCGTACTTGTAGGCATTCTGCCAATCACCATTGTAGAGGTATGCACGGGAGAGGAGCCCTGCCGTAGCCCAGTAGTTGAGGTTACCTGAGTTGGCGATCTTCTCCTTGCTCAGTGTCTCCAGTGCCCTCGTCAGGTCGGAGATGATGAAGTCGTAGGTCTCACGGAGCGTAGAGCGCTGGAACTGATGGCTACGAGGGAATACCTGATTGATGATGGGTATACCGGAGTACTTAGCATCTACATTGACCCCTGAGGAAGGGATGTAGCAGTAGAGGCGGGCAAGCTCTAGGTGTGCAAGCCCTCGGAGTGCGTAGAGCTGACCGATGTAGTCCTTAGCACGGGCCTTGTCGGCTTGGGGCGCAGACTCGGCGATGCTTGGAGCGTACTTGAGGATATTGTTGACACGGCCCGAGACGGTCGAGAATACCTGATAGGCTCCATCCGAGATAGAGGAGTTCTTGTCGGTGCGGAAGGTATGGAGGGTGAGCGTCTGATTGTTGCCTGTCGAGATAGCCTTGATGTCTCCTCCCTTAGCATCGGCATAGAGGGCGGTCTCTCCGCTGTATCCAAATTGTTTGTTTAGTGCGGCGTAGACTCCATTGACTGCTAGCTTCAGATCGCTGACGGTCTCGATGGACTGATCCTCAGCACGAGAGGAGGAAGGCACCTGTTCGAGCTGCTTACCGCAAGAGGTAAGGAAGGCCGCAGAGGAGAGGAGGGTATATAATGCGAATCTTTTCATAACGGAATACTGGGATTGAGAGTTAGAAACCAACGTTGAGGCCGAAGCTGATGGTGCGCAGGGCAGGGATGTCGGCGGAGCGGAAGCCGTTGAGGGCTGCTTCGAGCTCTCTATTCTTCGTAGCTGCGTAGAGGAAGGCGAGGTTGTTAGCCGTCAGGGAGAGGCTTGCTGATCCGATACGAAGGGCCTTCGTCAGACTCTCGGGTAGACGGTAGCTGAGGCTTACTTCCTTGAGACGGATGAAGTCCGAAGAGTGGAGCTGGCGGGTCGATGTGCCACCACTACGCAGGGGATTGAGTAGGATAGGTAGGGGATTCGAAGCACCGGTGTTGGTAGGAGTCCAGTAGTTGCCTACGAGCTCCTTGCTGGCGTTGATCGAAGCGGAGCGCTGCCCATCGGCGATAGCAAAGGCATCGAAGTGGTCGTAGATGTAGCCCCCGAACTGATAGCTGATCAGTGCGCTCAGAGTGAAGCCACCGTACGATAGGCTGTTGGTGAGACCACCGTAGACCTTAGGGTAAGCAGACTTAGAGGGGCCACGACCTGCCTCTGCATGGTTGTAGGTGATATTGTCTGGGCTCTCGGGCTTAGAGGGGTCGATGAGGAACTTACCCAGCCCTGAAGCCTGGTCTACACCGACATAGTGAGGGAGGTAGAAGGTGTAGACATCACTCCCTGCACGATAGAGGTAGATGTTATTAGGACCACTGATGATGTCGCCATTGGGCAGAGCCTCGACACGAGAGCGGATCTTCGTGAGGGAGAAGTCGAGATCCCAGCGGAGCTTATTGGAGCGAAGTAGGTCAGAAGCATGGAGCTCGATCTCTACACCACGGTTGGAGATCTCCCCGCTATTGTCCTGATAGGTAGTTACGGCGTGGTTGTAGGAGACGGGTACCTGCATCAGGAGGTTAGTCGTGTACTTGTCGAAGTACTCGATACCGAGGGTGAAGCGCTTAGCCAGTGTGAGGTCAAGGCCGACATTGAGGCTTCGGCTCTTCTCCCAGCCTAGATCGAGGTTAGCCAGCTGGCTGAGGTAGATGGCAGACTCAGGTCCGTAGCTACCGCCGAAGGAGTAGAGACCTCTCCAGGAGTACTCTGCATCGGGCAGATTACCATTGGTACCGTAGGAGGCACGGAGCTTAGCGTCGGTGATGAACTTATTGTCCTTGAGGAAGGCTTCACGACCGAAGCGCCATGCGCCCGAGACGCTGTAGAAGACCCCGGAGCGATTGTTCTTCCCGAGCTTGGAGGAGATATCGTTACGAAGGCTCAGACCTGCGTAGTAGAGGCTATTATAGTTGTAGTTGAGGCGTCCGAGGTAGGAGAGAAGGAAGCTACCGTAGTGGTTGCTTTCGCTGTCGACTACCTGACCGTTGCCGAGCTCCTTGAGCTTGGAGGTCGAGTACTTGTTCACAGAGAAGCCGTGGCGGAGCTGCTCGAAGGACTGGGCTTCGATACCAGCGAGTGCGTCGACGTGGTGGCGGTCGAAGTCCTTGTTGAAGTTCAGTACGTTGGAGGTCGTCTTGACGGTAAGTTCATTGTTGAGACGTATACCCTGTCCACCTACACGAGCACCGTCGGAGGTCAAGGGGCTTATGTACTGAAGGCTCTTGACCAGAGTGTACTCGATGGAGTTAGTCGTCTTGAAGGAGAGGTAGTCGGTGAAGGTGATCTGTGCATTGGCACCAGCCAGTCCACGGAGGGTACCCAGCTGATTGAGCACACGATCGGGATCAAGGAGTTCGATCGGATTGTCCCCACGCTTCATCGGTGCAGCAGCGGGATTGTAGCTCCCATCAGCGAGACGAACGGGCTGGTCGGGGCGGGAGACGAGGGCGAGGATCGTGGGGTGGGTGAGGCTGACACTAGCGCTCTGTCGGCTATTGTCTCCGATACCCTGCTGGGCGGTATAGGACACCTGACCCTTGAAGGAGAGGTCGAGCCACTTGGTGGCCTTGTTGTCGAGGTTCAGCAGACCCGAGTAGCGGGAGAAGCTTCCGTAGGGAGAGATACTCTTGATGTCGTTGTAGCCGAGAGAGGCGAAGTAGCGGAGCCCTTCGGTACCACCATTTGCAGAGAAGGAGACATCGCTGAGTCTACCCGTGCCGAGGAGTTCCTTCCTCCAGTCGGTTACGGTCTCTCGGCTTCTGACGAAGCTATAGTCGTTCGATGCTATGTAGCTGTCGGTGACGGTAGCTTCGGCCTGCTTACGTAGGGCAGCGCGATTGGCGTAGTTAGCACCGGTGGGGAGGATAGCATCCTGCTTGTAGAGGATCTGGTTGATGAAGGCTTCACGCTGGTAGTCGAAGGCTTCGGTGGCGTTCATCACTTCGAAGGAATTGGTAGCCAGCTGGGAGAAGCCCGTGCTTGCCTTGAAGGAGAAGTTGGTCTTGCCCTGCTTACCACGCTTGGTCGTGATGATGACGACGCCGTTAGCAGCACGGGAGCCGTAGAGCGAAGCGGAGGCTGCATCCTTGAGTACGGAGATCGACTCGATGTCCTCAGGGTTGATGGAGGCTAGGATGTTGGACGACAGTCCCGAGATCCCGTAGTCCCCTGCCGTGACGGGCACACCGTCTACGACGTAGAGAGGCTCCGTCGTCCCATTGATACTCCCGACACCACGGATCTGAAGGGTCCCAGAGGCACCGGGCTCCCCTGTCTGCGAGGTGACACGTACGCCTGCTACCTTACCAGCAAGCGCCTTGTCGACGGACTCGACCTTAGCACTGGCGATCGCCGAAGCCTTGACACTGCTCGTAGCGCCGGTGAGCGAGGAGCGTCGCTGTGTACCGTAGGCCGAGACCACTAGAGGGTCGAGCGTCTTCTCGGTGCTCTGCAGGACGACACGTAGCTCACGACCCGTGAGGGCGACGGTCTGCGTAGCGTAGCCGATGTAGGAGATGCGGAGGTGCTTGGCGCCCTCGGGCAGGGTGAGGGTGAAGCGTCCCTTAGCGTCGGTGAGTACACCGCTACGGGGGAACTCAACGCAGAGGACAGATGCGCCATCGATCGGCTCATTGTTCTCCGAAGCCAGGACAATGCCGGTGACGGAGACCTGCTTCTTCTGAGCCCAAGCTATTCCTACGCAGAGGAATAGAAGCAGGAGGGATAGTAAACTCTTTCTCATTGACTTCTTGTTTATTTCGTTAGTTGTGTGGATGCAAAAAAAGAAGCGCTTCTCTAGGATTCACCATGAGAAGCGCTTCAGAAAGCTCGGGATAGAAGTATATCTATCCGTGTATGTCTATACTGAGATCTACAGCCTGATCGCTTCGCCTATGGATACGCCACATGGTGTCGGTGCACATCATTGTGCCGACCCACATTCGCATCATTGTCATAGACGTTTGATTCATACTGTAGCTTGTTGGATTGCTTTGTTGTTTGCTTTGAGGTGTGACCGCTCGTCTCTGAGGCGAGGTTCACGGAGACAAAGGTAGAGAAGATTTTTGAATTACCAAATTTTGTTAAGAAAGTTTTGATTCTTCACCCCCGATCTTCCCCCTTCAGATTTACTCTGCCGAAGGTACCCCTTCGATAGCCCTTTAAGGAAGGCTCTTCAGAGGGGTCAAAAAGGACCCTACGGTAGGTCGTCAAAAAAAACTACGGTAGGTCGGTCGACCGACCTACCGTGGGTCGCATCGACGACCTACAGTAGGTTTTATTTGACCTCCTCCGAAGTCCCCGTGCTACAGGGCTTGTGGAGCCCTCTTCTTTGCCTTCAAAATTCTCCGTCCCGAGGGGTGGTGGAGAGGCGGGAGATCGCTAAAATATTTATTAAGCGAACGCCTTGATCTGAGGGGAGAATTGTCGTTCCTTTGTAGAGAAGTTCATCCCCCTGAAGACGCTCCATGAGAGCTCCATGAGAGCTCACGATCTCCCTCGCTATCGAGATCGTGCCGACGTGCCTAGGATGGAAGGGCTTCGCACCCGTATATTCATTTATTATCAACACATGCGCACAATGAAAACACCTACCCAAGCCTCGTGCGAGGTACCCCCGCTTGAGTTCAGAGCCTATGCTGTGAAGGAGCTAGCTACCCTCTACTTCCCTCACTGCGAACCAGGCTACGCCGGACGCTGTCTGCGCCGACTCATCCGACGAGATCCCGAGCTCCTTCGTCAGCTACAGGAGCGAGGCTATCGCACACGTGCTCACTACCTCCCGCCGGTAGCCGTCCAGGTGCTCCTGGAGCATCTAGGTACACCGCAGGACTTCTATGAGATCCTGAGGAAGAGCTAAGGAGGCGCTTGCTCCCCACCCCCTCTTCTTATGTGCACTGAGCAGGGGTAGATCTTGGCGGGGAGCACCCCCGCCTTCGTGCATCGAGGTGGCTGGAGAAGCGGTCTTGCAGATCCTGATTTTTTTTTTACCAGAAAGTCGTACATTCGTAGGTAGAAAAAGCAAAGCACCAAGCAACTCACCTCTTATCTACCTCATCTAAGTATCCAGGTATGAAGACTAGCACGATTCACCTCCGCTCTCGCACGCTGCTCCTAGGGCTTGCCCTCGTCCTCGGGAGCTGGTTCACTAGTTCGGCCCAAGAAGGAAGAAGGCTCGAACTAAAGATCCTCTCACCCTCAGGACAGGGGGTAGACTCCGCTTCGCTCAGGCTCTCCTTCTGCGAGCGTAAGAGCATCGAGGGACACACCGACAAGTCCGGTCGCTACAGCTGTCCGATCCCCGCAGACTGCTCCTCCCTGAGGCTCTGGGTCTGGGGTAGTGCCTACGCTGTAGTAGATACGACACTCTCCGTAGCTACGACCCACCAGCACACCATCCGTCTAGATAGTCACACCCTCGAAGGGGTGAAGATCGTCGCTACCCGCCCTTCTGTACAAATGAATGCCGAGGGGACGACCTACCAGATCACGACGGAGGGACTACTCTCTTCAGCTAAGGCTCCCCTTGTGCTACAGCGTATCCCCGATCTCATCTGCGAGGGCGGAAGCTACACGATCCCTGGCTCGCGAGGTCAGGTGACTATCTATGTCGATGAGGTACCTGTCAACGAGCGCTTCCTCAGCCAACTCGACGCTCAAGATATCGATCGGGTAGAGGTGCGTCCCAGCGACGTCGCTAGTAGCTCGGGTGGCGGAGCTATCTATATCTATAGGAAGAAGCATCTAGGTACGCTCAAGGGAGAGCTCGGTATGAGTGCGGGGCTGATCAATGAGGAATATACCGTCAGCCCCTCGTTGTCCTACCTCAGTAAGACCTTTGACCTGGTGACCTCAGGCTCGGTGATTACGAACAAGCAGTATCCGCATATCCGTACGCTCCGCAATGGGGTAGAGGTCCTCGATATACAGAGCAATACTCGGCTGACGCAGTACAATGCTGAGGCCCTACTCAACGCCGTCCTCTCTGACCGCTTCAAGGCCTCCCTCTCCTACCTCCTCTTTGGCTACGAAGAGCGTCTCAGGCAGTCGATCACTAAGCCCCTTGGCATGAAGAGGCAGGAGTATCTCATCGGGCGAAATCTGATCCATACGGCCAATCTGATCCTCTCCTATCAGCTCGCTCCCGAGCAAAGTCTCTTAGTGCGGGCTCAGGGGCTCCAGACCAATGAGGCACAGACCCGTGAGGGTGTCTCGGGTGACTACTCTGCTCGTATGAGCTACTTCGTCGGGGACGTCGCCTACGACCACGATGAACTTCCCTTCCTCGGGATGACGCATGCGCTTCGCCTCGGTGCACGCCTCCTCCACCAGCGGAGTGTCGTAGAGGGAAGTGCCAAGCCCCACCAGATGACGCAGGGGCAGCTCTATCTCAAGGACAACTTCTACCTAGCTAAGGGGCTAAGCCTCTACTTCCTGCTTCGCAATGAATGGGGACGCTACGGGCTGGAGGCGAACCGGCGTAGCTACTTCAGCTTCATCCCCTATGTGGCGCTGGCTTACTCCAAGAGTGGCTACTCGGCACGCTTGAGCTTCGACCGAGATCTCTCCCGCCCCGAGGGCAGTCTCCTCTCCCCTGCGGAGTACTTCGTCAGTGAGCTGGAACGCCAGCGAGGCAATCCCAACCTCAAGCCTCAGACGAGCCTCAGCTGGTCGCTCTCCCTCGGGAAGAGCTTCGGGAAAAGTCGCCTCGTCCTCACAGCCTCGCATGAGGTGCTTCAGGACCTCATCTCCGGGATCTCGACGACGACGCCCAACCTCTCGACCTTCGAGAACGCTGGCGAGGGTCGCCTCTCCTCGCTCACGAGCACCTTCCGCACCTCTGCCTTCGACTACAAGCTCAATCTACAGGTCTATGCCGGGCTGAAGTACTCGGACTACCAGCTCAAGAGTGCCTATCAGGCTTCGGCGCTCAACGCCACACAGCGAGGCTGGGGACTGCGGTGCGGGGGCAGTGTAAGCCTCCTGCTCGACGGGAACTGGTTCTTCAATGCATCGGTGAACTACAATAGCCCGACCTACGCCTTCTCCTCCCGCACCATCGCCGAGCCCCTCACCTATCTCTCCGCCGAGAAGAGCCTGCTCGCTGGACGGCTCACCTTCTCCCTCTCGGCTATGGCGCCCTGGGGCCTCGGGGAATATAGGCGTACGGAGTCTACCTTCCGAGGGATCCAGCAGATCCGGCAGTCGACCCTATCGCTCTCCAATGTGAGCCTCGGTGTCTCCTTCCGCTTCGGTAAGGGCGAAGCCAAGGAAGCCCCCTCAGAGGCTATCGATGCCTCAGGGCTGAAGCGTAGCGATCGATGAGCCTTCCTTCGCTGTAGTAAGCGCATAGGGGAGGTGGAGTAAAGATGCGTGCTCCACCTCTCCTCTTTTTTGCGTCGTCGGAGGGCTCCGCTAGGCCTGATTCCTGGGGCGTTTGCGAGCCCCCAAAAAACGACCCACGGTAGGTCGCCGAAAAAACCTACTGTGGGTCGTCGATGTGACCTACGGTAGGTCGTCATCACGACCTACCGTAGGTCTCTCTTTAGCCCCTCAAGGGAATCGCCTCCGAAGGGTCGTGCTTGAGGCTCTCCCTTCCCCCTCGGAAGGCCAGCCGACGGAGGGTAGGAGAGATCCGAAAATTTAATTACCTTTGCACCACGATTACGAAAAAGGAAGAGTGAACCGGCTCACCAAGCCCTGGTGCTGAAGGTACATGATACATCCAAGGATTGGTTGGGTAGCTCAGCTGGATAGAGCAATAGCCTTCTAAGCTATCGGTCCTGGGTTCGAATCCCAGCCCAATCACACTAAAGCTCCCCCTTCATCCCCCCTGATGCTTTTATCTCTCTATTGATCGGGTAGCCCCTTGGTTCTCCTTATTCCATTCATTTGTCTCTTCTGACGAACTATCTTCTTATCTGACATTTGACACAAAGATCCTAGCTGCTTCCTGGAGCTCCCATAGCTCCGAGTTGTGGGGCTTGGTGGTACACTCTGCACAGAGAGGACCAGCCTTCGAGACTAGAGATCACGCAAAATACAGAATCTTATGCAACGATATAATATAACTGAGCTCTCCAACAAAAGCCTGGACGAGCTCCGTGAGATCGCCCGTGAGATCGGCTTCTCTGCCGACTCCTTCCCCGACAAGCGTGAACTGATCTATGAGATCCTTGACCAGCAGGCCGTCACCGTAGCGGAGACTACCTCCGTCAAGCGCAAGCCTGGTCGTCCCCGCAAGAGCGCTCCTTCCGAAGCTCCTGCAGGTGAGCCCGCTCAGCCCGCCGAAGGCTCTGAGCCCGCCACGACATCTACCTCTTCGACACCCGAAGGTGAAGCACCCAAGCGCAAGCGTGGTCGCCCCAGCAAGGCAGAGCTCCTAGCTCGCCAGCAGGCCATCTCTGCCGTAGCCAAGGCTTCGGAGAGTCAGGAGGCTTCCTCAGACCTCATCCCCGCCGAAGAGCCCAAGGCTCAGAAGCCGATCCGTGAGGCACGTGGCTCTAGCCCCGCTCCCGTCAAGACCGCCGAAGCTCAGCCTCGTGTCACACCCGTCGAGCCCATAGCGCCCGCTGTGAATGAGCCTGAAGCTCCCGCCTCGGAGACCGAGACCGCCCCAGCAGCTGCTCCCGTGAGTCCCGGGCGCATCGTCTTCCGCCACAAGGACAGCAAGTCCGTGCTGGATCAGGTGCTTCCCACCTTCACGACGCCTCAGTCTCAGCCCCAGCCCAAGGTGCGTCAGCAGGCTCCCGCCGAGCCTCAGCCCACCAAGCAACCCGCTGTGAAGGCTACGACACGTGTACAGCCACAGGAGTTCAACTTCTCTGGTATCCTTGAGTGCATCGGGGTGCTGGAGATCCTACCCGACGGCTATGGCTTCCTGCGCTCAGCGGACTACAACTACCTGCCTTCGCCCGACGATATCTACCTCTCGGCCCAGCAGATCCGTCAGTGGAGTCTTCGCCCAGGTGACCTCGTCGAGGGCTTCATCCGTCCCCCACAGGATGGCGATAAGTACTTCCCCTTCGACAAGATCACTCGGGTGAATGGTCGCACGCCTTCAGAGATGCGTGACCGAGTACCCTTCGATCATCTGACGCCGATCTTCCCCGATGAGAAGTTCCATCTCGATTCGCCCAACAATCCTGCCGTCCAGGACAAGATCGCTATGCGTATCGTCGATCTCTTCGCTCCGATAGGTAAGGGGCAGCGTGGCCTGATCGTCGCTCAGCCCAAGACGGGTAAGACCATGCTTCTGAAGAATATCGCTAATGCCATCGCTGCCAATCACCCCGAGGTCTACATGATCATCCTCCTGATCGATGAGCGCCCCGAGGAGGTGACGGATATGGCTACGAGCGTCAATGCCGAAGTCATCGCTTCGACCTTCGACGAGCCCGCCGACCGCCACGTCAAGATCGCCGAGATCGTCCTCAACAAGGCCAAGCGTATGGTCGAGAGTGGTCAGGACGTAGTCATACTCCTTGACTCGATCACCCGCCTGGCTCGTGCCTACAATACCGTACAGCCTGCCTCCGGTAAGGTGCTCTCTGGTGGGGTCGATGCCAATGCGCTACAGAAGCCCAAGCGCTTCTTCGGTGCCGCCCGTAATATCCGTGGCGGTGGTAGCCTGACGATCCTAGCTACCGCCCTGCAGGAGACGGGATCGAAGATGGACGACGTCATCTTCGAGGAATTCAAGGGTACGGGTAATATGGAGCTACAGCTAGACCGCCGTCTGGCCAATAAGCGCATCTATCCTGCTGTCGACCTCGTGGCAAGTAGCACGCGCCGTGACGACCTCCTGCAGGATCAGACCACCCAGACACGTATGTGGTCGGTACGCAAGGTGCTCTCCGAGATGAACCCTATCGAAGCGATGGAGAACGTCAAGAACCTCATGCTACGTACCCGTGACAATGAGGAATTCTTCGCCGAAGTGAATAGCTAGTCTCGGCTTGCACGTTAGTCCAAGACTTCTCTTATCTTTGTATCGGAAACTCAATTACTACTAACACAAAATATCCTATCGCACAATGAGCAAGATCGGTATTTTCTACGGCTCCTCTACAGGCTCCACCTCTGAGGTAGCTCAGCGCCTGGCTAAGGCCCTCGGTGCAGAAGCAAACGTATTCGATGTAGCAAGCGCTGACGCTGCTGACGTCGCTGGCTTCGATGTCCTCCTCCTCGGCTCCTCCACTTGGGGTCTAGGTGATCTCCAGGACGACTGGGAAGACTTCCTCCCCAAGCTCGCAGAGCAGGATCTCTCGGGCAAGAAGGTCGCTCTCTTCGGTTGCGGTGACGCTGATAGCTACCCCGACAGCTTCTGCGAAGCTATCTACAAGATCTACGAAGGCCTAGCAAGCTCTGGTTGCTCCTTCATCGGTGCTTACGAGCCCGAAGGCTACAGCTACGACGCTACGCAGACCGAGCAGGATGGCAAGCTCATCGGCCTCTGCCTCGACGAAGCTAACCAGTCCGACCTCACCGACGAACGTATCGAGAAGTGGGTCGCCCTCATCAAGCCTGAGCTCTAGAAGCATACCCCCTATCTAAAGGAAGTTGCCCTCCGACTCCTCCGCCCTCGTGGGATGGAGAGCCGAAGGGCAACTTTTTGTATCTTTAGGCTGTAGTTATCTCAGCTATTACTCAGCTATTCTCCAACTATCATATCAAATACACTATGAAGCAAACTACACTCCTCGCAGGCTTCGCTCTGGCTCTCATGGGCTGGGCAGCGCCGTCTGCTGAGGCTTGCTCCGACCTGATCGTGGGCAAGAAGGCTTCGGTCGATGGCTCCGTCATGATCAGCTATTCGGCCGACTCGCACACCCTCTACGGTGACCTCGTCCATTATCCTGCCAAGGCGTGGGGCAAGGGGCTTATGCTCCAGATCCACGAGTGGGATACGGGCAAGCCTCTGGGGTATATCCCTCAGGCGCCTGTCACCTACAACGTCGTGGGGAACATGAACGAGCACCAGGTCGCCATCACCGAAAGTACTTGGGGCGGGCGCAAGGAGCTCCACGACCCTACGGGTATCATGGACTACGGTAGCCTCATCTACGTAGCCCTTCAGCGCTCCACGAGTGCCCGTGAAGCCATCCGCATCATGACGGATCTCGTCCGTGACTACGGCTACCACAGCTCCGGCGAATCCTTCACCATCGCCGATAAGAACGAGGTCTGGATCATGGAGCTCATCGGCAAGGGTCCTAAGAAGAAAGGCGCTACCTGGGTGGCTATCCGCATCCCTGACGAGGCGATCGCTGCCCACGCTAACCAAGCCCGCATCCACAAGATCCCCTTCGGTGACAAGAAGAACTGCATGTACGAGAAGGACGTTGTGAATGTCGCTCGTGAGAATGGTTGGTTCAAAGGCAAGGACAAGGACTTCGACTTCCAGAAGGCGTACAATCCCTACGACTTCAGCGGGCTAAGAGCTTGCGAAGCTCGTGTATGGAGCTTCTTCCGCACCTTCGACAAGGGCATGGACAAGTACAAGAAGCACATCATGGGCGACGCCTCCGAAGAGCCCATGCCTCTGTACATCATCCCCGACCGCAAGGTGAGCCTCGCCGACGTCCGTGAGGGCATGCGCAATCACTACGAAGGCACCGAGCTCTCGATGACCAACGACCCCGGGGCAGGCGCTTATAAGGTCCCTTACCGCTGGCGCCCCATGACCTTCAAGAGCGAAGGCCGGGAGTACTTCAACGAGCGTGCCATCGCCACCCAGCAGACGGGCTTCGTCCTGATCGCTCAGATGCGTAGCTGGCTCCCCGACGCTATCGGCGGGATCCTCTGGTTCGGCGTCGACGATGCCAATACCGCCGTGCTCACCCCGATGTACGCATCCATCACGGAGATCCCCGAGTGCTACCGCCGTGGCAACGGGAGCATGACCGAGTTCAGCTGGACTTCGGCCTTCTGGATCCACAACTGGGTAGCGAACATGGCTTACCACCGCTACGAACCGATGATCCGGGATATTCGCCCCGTTCAGAAGGCGCTTGAGGACAGCTATGTTGACCTCGTCAAGGACGCCGACGCCCGTGCCCTCGAGCTCTACAAGTCCGATCCAGCGAAGGCTTCGGCCTTCCTCACCCAGCTCTGCGCCAAGGTAGCCAACGAGACCACCGCACGCTGGAAGCAGCTCGGCGAATACCTCCTCGTCAAGTACATGGACGGCAACGTCAAGAAGGAGAAGGACGGCAAGTTCGAAGAGAATGGCTACGGCCAGATCGTCATGCCCAACTTCCCCGGTTACAGCCAGGACTACTACGATCAGGTGGCTAAGAGCGGCGAGGCCAAGCACCTCGAAGTTCCCCAGAAGGATAAGTAATCTCCGTTCTATCCCATTAGGCTCTTCGCCCCCGTGCTCTTCGGAGTGCGGGGGCGAAGCTTTTTATGAAGAAGGGGGAAGGTCCTCGTATCTCGTCCTTACGGCCTGCGACTGTCACCCTTCTCCCGTCCTAAGAAATAGAACTGCCCACCCCAAGGCGAATGAGCGTCGTTGCCCGCTCTTTTCTCCCGCCTCAGGCCCCGCATTCCCACGGGCTTCGAACGGCGGGAAAATTCCGTATATGCGAAAATAAATTTCCGCATATGCGAAAAAATATTTCCGTATATAAGGAAATTTATTTTCGCATATACGGAAATTTTCTTCCTTGCGCACGGCAAAAAACGTTCATCCGAGGGGAAGGAATTTTTTGTACGTACGGCGATAAATTTTCTTACGTACGAAAATAAATTTCCGTACGTAAGAAAAAATATTTTCGTACGTAAGAAAATTTCACTACCTTCGAAGTGTGACAAAACGCATTAGTAACCAGTAATTTATCTAATCATGATCAAAGTCAAAGCCATTGAGCGAAAAGCCACGTTCGCCAAGGGGGCTGGAAAGACCCTTTGGTACCCTGCGATCCACCTCCATTCCGACGTAAAATTCGAGGAGTTCATCGAACTTGTCTCCGATGAGACCACGGTCTCTTCCGCCGACGTCAAGGCCGTCTTCGACCGTGCTGCGAAGGTGCTCATCCGCCTTCTACAAGACGGGAAGAGCGTCGACTGCGGCGACATGGGCACCTTCCGCCCCAGCATCACCGCTAAGACTGGCTCCGGCGTCGACAAGGCCGAGAAGGTCGGCGTCGAACTCGTCGACAAAGCCAAGGTCATCTACACGCCCCGAGTCAAGGTCAAGACTGCGCTGAAGGGCGTTCGCCTGGAGCGTGCCGAGCGTGCGCTCGACGTCCCCTACAAGTCCGTCGGCAAGAAGAAAAAGAAAGATCCCAAGGAAGGCGGAGGTTCTACGCCTCCTGAAAACGGCGGGCACGTAGGCGCCTAGCCCTTCCCCGAACCGAAAAACCAGAGCCCCCCAGCACGATGTGTATCGTATTATGCTGGGGGGCTCTCTTGCTATGGGAAGGCCTTCTTTTCAGAGCCTTATGCGCCTCTTTTTTCGTATCTTCGTCGCTGTGATTTCATGGTATAACCCCAACATAAATCATGGTATAGGCGCCATGTTTATGTGCTATTCAAGTAAAATATGTCAGAAAGAGTAGTTTCAATTATCGTCCCGGTCTACAATGTCGAGGCGTACTTAGCCGAGTGCATTGACTCCTTGCTGGGGCAGACTTATCCGTACCTGGAAGTCCTCCTGATCGATGACGGCTCCACCGACGGAAGCGGGAAGATCTGCGACGACTACGCCCAGCGAGACAGCCGTGTCCGCGTCGTGCACAAAGCGAATGGTGGGCTTTCGTCTGCGAGAAATGCAGCTCTCCCGCTCGTGTCAGGGGAGTATTTGATGTATGTCGATAGTGACGACTGGATCGCACTAGATACGCTGGAGAAGTGCATGGCGATCCTAAAGCGTCAGCCCGAGGTGGAGATCTTGGAGTTTGGGGCGATTGACTACATAGATGGACAGCTCGCCGAGTACAAATCTTACTCTGGAGGCAAGGGAGATGTCCAGATGTCTGGTCCAGAAGCTTTGCGGTCGTACTCGCTTGGGAATCTACCTTCGCCTTTGGCTTGTGCTAAGCTCTATGTCAGAGATAGAATCAGTGAACTACGCTTCCTCGATGGAAGACTACACGAAGATAATACGTATATCTTCGAGTCACTTACGAAGATCAAGCACTATTACTACCTCAATGAGCCTTTGTACTTCTATCGCCGAAATAGAGAAGGAGCAATCACTCAGACCTTGAACCTGAAGGTACAAGATATGTTCCTCAACATAAGTGACGTCAGGAGTAAGATGAGCAAGGAGCACCCTGAGTATGTAGTCTATGCCAATAGCCTTTTGCTTCATCGTGTGCTAGATTACTCATTTAGATGCTATAGACAGGGGATAGATGTTAAGAAGTTTGAGAAAATGCTTGCTCCTTTCATTGATAGCGTAAAGTCCTATCCTATTCTCGCCCCAACTGCAAAGAAACGACTCTTTATACGTATGCCTAAGCTGTACGTTCGCTTTACGGTCAATGTCCTTCCCAAGATCAGGAAGGTCTTGAAGTGGAGACCTTTCAAGTAGGACTTATAAGCAAGAGGGGATGACGGCTAGCGTATAGCACTACCCTTTGACAAGCAAAAAGAGAATTAGGGCTGACTCCATCTGATGGAGTCAGCCCTAATTCGTATCTGAATGGTGAGCGCCGTACTACTTCTTCCGTGGGGGGAGGTGGTAGTCGATGACCTTGCCGAGGGCTAGGTGGCAGGCGGGACAGAAGTCCGGCGTGTCGTTGGTGCGCATGCGGCAGTTGTAGCTGGCTCGGTACATGCCCTTGGAGAGATAAGCGCCCCCTTCGTAGAGCCCGACGGGGTACTTCTTCTGGAGCTTGGCGGGCGTGGGAAGGGGCGTGCCCTTCTTGATCAGGTGCGACCACTTGCCGGAGAAGTCCTTGAGGTTGGTGACGTTCTGTTCCCAAGGCTCTACGGTCATGGCGTGTTCGCTGGCGGCGGCCAGGTCCCCCTCGTGGAAGTACTCGTCCGTCAGTCCGCCGAAGCTGTGGCCGAACTCGTGGACGACGACGGGCAGGTACCACTTGTGGTGCGTCGAGCTCAGCAGGTAGGAGTTGTACATCCCGCCCCCGCCGTAGACTTCGCTATTGGCGAGGATGATGAGGTGCTCGTGCGGGATGCCGATCAGGGCGTTATTGATGGCCTTGACCTGGCGTGTCGTCAGGTAGCGGTCGGAGTAGAAGGTGTCGAAGTGCGACGAGAACGCCGTGCGAGGCCAGCGCTTCTCTCGGGGGACGGCGACGCCCGATTCCTCGGAGGCGGAGAAGACGGCTACGACGTTGAAGTACTGGCGGTGGCTCTTGAAGGGCTCGTAGGAGAAGAGCGCTTCGGTAGCGGCTTCGGCGTCCTTGAGGAAGGTATCCATCTCGCTTGCCTTGTACCCTTCGGCCAGGATCGCTAGGTCAATGCAGTCCTTGCTGTCGCCCGAATGGACAAGGTACTTGTGCGGCAGGGCGGGCTTGCCCGTATGATCCCGGATAAGTATGTCCTTAGGGTCGATGCGCTGGGTCTGCTCGGCCAGCGGGCGCTGTTCGGCGTCACAGAGGACGAGCTTCACACGGACGGGTGCCTTGGGATAAGGGATGCGAAGGACCTCTTCGTAGGTGCGACGCTCGGTCTTGGCAAGCGGCGTCTGGCGCCATTCGAGGTAGAGGGGATTGAACGAGAAGGCGTAGATGAGTTTGCCCGAAGCTTCGTCATGGACGTAGAGCTGGGCGTTGCCTCTGAGGGCAAGGCTGTCGAGGTGGTAGCGCCTTCCAGCCCAACCCGAGAGTAGGTGGTGCTCGTCGGGTGTGATCTCCGTCTTCTCGGAGTTGCCCGAGAGGATATAGTCCAGACGAAGCGTGCTGTCTCTGAAGAAGCTGGAGAAATGCTGAGCTGAGGCCGAGAGGAAGCTCACGGCGAGCAGAAGCACAAGGAGGGGAAGTCTTGTTCGCATAGTCGTGTGTATAGATGTTTAGTGAATCGCTGGGGGATAGGGCTCCGTAGCCAGGGCGTGGTACATCCGCTCGTAGGTGGGGAGCGAGAGGCCGAGGGAGCGGGCGGCACGGACGACGTAGCCTGTGAGGTTCTCCAGCTCCGTGGGGCGCCCCGCCATGAAGTCTACGTGCATACTACTGGTGCTGGTGGGGATCATGAAGGTCTGTCGCTCGATGGTACGCTCGACAGCGTCCTCCCCGAGATCGTAGCCCATAGCGGAGAAGAGCTGGCAGAGCTCGACGATGAGCTGGCGCATCTCCGTGGGGTGCTCCTTGAGGGCATCGCCGACGGTTTGGTTGAAGAAGGACGTCCCTGTGGCGGTAGCGGAGATCATGAGGAACTTCTTGCGTATGTGCTCCTCGATATGGTCGGGGTTGATGACGTGCACTCGCACCGAGTCGAGGAGCGCTGCTAGCTCCTTCTCTTCGGCCGTTCGCTCCTCGGTGCGCTCGCCGAAGAAGAAGAGTTCTCGCTCCGCCTCTAGGAGAATCTCCCCAGGGGCAGGCTTACGCCCAGAGATATAGACACAGCCGTCCCACACCCGTGCCCCGGGCAGAAGCGCTTGGACTTGGTCGGTGATGTCGGCGCCGTTGAGTAGGGGCAGGATGATGGTCTTCGGTGTAATGATCGGTCGGAGTTGCTCGATATTGGCTCCGAGGTCGTAGCTCTTCGTCGCAAGGATCAGCAGGTCCGTCGCTGGGAGCTCCTTAGGGTCTTCGGCGATGAAGTCCGGGTGCACGGTGAAGTCTCGGGCAGGGGTGTGTACATGCAGGCCGCGAGAGCGAATGGCTTCGAGATGTGGGCCTCGAGCTACGAAGCTAATGGTACGGCCAAGGCCCTCCAAGCGGGCCGCCTCTACGAGCATGGCTCCGTAGTAGCCTCCGACGCCTCCGAGGCCCGAGATGGTGATGTTCTTGAGTAGCATGAGAGAGGGGAGAAGCGTTAATGCTTATTCTTGAGTTTCGAGAAAGCCCTTCGGGCAGTGACGAATGTCTTGGGGGAGAGAAGGAAGAGACGGAACTTGATTCGCTTGGATCGTGATCGGAAGTGATTGAGGAAGGGGCGACGGCGTAGCCTGTAGGCCATCTCTAGATAGTCCTTCGCCTCCGTCTCGTAGGCTTCAGGGGTGCGACATAGCAGGCGGAAGTGATACCAGAGACTACGTACCGCTAGGGTATTGGCATAGGCTAGATAGCTAGCGTCTCCGGCGTGTCGCTTGATGGACTCTTCTATGTCGGCGAAGAGATCTCGCAGGTCGGGCAGTTGGGTCGTCGTGATGGCACCAGGGCGCTGGATACGGTAGTTGTATCCTGCTATGGGGAGGGCATGGAAGGCGCCTTCACTCCGGTAGAAGGCTTCGAGCGAATAGACGTTGTCTTCCCACTTCGACCCTTCACGGAAGGTAAGCCCCTCCACGACACGTCGCCGATAGACTCGGCTCCAGACTGTCGCCTCGATGGAGAGCTTACTTGCGGTAAGGTAGCTCTCCAAGGCATCCTCTCTCGACAGAGTCATTTCGGGCATGAGGCAGGGGGTAGAGCTAGTACCCAGCACTTTGTTGTGCCCATAGCCGAGGATGTCTACTTCGGGATGATCTTGGAGGTAGCTTACAGCCTCCTGGTAGATGCCGGGCTCCAGCCAGTCGTCACTATCGACGAAGGTCAGGAGGGGGCAGTCCTCGGTGTGGGGTAGAGCAGCGTTGCGAGCGGAGCTTAGTCCTCCATTCTTCTTATGAAGGACCAGTACACGGCTGTCACGCTCTGCGTACTCGTCGCAGATCGCTCCACAGCTGTCGGGCGAACCATCATCGACGAGGATCACCTTCAGGTCACGATAGCTCTGGGAGAGGATCGAGTCGATACATTGGTGGAGGTAGGGCTCGACCTTGTAGACAGGGACTATGACGGCTAGCTTCATGGGGGTATCACTTACGGCTAAGTAGGGAGCGAACAAAGGTGCGGACGGCGAAGAAGGCTCTAGGGTAGGATAAGAAGAGCCGTACCTTACGCACCTTCGAGGCTGAATGGAAGGCATCTAAATAGGGACGAGTCCGGAGCTCCTTGATGATCGGGAGGTAGAGCTTCATCTCTCTCGTGGCGACGGGGTAACTGAAGGTCGCAAGGTACTTGAGGTAGTACCAGAGGCAGTTTGTCGCTAAGGTGTTGGCTAGGGCTAAGAAGCTAGCATCATCGGGGTGGCGACGTATAGCCATCTCTATGTCTAGGAAGAGCGCCCGCTTGTCGGGCAGGATCTCGGAGGTCATGGCCCCGGGGCGCTTGCTCCGATAGTTCACGCCTGCCAGAGGGAGGATATGATAGGCTCCTGTGCTCTGGTAGAGGGCTTCGAAGGCATAGACGACATCCTCCCACTTGCACCCTTCGGTGAAGGTCAGTCCTTGGAGTACCTCACGGCGATAGATGCGACTCCAGACCATCGTGTTGATGATGTTCGAAGTAGTAGCGACATAGCGGAGGAGGGCTTCCTCACGAGTCAGACGCTCTTCCTCTGGGATTAGGGGGATAGTCTTCTCCTCGGTGACGAGGTTGTAGCCATAGTTGACCATGCTCACTTCGGGATGATCGACGAGGTAGCTCACCCCCTGCTGATAGATCTCTGATACCAGCCAGTCGTCGCTATCTAGGAAGGTGACGAAGGGACAGTCGTCGATATGCTGTAGGGCTAGGTTGCGTGCTGAGCTCTGCCCCCCGTTGGCCTTGTGAAGGGTAAACACACGGCTATCCTGCTCGGCATACTCGTCGCAGATCGCTCCACAGCTGTCTGGCGATCCATCGTCTACGAGGATGACCTTCAGGTCTTGGTAGCTCTGAGAGAGGATCGAGTCAACGCATTGGCGGAGGTAGGGCTCGACCTTGTAGACCGGGACTATGACGGCTAGCTTCATCGTAGGGAGAGTATTTCGTGGTAGAACTGTAAGTAGCCCTGTGCCATACGGCGGTAGTCAAAGAGACGGGCACGAGCACGTAGGGCTTCCGCCCGAGCAGGCTCTAGATCGTAGGCATTCAGCCCGTCTAAGATCGTCGTCGCTATAGCTTCGGGGCTAATCTCGTCTAGGTAGTAAGCGACCTCGCCCCCTACCTCTGGTAGACTCGTGGCAGGACGGAGGAAGAGAGGCTTCCCCAGAGCCATCGCTTCGACGACGGGTAGGCCAAAGCCCTCGGCGATAGAAGGCTGAAGTAGAGCCCGGCAGTGCTGTAGCAGGGCTTCCTTCTCCGTATCACGTACGGCGCAGAAGAGGTGCACACGCTCCCCGAGCCCATACTCCTGGATCATGCTCTGGATCTTAGTGAGGTATTCGGACTTAGCTTCGGAATAGACCAGCACCAGATGTAGCTCCTTGGGTAGGTGAGCGAGGGCGGGGATCAAGAGATGCTGTTGCTTCTTCTCGTGTAGGACACCTAGCGCTAGGAGGTAGGGAGCCGTTGGGACGATCGGGTCTCGAGGCGTATCGGCGGTATCGCTTCCCTCGGGGAGGAAGATCCCATTATGCACTACTGTGATGGGCGTCTGCTCAGGTATCTGGAAGAGGTCTCGGTGCTGCTCTAGGTCACGACGGACAAAGTCTGAGATGCAGACGATCCCATGGGCACGATTGAGGTTGCTCGCTACGAGCTTCAGGAGCTTCATCCTCTTAGCTTCGGGGAGGGGCTCGGTGAGGAAGTTGAGGTCGTGCAGGGTCACTACGCACTTAGCCCCCCATAGCTGAGGGAAGTAATGCTGACGCTGGTGCGTGACATGCACCAGATCATAGCCTCTGGCCTGAGTACTGATCAGGGCATGCAGGGGGGAGAAGCGCTCTCTCTGAGGTACTGGGTAGGAGGACGGGGCGTAATAGTGGAGATCTAGGGCTGGGTCACTAGCCTCCTGAAGTCCCTGGGCAAGGGCATCTCCATAGTAGCCCAAGCCCGAGTATGGGTATCGGGTACGCTCTAGGTCTATGAGGATACGGGGCTTCATCGGTTGGAGTATTAGAGTTGGCTGAAGAGCTCCTCCCAGCGAGAAGCGTTGCGAGTAGGAGTATAGTCGAGGCTATGTGCCCGAGCGCTCTCCGAGAGATGATCCCTCAGCGCATCATCTTGGCAGAGCCTCTGTAGCTGAGCCCCGTAGGCCTCTAAGTCAAAGGGCGGGACAAGGCATCCATAGGAGCTATCCTCCCCGATCAGCTCACGGATGCCCGCCGAGCTATCGAAGGCAATGGGTACGACTCCCGCCGCCTGCGCTTCGCTGATCACGAGCCCCCAGCCCTCGTAGGTCGAGGTCATCATGAGGATCGCTCCTGCGGAGTAGACGCTAGTAGGGTCAGCGATGTAGCCCTTGAGGGAGATACGGGGGAGCCCCCGTCGCTGGATCATGCGCCTGAGGAACTTCTCCTCGGGACCCTTACCATAGATCTCCACCTCCCACTCTGGTAGTGCTCTGTAGACTTGCTCCCAGATCCGCAGGACACGATCCGGGCGCTTGTCTGCATAGCTGAGACGCCCGACGAAGAGGATCTTCTTCGGGCGATCCTTTGCTGGCATGAGGGGCGCTTGAGGGGGAGTGACCATGTTGGGTAGGGCGACGAAGCGTGAGGCCTCTTCCTCCCCGAGCCCTAGAGCCGATACGAACGCTCCTATATAAGCAGGAGTAAGGGTGATGAAGCGATCGACCTCACGCACTAAGCGTCGATAGCGGGCACGAAGACGCTCCTCGGGAGAGAGCAGTAGGCGTAGACGGCGGAGCGTCACACTGTAGAGGTTCTTGTACCACGGGTGGTGCGCCTTGTAGCTAGCACGTTCACGTCGGTCGACGAGTTCCCAGAGCGGAGAGCTGTGGCACCAGTAGATGATCTTGATCCCTGCTGAGCGGAAGAGGGGGAGGTAATCGTTGCGAAGGGCGATGGGGATGATCAGCACCTGCACGCCTCGCTCCTTGAAGGCTTGGACGAGGTAGAGAGCACTCTCCTTGGTCCAGAGCCTCATCCCTGGAGGGAGGAGCGTAAGGTCGATCTTAGGGTCTTCGGGGAGGGGCCACTCTGCTGGGATATGTGCTTCGGCGAAGAAGTGGGTACAGATGCCCAACTCGGAGAAGAGGCAGGCCGTCTGGCGAGATACCTCTTCTGCCCCTCCGAGAGCTAAGCGTCGGTGTACGATCGCTACATGTAGTCCCTTGGTCTCCATCAACGTGGGTGCTCGGCGAAGTAGCTACGGGTGTTGCCCTCATAGCGCTGTAGGGCCTCACGGAGGGCATCGGTGGAGGCGAACTTGTGCTCGGGGTGAAGCTGGGCGAGGACTTCGACGCGTACCTCTCGCCCGTAGATGTCGGCGCTGAAGTCGAGGATGTGTACCTCGATCGTCCGCTCTAGACCACCGCCGATGGTAGGGCGCTGACCGATGTAGAGCATCGCCTCTAGGCGTTCCCCGAAGCCAGCTTCACCTCTGAGGCTGAGGGTCGCAGCGTATACCCCGTGGGGCGGATAGATTTGTCTTGGGTCGGAGAGGGCGACGTTGGCTGTCGGGTAGCCGAGCTTTCGCCCCAGATGAAGCCCCTCGACGACGGAGCCGAAGAGGCAGAAGGGACGGGAGAGGATCTCCGTCACTCGCTGCATCGACCCGCTACGTATGAGCCCCTTGATGAGGGTAGAGCTGAAGGTCTCTCGCTCTCGTATGAGAGGCTCTGCCTGTAGGACGGTGATCCCGAGGGGGGCACCCAGCTTCTGATAGTCCGTGAGCCCTAGCTGAGCTCCGTGACCAAAACGATTGTCGTAGCCGAGGACCAGGTCTGTCACCCCGAGCTCATGATGGAGGACTTCCTCCATGAAGGCTTGGGCGCTCTGCTCCGCCAGCTCGGGTGTGAAGTGAAGGAGATGAATACCGAGCCCCTGCTCTCGGAGGAGCTGATCCCGCTCCGTCGTCGGTAGGATGTGCTCGGGATCGCCCCCACGCTGTAGGACGTCGGCCGGGTAGGGATCGAAGGTGATCGCTAGGAGTTCGGCCTCGGGGAAGCTAGAGGCATAAGCCTTCATCTGAGCGAAGAGCGCCTGATGCCCGAGATGTACTCCGTCGAAGGAGCCAATAGTAGCAACTACCTTTTTATCCATGCAAGAGGGTTGAGTTTGGTACGCTCGTGCCAGAGCTGGAAGTGAAGTAGTCGTCCGCCCGAGCCATCAGGGGAGGCACCGATGGAGCCCAAGACCTGCCCCGTCGATACTCGTGAGCCACTCGAGACGGAGACGCTACTGAGGTTGGCATAGACGGTGAGGTAGTTACCATGGCGTAGGATCAAGGCGGTCCCGTAGCCTGGGATCATAAATACCCGGCTGACGACACCAGAGAAGACAGCATAGGCTCTACTATCGCTCTGGAGTCCGAAGTCTACGCCACTGCTATTGACCTGTACACGGCTGTGCTCGGAGTGTTGGTGCAGGCCGAAGGTGCGGAGGATCGAGTACGAGCCTCTGATGGGAGCGGGGAGGCGTCCCTTGTTTTGGGCGAAGGAAGAGGCTAGCGCCCGCTCGTTAGCGTCCATGGCGTAGCCCCCAGGGGTAGCAGCTCGGCGCTCCTCGGGTTCGGGCTCTGTCTCCTCTCGTGGAGGGGTGACGGGGGTAGTGGTCTTACCTCGGGAGTCTCGTCCTGAGCCCTTCGTGGAGGAAGCGCTCTCCTGGGAGCTCTGCTCTCGGCGCTGCGCCTGTCGACGACGGCGAGCCTCCTCGGCACGACGCTGGGCTTCGGCAGCACGGCGCTGGGCGGCGAGGATCTCGGCTTCTACCTGTTGCTGGATCTTGCGATCAAGCTCTTCGGCACGCTTGCGCTGCTTGGAGAGGTCTTGAGCTAGCTGTTTCTGCTGGCCTTGGAGATCCTTGACTTGGGCGGAGCGCTGGAGTTCTTCCTGCTCGAGCTTACGCTTCTCCGCTTCACGGAGGGAGAGGAGTTGCTCCTTCTCCGAATGGGTGCGTCCCACCTCGGCCTTAGTAGCTTCGATCTCGGAGCGGGTGCTACGTAGCGCCTCGGAGGCCTGGCGTACGGCCTTGGTATAGCGAGCGAGGAAGCGCTGACGCTCTCGAGCCTCAGAGGGCGTCCGAGAGGAGAGTACGAAGACGAGTGGGTCTATATGGGTATCGATCCGCTGGAGCTGTAGCAGAGCTGCTCGATAGCGAAGGAGTAGAGCTCCCTCCCGACGGTGGAGCCGACCGATATGCCCTGCGAGGGTGTCGATGCGTGCCTGCAGTCCGCTGACCTCGCTACCGAGGACGGCGACGACCTGGCGACGCTGCTCTACCTGCTCCTTCACCGCACGCAGGGTCTGCTCTTGGCTTCGGGTATCCCGACGGAGTTGCTGGAGCTTCTTGTCGGAGGCTTCGATATTGCGCAGGAGTTGCTTGCGCTCCTGCTCCAGACGCTGGAGCGTCCGTGACTTCCGACCCTGAGCAGAGGCGGGAGCGACGGCAGAGAGGAGGCAAAGGAGGAGCAGAGCCCGTCCTAGCCGATGGCGCTGTCTAATGAAGAGGCTGGCGATCATAGCGAGGGTAAGAGCTTGATGAGCTCCGAGAGGCTGATGCGCTGATAGCCCTCCTTGACTCGGGGGGTGATGTCGGGGACTTCTCCAGAGTAAGGGCGGAGCTTGCTCCAGTCGATTGAAAGTGCTGGAGCAGAGGTCTTACCGAGGAAGAGGGTCGTGCGCTGAGCGATATGGCTCTCCAGCGAGCCTGCTCCCTGCTCGTAGCTGAGGGAGAAGACGGGCTGGCCGAGGGCCTGCTGCTTCGTCACGGCGAAGAAGGTCGGCTGGTGCTGGGCATTGAGGAGCCAGCGTAGGTGGTAGTCCTGCTTCCCGCTGGGGCTGGCTATGGGTAGGTAGGCCTCGGCGTCAGTACCACCTGCCTCGGTGATGCTGTAGCTGAAGGCTCCCCCCTTAGTGCCACGTGCTCCGCTGGGGAAGAAGGGCTTCCCGAGAAGCAGGCGCTCGACATCGTCGTACTGTACGGGGAAGCCGATGAGCTCGGAGAGCTCCAGATAGCTGACCTCGGCATAGCGTCCGTGGAGCTTGTCGACGGCGGTGACGCCCTCACGGGTGAACCATACTCGGGCGGCCTCGATGAGGGGGAAGGGGACGACGGACCAGTAGATCCCTTGGCCCTTGAGGATGGTAGCGTTGACCTTGGAGGAGAAGTTGTCCTTCTTGAGGAAGAGTTCGGCACTCAGCGCTCCTCTCAGGGTAGAGGCATAGGCGGGAGCGCTCTGGAAGACCCTCAGGCGGGCTTCTCTCGATGTATCTATGGGGCGTGCTGCTACTGGCTCCTCTTCCTCACGCATCTGCTGGAGGAGACCACAGCCTGAGAGGGTAAGGACGACGGCTCCTAGGAGGAGGGCCCGGGGCGTCACTCGGAGTCGCTCACGGAGGGAGCGTAGGGGACGGATGATTGTTGGGGTCATCTTATTTCGTCTTTTGAGCCTTCTTGGCTTCCGTTATTTTCTTCTCGATCTCACGGAGGGTGTCGGGAGAGGAGCCCTTAGTCTTGTGGGCGGAGAGCGCCTGTGTCCACGCCTCGATGGCTTCGGTGTATTCGCCGAGGCCTAGGTAGATATCCCCCATATGATCGTACATGTCGGGCGAGATCTTGTCGGGCTCGGCGGCGCTGAGGGCTCGGCGCTGGTAGAGCTTGGCCAGCGTATAGTTCTTCCTCAGGAGCAGGATATAGGCGTAGGTATCGAGGATGTAGGCCTCGTTGGGGGAGATCTTGAGGGCTTGGCCGGCGTAGCGTTCAGCGCTCTCAAGGTCCTGTCCCGACTTGGCTAGTCGGTAGGCATAGTTGTTTAGCGCCTCGGCATCCTGTGGGTTGGCCTCGATGGCTTGGAGGTAGAGACTGTCGGCTCGCCCGTCGTGCCCCACACCTCCCCGCTCGGCATAGAGATCGGCCAGAAGACTGTAGACACGGGCGGCTCCCTCTCCGATCTTCGGGTCGATGGCCTTCACTCCCTGCTCGAGGATGTCGATAGCGCCCTGGACCTTGTCCTGACGGAAGAGGTCTCCTGCTAGGATGATGTAGATGCGCCAGTCGGTAGTGAGGTGTGGGAGGGCGTCCTGAGCGGTCTTCGTGGTGAGACTATCTGATGAGAGTCCGATGGAGGCATTGAGGAGTTCGTCCCAGATCCAGCCCTCACTAGGGTGAAGCTTGCTCTGTGGTAGGAGGATGTCATAGGCCTCCTGGTAGCGCTCGATATAGCGTAGTGCCTGGGCGTAACTCTTGAGCAGGGGGAGGTCTTCTGGGTAGAGACGGACGAGCTCTCGTATGTGATCTAGGACACGATCCATATGGTAGCCTTCGCTCCCTTTAGACTCCTCATTGAGACGGAGCCAGAGGGCGAGCTTCTCCCCTACGGGTATTTTCTTGTCGGGGCTAAGACGAGCGAGCTGAGCTTCGGCTTCGGCGAAGTCCTTCTGGATGATCAGGCGGTGTACCTTCAGGACGCAGGCTTCGCTCTCGGAGAGACGGCCCGAGCGGACGTCCTTGAGTACCTGCTTCTCTGCCTCCTTCACCTCACCCTCTTGGAGGAGGTAGAGGATCCAGTCGTAGTAGGTACGGCGATCTTCGGGATAGAGCTCCGCCCAAGTGCGGTACTCCTCAGCGATGGCCTTCTTGTCCTTGGTCAGGGCGATGAGCTGGATCTTGAGCTTGGTGAGCTGGCCATAGGCTTCGGGGATCGAGCGAAAGCGCTTCTGCAGCGCCGTGGCCATCTGGATGCCTTTCCTTAGCTCACCCGTACGGGCATAGAGTTGTACCAGGCGGTAGCGTACATCGTCGTCTTCGGGGTCGGCCTCGCTGAGACGCTCATTGACCCTGAGGGCATCGTGCATACGGTCAGCCTCGATATAGGCGGTGGAGAGTGCTCGTGCGTAGGTGCGGTTAGTAGAGTCGGCGGCGTAGGCTTGCTCCAGTAGGGGCAGGGCACGACCACTCATGCCCTGCTGGGCGTAGTTGCCTCCCAGCATGAAGGCTATAGCAGGGTCGGTAGGGTCAAGGCTATAGGCATGACGGAGCAGGTCATAGGCCTCCATAGTCTTGGAGCTGAGCTGAGCCAGCACGCCTTGGTAGTAGTATTCCTGAGCTTTCTCCTTGCGTAGGGTCTCGTCGTCCCTACGCTCTGGGCGCTGTCCCCACACGGGGAGCGTATAGAGCGCCCCTAGGAGCAGGATATAGCTTAGTTTGAGGTAATCGTTATACTTCGTCAATCTCATCTGCACCATCAAAAACAGGTCTATATGCCTCTAAGAAGGCATACTATCTACCAAAGATACCTCTTTTCTGATAATCGGGCGCGAAAGTGCTACTCTAGAGTTTGTGTAAGTCAAGGTAATGAGCTGATTATCAAGGAAAAGGGGTGGACTCTAAACGGAAGAAGGAGATCCCTCTCTACAGCCAACGAAATGCCCTGAAAACTGCTTCTAGGAAAGATGAATTGCTACCCCTTCGATCCCCATTCTTCAGATGCCCTCAGCAAGCGACTTCTAGAGGCGTCGAAGGGGCACTACTGGTGCCTGCTCAGAGTTACCAGTAATGCCCCTTCGGAGGCGCTAGTGTAAATACCGACGGACTAAACGTGCCTGCTTCTCAGAGGCGCCTTCATCGCCCTCAGGGAAGGCTCATCTCTAGCCCCGTCCCTTGATACTTATGGGCTACATTCGTAGTACCTTACCTAGGCTCTTGATGACTCTAGGACGGCTACTGTCATAGCTCGGAGAGAAGTAGTTCAACTTGGAGTTAGTGAACTTGGTCTTGATCCCTAGTAGGTCGCAGAAGGCATGCGTGAAGAGGTCGTTCATAATAGGCAGATCCTTCGCTCGATCGAGCTGAGCATAGAGGTCCGGCTTCTTAGCCTTGAGCGAGGGAGAGAAGTAGACGAGGAAGGGTACAGATACTCCTGAAGGATGGACTCCATGACCATTGTAACCAGGCTGGGAGGGGTCATCGTAGAGGATCTCCCCATGGTCTGCAAAGTAGATAACGAGAGCGTCCTGATGGCTATATCTCTTTATGATCTCCGAGACGACATAGTCATTGTAGTAGACACTATTGACGTAGTCTGCGAGGACCTGATCTCGCTCGTCTCCGAACTGCTGAGGGATATCTTTAGTCCCGAATCGTGCGAACTCTTTAGGGAATCGTCTCCCATATATGGGATGTGATCCCTCTAAATGTACAAACTGGACGAAGGGCTTACCATTAACCCCCTCATAGTGAAGGTCTTTGATCACTGCTTCATCAAAGTATCTAGCAGCGGAGTCTCTATCACCATCGATGGAGCGGGGGTGAGCATACTTCACGCTATCGGCAAGTGAAGCCATGATATTTAGAGGCTGGACGATGGCACCAGTGCTCTCTTGGTTACTCGACCAGTATGTAGTGTAGCCTGCCTTGGAGAGAATGGCGGTCAGTGTCGGATATTCATACCAGGGTTTGGGGCTATCTCCTAGCTGCATGGTCAGCACCTTTGTGAGGGACTCGATCGTATTACCAGCGGGGCTGATGACATTGCTGTAGCGGATCATATCTCCCGTCTTCAGGATGGAGTCGAGATGGGGCGTATTACTCAGTGGGTAGCCGTAGCAATGCATATAATCTCTGCGGAGCGTTTCACCAATGATGACGACTATGGAAGCATTGCCCAGCCGATCCTCTCGAGTGAGCTGTCCAAGGTCAATGTTCTTCATGTTCTCCGCTCCCTGTTGGATCTTTCTAGTCTCTTGAGCAAAACCAATTGTATTCCAAAGGAGACGGTCCATGGGACTAATTGTTTGGTCAAAGGCCGTCCCAAAGAGCTGTACCCATTCGTAGGTTTTGCGCGTCGGGAATACAAGGATTAGAAGTGAGCAGACGATAGAGAGAATATAGAGAGCAAGTGTCCCTTGTGCAGGCTTGGTGATGCGCTCTCTCTTTCGAGCCCATCGCTGGTATAGAGCCCTTAGCGATAGAGCGACGAAAGCCGAGACTAAGATCTCAAGCGTCGGGCGTATTAGCGGTGAAAATGAAATCGAGGAAGTCCAGAACTCCGAGGCTTCGGAAGGGTTAGTCCCTGCTATGACTAAGAGTACTGAGTGCGAGTAGCACATACCATACACGCTGACCAGGAAGCTCTCTATGTAGTGGAGTAGGATCGTAAGACCACAGAAGAGCCCTCCAAGGAAAGATCGGATACGACGACTCTTGGGGATGGTATAGATCCACCAGAAGAGACTAGCCCATAGTATCGAGCGAAATAAGCTTTTGGCTCCGATGAATAGATAGCTAGAGAACAAGCCTTCTCCTGAGAATTCTCCCGAGTGTGGTAGATAGTGTATCAAGAAGAAAACATTCAGGAGAAGTATAAATACCGGAAGCCATAAACCCTCACGGAGTCTCAAGATATATGCCGTGGAGGACATACGAGTAATACGTGGAAACCTCATGTTTTATATTATTTATATTGAAAATGCAGGCAAATATAGCAACTCTATAGCTACTGAGCCTTCCCGTAGCGTCTCAGGCGTCGCGTGCCCCAGTGGTGCTCGAGGAGACTGCGAACGAGGAGGTAGGAGAGGAAGGCCAGCCAGAGCCCGTGTACCCCGAAGGGGACGAGCGTCAGCTGAGCCACGAGGAAGAAGGTCAGCGCCGCAAAGATCATAGCTAGCCCCATCGTCCTGCTGTCTGTAGCTCCGACGAGGATGCCGTCCCATAGGAAGGCGCCAAAGGATACTAGAGGCACCGCCCCCATCCAATAGCTGTAGTCGAGGGCTCGGCGAAGGACCTCCTCCTTGTCCGTCAGGAGCGTGAGGAAGGGATGAGGTATGGCTAGGTAGAGGAGGGAGACGGTGAGCGCCGTCACAGCTCCCGTGCGTAGGACGAGGGAGACGGTATCGCCCAGACGTCGGTAGGCACGAGCGCCAATGGCTTCGCCTACCAGCGCTTCGGCAGCGTAGGCCAGCCCGTCCATGAAGTAGGAGAAGAGGGTGAAGAGCTGCATCAGCAGGCTATTCGCCGCCAGGGTAGTGACCCCGATGAGTCCTCCGTAGCGGATGAAGGAGAGGGTCACGGCCTGCAGTAGTAGCGTACGGATGAGTAGATACTTCCCGACATGGAAGTAGCGCAGGAGCGTCGGCGGATGCCACAGGAGATCTCGGCGGACGAGCCTGAGGAGGCGTCCTTGGCTTCGCACCGCTCCGAGGAGCAGGAGCCCCACGGCACAGTACTGCGCCAGAGCCGTACCCAGAGCAAGGCCTCCCACGCCTAAGTCGGCGGGGAAAGCAAGGAGGAAGCTGAAGAAGATGTTGAGGAGATTGCAGAGGATGCTCACGCTCATGACGAGCTTCATCCGCTGGACACCGATGAGCCAGCCATTGAGGACATAGAGCAGGAGCGCTGCGGGTGCTCCGAGGAAGGAGTAGTGGAGGTAGGTCTCGGCCTCGGGTAGCTGGAGCGAGGCGCTCCCCTGTAGCAGAGCTGCCGCAGGAGCGATATAGAGTGGACGGAGGAAGACTAGCAGAAGCCCGATCACGAGCGCTATGATCGAGCCCGAGGCCAACTGCCGCAGCAGGGATCTCCCATCGCATGCCCCCCAGGCCTGAGCCGTGAAGCCCGTCGTGCCCATGCGAAGGAGACTCCAGACTCCGATGACAAACTGTGTGATCGCAGCACCGATAGCCACGGCAGCGATGCTCTCGGCTCGCTCCATGCGCCCTGCCATCGCTGTGTCGGCGAGCATGAGCAGGGGGACGGTGACGTTGGAGAGGATGTTCGGTAGGGCCAGCGCCCCTATTCTCCTGAGGAGACGATGAGAGGTAGCCACTTCAGAGACCTTGGGTATGTTGCTCGAAGACGATGAGGAGGATATCCCCGACGGAGAGCTCTAGCTTCCCCTTGGGTACCATATAGTTCTCCCCACGACGTACGAGGATGACGAGTTCCTCTTCCTTGAGGTCGATCTCCATGAGCTTCCTCCCTGGTAGGAGCATCTCGGCAGTGACGGTGCGCTCGACCATCTTAGCCCCCGTGTGCTGAGGGATCTTCACTCCGAAGCGACTGATCTCTACCTTGATCTCCTCGTCGAGCCCTAGGAGACGGGCTACAGCGGGTAGGGTACTCCCCTGGATGAGAAGCGAGAGCAGGGTGATGAAGAAGACGATGTTGAAGAGGGTATCCGCCCCTTCTACCTGACTCATCATAGGATAGGTGGCGAAGATGATGGGCACAGCGCCACGCAGACCTACCCACGAGAGGAACCACCTCCCACGGAGACTGATACGGGGGAAGAAGAGCAGGGAGAGATGCACCGCTAGCGGACGGGCTACGATGATCATGAAGACCCCTGCTAGCAGGGCGAAGCCAGCGATAGGGAGTAGATTGTGGGAGTCTACGAAAAGCCCCAGGATGATAAAGAGTGCGATCTGCAGGAGCCAAGTAAGCCCGTCGAAGAAGGTGGCTATGCTCTTCTTGTGGACGATCTTCTTATTCCCGACGAGGACGCCCATGATGTAGACGGCGAGGTAGCCGTTGCCCTGTAGGATATTCGTCGCTGAGAAGGTGAAGAAGACGATACAGAGTAGGAGGATGGGGTAGAGGGCTTCGTTGCCGATATTCGCCTTGTTGAGTATCCAGATGGTGGCTTTGCCTAGGAGGAAGCCCATGAGCCCGCCTACACCGAACTGTAGTAGGAACGTCAGGAGGATGCTACTCCAAGAGCCATCAGCTCCACCTGTGACATACTGGATCAGCGCGATGGTGAGCATGTAGGCCATAGGGTCGTTACTCCCACTCTCTAGCTCTAGTATCGGACGGAGACCTTCCTTGAGGTGCATGTTCTTCGAGCGAAGCAAAGCGAAGACCGAAGCCGAGTCTGTACTCGACATCGTAGCAGCGAGCAGTAGAGCGATGGGGAACGTCAAGTGCACTGGAGCCCAACCGAGCTGATCCATCCCGTAGAAGAAGCCCCCGAGGCAAAGAGTTGTCAGGAGTACCCCGAGGGTAGAGAGCATGATCCCTGGCCCCAGCACGGGGCGTATCTCCGCAAGCTTAGTCTCAAAGCCACCGAAGAATAGGATGACCGTCAGTGCTATCATCCCTATGAACTGCGTCTTGCCAGGGTCGTTGTACTGTATCCCGAGCCCTGCGCTTCCGAAGATCATCCCCGTGATGAGGAAGAGCAAGAGGGCGGGGACGCCGAAGCGTGTCCCTACCTTGCCGGCGATGATACCAGCGAGCATGAGGAGGGACCCTACCAGTAGGAGCGGTTCGTAGGCTACTGCTGCATGATCCATATATAATCTAGTGTTGGTGAGTGAGAGGAATTAAAAAAGATTACTTGGGAGAGCAACCTTAACAAAGATACACAAAACAGGCGGGTTTTGTAGCAAAGAACCTCGGTTCTTCCCGCTATGAATACAGCCATCCCCCCTTGAGTCGGTATGCTCGAGAGGGGATGGCTGTATGGGGTGGAGGGCTATCGGTAGCCTGACTCCTTCGCCTTAGTGACTAGTGCCGACGGCGTAGCTCTCCGAGGATAAGTGCCGTGGCGATGGCGACGTTGAGCGACTCGGTGTGCGCTTGCTCCAGCGGGTAAGGCGGGATGGTGAGCCGACGGTCGATGAAGGGCTCGAGGTCGGGATGAATGCCTTGGCCTTCGTTGCCCATGATTATGAGGGTGGGACGGTCTTCTCCAGAGAAGTCCGCCTGATAGAGGTCTTCTCCTCCGAGGAAGGTGCCGATGCGGACGCCGTCGAAGGAACTCAGGAACGCCACGCTATCTCTGAGGCGATGAAGACGCACTCTCCCAAGGGCGCCCATCGTAGCCTGTACGACCTTCGGGGCGAAGGGATCGGCGGTGCCGGGAGCGAGGTAGATATGCTTGACCCCAAACCAATCCGCTGTACGTATGATCGTACCTAAGTTCCCAGGGTCTTGTATCCGGTCTAGTAAGAGGGAGAGACCAGAGGTGGGTGTGGGGAGGGTCACTACTTCTTCGGGGAGGGTGAAGACACCTAAGAGGGGCTGAGGCTGGCGTAGTGAACTGACACGGCTCCAGTCGAAGCTCTCGGGGACGACCTCTAGCCTCTGGGGACGGTCACCCTCGGGGAGCCTCTGGAGTTGCTCCTTCACCCCGGAGGCTACTGCCTCGCCGACAAGGAGAAGCTCACAGGGGAAGGCGCCTAGCATCTCCCCTGTGAGCTTGATCCCCTCAGCGACGAAGCGTCGCTGGGCGCTTCGGCCCTTCGCCTCATGGAGGCTACGTATGTCCTTGAGCTCGCTCTTACTCAGCATCGAAGCGCACTTCCTTGAAGGCATAGGCACGCTCCCAAGCATCCTCCCGCTGTAGGACCAGTCGTCCCTCGGCAGTCACATCCTTGATCTGAGCACGGAACTGCCCATCGACGTCGGTGAAGAGATGGAAGCCTTCCCGACGGTAGAGATGCTTCATGTAGTGGCGGTGTACCTCTTGGTAGCGCCCGAGGAGGAAGTCAGGTAGGAGGGCGGAGAGCTCCGTATGCAGGCGGATGAGTACCTCCATAGGTTCGAGATTACGACCTGTGATCATGCGAAGGGAGACCGCTAGGGGTAGCTCGGGGGGGAACGCTTCGTCGTTGATGTTCATCCCTATACCGATGACGGAGTAGTCTATCTGCTGCCCCGTCAGACTGTGCTCGATGAGGATACCGGAGAGCTTACGGTCCTCGTAGAAGATATCATTAGGCCACTTGACGGTGAGCTTAGTCTTCTGCTCGTCGGTCATGTAGTAGGCGAAGGTGCGCATCACCGACCATGCTGCGAGCTCGGAGACAGCGAACTGCTGCTTGCCTAGAAGGTGCTCGGAGCGGAGGAGGAAGGAGAAGGTGAGGCTGTCTCCTGGGCGTGATGTCCAGGTATTGCCACGCATGCCTCGGCCCGCTGTCTGCTGGCGACAGACGACCGTGTGTAGCTGAGGTAGGGTACGCCCAGAGGCGATCTGCTGCATCAGGTAGGTATTAGTACTCTCTACCTGATCAATGAATTCGAGGAGTGAAGTGTCCATGAGTAAGGTAATAGGGGAGAATTCGTAGTGGCTTAGTCTGCCTCCTCAAGAGGGAGGAGAGCAAGGCTGGTGCGTACCCGCTTGGTGAGCTTAGCCGAGGCTTCGTTCCACGAGTGGCGGATGAGTTGCCTGAGGAGGGGTAGTGGGAGGTCACGATCGAGGTAGACCGTGTTCCAGTACTTCTTATTGAGGTGATAGCCTGGCGTGACTGCATCGTACCGAGCTCTTAGCTCTTCGACTCGGTCGGGGGAGCACTTCAGCGAGGCTCTGGGCTCGCCCTCATCCAGAGAGAGGATAGCGAAGATACGATCGACGACCTTGAAGACGACCAGGTCCTCTCCGAAGGGCATGGACTCGCTGGAGTGAGGGAGCGAAAGGCAGAAGTCTCGGAACTGCTCGATGTCCATAGATACGCTGATTATCCTTAATTTTGCTTCGCATAAGGCCTTTAACCAGAGGGGATAGGTGTCCCTAAGGCCCGTGCTTATGTAACAAATGTATGAAAAAACTTGTGTTTGCGAGCAATAATGCTCATAAGCTCTCCGAGATACGGGCTATCCTAGGAGACCGCATAGAGATCATCAGCCTCTCTGACCTCCAGTGCCATGCCGAGATCCCCGAGACTGCCGATACCCTGGAGGGCAATGCCCTGATCAAGGCTCGCTATGTATGGGAGCACTACGGCCTCTATTGCTTCGCCGACGATACGGGACTCGAGGTGGAAGCCCTCGGCGGTGCCCCTGGCGTCTACTCCGCACGCTTCGCTGGAGAGCATGCCTCCTTCGAGGACAATGTCAGCCTCCTCTTAGAGCGCCTCTCGGGAGTCGCTGCACCTCGGCGAGCACGCTTCCGTACGGTGGTCGCCCTGATCGACGAATACGGGACCCACTTTTTCGAGGGAAGTGTCGACGGGGAGATTACCCTAGAGCGCTCGGGGGACCACGGCTTCGGCTATGACCCCATCTTCCGTCCCGAGGGTCGGGAGGAGACGTTCGCTCAGCTCACCGAGCAGGAGAAAAATAGCATGAGCCACCGTGGTCGGGCTGTCCAGAAGCTCGTCCGCTATCTACAAGCGCTCGCTTAGTGTCTAGCCTCATCCTTCTCTCGCATCTTACCCTTAGCCCATGAAGTCCCTTACTCCGGCTCGCCTCCTCTACCTCACCTACTTCATCCTCATAGGAGGGCCTCTCTTCCTGCTGGCTACGATCCTCTGCTGTATCGTGGTGATCATCGCTAGCTATGTGGGGCTTCCTGCCTCGTTCATCAGCAAGACGACCAAGGCCTGGTCGTGGTGCTGTCTGGCCGTCTCGCTCTGTCGTGTGACGGTGCGAGGTCGGGAGCATCTCCCCAGCTCGGACGCACCCTGTGTCGTCGTAGCCAATCATCAGAGCGCCTACGATATCTTCGTGCTCAATGCCTATATAGGTATCCCCTTCAAGTGGGTGATGAAGCAAGAGCTCCGTAGCATCCCGATGGTAGGTAAGGCCTGTGAGGCGGCGCACTTCATCTTCGTCGACGAGACTAAGGTCTCCTCGATCGCCCAGACGATACAGGATGCTAAGAAGGTGCTCGCTACGGGTAATTCGATCTTCATCTTCCCCGAAGGAAGCCGTACGGAGAATGGGCGGATGACTCGCTTCAAGAAGGGAGCCTTCGTCATCGCATCCGAGCTTGACGTCCCCATCCTACCGGTGACGATCGATGGAGCCTTCTCGATCCTCCCTCGTGGTACCTACCTCCCTCACCCAAGGCGAGTCACCCTGACCATCCACCCCGCCTTCCATATGAGCGAGCAGGCTGAGCCACCTGCACATATCCCTGCCTCGGCACGTCTAGCCCAGCAGGTGATCGCCTCCGCTCTCCCCGAGTCGAAGTAAGAGGGAGGCTTTTCCCGCTACCCTCCTGCCTACAGGGCTTAGGCCCTAGCTGAGACCAGCGATTCACCTTCCCCACGCCTTATTATTTGCCCCCGCTCCTACGCCCTCTGTGGCGTAGGAGCGGGGGCAAATCGTAGGTATCTATGAGTAGGTCCGCAACCTTTTCCCTAAGTCTAGCGTTTAATGGATGGTATATTACCGCCAATCACCATTTAATAATTATATCCTATGAAGAGAATCCTGGCTTTTACCCTCGCTCTCCTCTCCTTCGCTGTCATCAGCCTACATGCAGGGAGCGATCGCATCATCCAGCTGAACCAACTCCCTAAGGCTGCCCAGCTCTTCGTCACGAAGTACTTCGCCGGACGCACCGTGTCCCTGGTGAAGGAAGATCGTGAGTTCTCAGGGACAACCTACGACCTCACCTTCTCCGATGGTACGGAGATCGAGTTCGATGCACGAGGTGGGTGGAAGGAAGTCGATGGCAAGCATACGGCTATCCCTACTGCCTTCATCCCTGCTCAGATCACGAAGACGCTTCAGGCTAGCCATGCAGGAGACGCTATCGTACAGATCGAGCGCAAGGGACGTGGCTACAAGGTAGAGCTGAGCTCGGGCATCGAGGCGTACTTCAACGCTCGCCTACAGCTGGTTCGTTACGACGACTAATTCATTCCTTAATCATTAACTCATAATCAATCCATGCACATGCAGATTCGTCCTCTAGCCCTCCTCCTCGTAGGAGCGCTCTCGCTGGGTACGCTCTCAGCCCAAAAGATGACCACTAAGAAAGAAGCCGTAGCCGTACAAGCCCCCATGGGGGAAGCTAAGGAGGCTCCTGCCTTCCAGCTCATGGCGCTCCCCTATGCGACCGATGCTCTGGCGCCTGTCATCAGCAAGCGCACGGTGGAGCTCCACTATGGGAAGCACCTCGTCGGCTATGCAAATAAGCTCAACAAGCTCGTCCGTGATCAAGGGATCAAGGAGCGTGACCTGGTACGCCTTGTCCAGACTTCCTCAGGGACGGTCTTTGACAATGCTGGTCAGCTCCTCAACCATACGATCTACTTCGCACAGTTCAAGCCCTACGTCGCGGGGATGACCTCTGAGCCTACGGGAGCACTCCGTGAGGCGATCGAGAGGAGCTACAAGAGCTTCGCTGACTTCCAGGCAGCCTTTGAGAAGGCTGGGAACGAGATCTTTGGCTCGGGCTGGGTCTGGCTCGCTACAGACAAGGATGGACGACTCTCCATCAGCAAGAATACTAATGCTGGTTCGCCTGTGACCAGTGGGCTCATCCCCATCCTCGGTATCGATATCTGGGAGCATGCCTACTACCTTGATTATGAGAATCGCCGTGCCGATCACCTTCGTGAGGTCTGGAAGATCATCGACTGGGAGATCGTAGGGCGCCGCTACATGGAGCGTGCCGAGGGCGTGAAGCTCTAGGCACCGACTCCATCCTCATTTCTTCTTACTACAAAGCGGAGGCTATCCCGATACTAGGGAATAGCCTCCGCTATTTTTGTTCCGAGAGATGCTCCGTCCTCAGGCAGGTGTCGCTACCGCTTGATGAGCCCGAAGTAGGGGGATATGCTGAAGTAAGCCTCGATATAGGAGCTGTTGCTGTGCGTCGAATGGGGGTGCACCCAGACTCCCCCTGAGAGTCCGAGGGTATAGTGCTCCCTCTCGATGATGCTGTAGCTTGCGCTCCAGGAGAGGTAGCGTGGATGATGGCTGTGGATGGCTGTGCGTCCTGCCCGTCCGAGGCTCTGCACGAAGGGCGTGCCGAGGACGCTGACGAAGTCCGAGCCATACCAGTAGCCAAGCTCCGTGTGCCAGCGTCTGTATCGGAGGCTAGTCTCGGCATAGATCCCCCAGCCCTTGTCCAGAGGGTAGTGTTCGCCTCGCTGGCTATAGAGGGCTCCATAGACGGCAGAGCGAAGGGTCAGCGGGTGCTCTCTGAGCTGGAAGTGATGCTCGTAGGCAAGGCCGAGGGCAGAGTTGAGCCATGTGTGCACGGTGTCTGCTCGCTCGTTGAGTACGCCTCCTCGGTGATGCGCCAGCGCCTGGAGCTGTAGCTCGAGCTGGGAGTGAGAGGAGAGGGGGAAGGCCTGTCGGGCATGAAGGCCGAAGACGAAGGCCTCTGGATGGGTGTCGCCCTTGAAGATGAAGCTCTGCCAGTCGACCCATGTGTCGAGCTGGGTGTGCTTCCCCTCGTAGCGTATCTGTAGGCCCGTCTCGGGGTCAGCGGTGAGGTTGAGTTCGGGGTTGTAGAGCGGGGCGATAAGCTCGTGCTTTGCTCCACCCTCGAGATGCCCTAGGAGGATAGCTAGCCCCCGCACGGGCTGGATGGAGGCACGGAAGAAGGGGAGGACACGAAAGCGAGTATAGTCCTTCCCATCCCCACGCCAGTAGGGGAGGTCTTGGTAGGCCAGCGCTGCAGGGTAGCGGGAGGCTCCCCAATAATATTGGTGGTAGAGGCCGAGACGAAGCTCAATGGGTAGCTCCGTCCTCGGGCTGTAGCCGAGATCCACCTGCAGGCGGTAGCCTGGGAGGGTATAGTCGGCGACGAGGTCCGAAGCATATTCGTCATTGCGGAAGAAGCCTTCTGCTGAGAGACGTAGGGCTAAGAGGTCTTGAGTCGTGGAGGGCTGGGTGACAGAGGTCTGCTCCCCTCGGTAGTAGGTCTGTGCCGAGAGGTGGGAGAGGGTGGAGCTAAGCGCCAGGAAGAGGAAGCCCCATCTGAGGAGAGTCATATCGGTCTATTATCGATCAGTTCGTAGAGCAAAGATAGAGTATATCGCTTGACTCTCGTGAGGTAGGGCAGATGTGTACTACCTCACGGGGTGGATATGGCGTGTCCGGTCTATTATCGGGGGATTTCTCCTCGTGAAAGGGCATTTTATGGAGGAAGGCTTCTGGGGCATTTAACTTTGCCTCACCAGAAATACATGGTCGGCTCCTCTCACCTAGAGGTGCTTTGACTAGAACCATTATAATATTCTATTTTACAATATGACCCTTCACTTACCCTCTTTGATGGTCTTGGCTTCACTAGCCCTTCCTTCGCTCCTCAGAGCCGAAGAGACAGATAGCCTTCGCACTACGGAGATCGACCAAGTCGTCATCCGCTCCTACGTCCCACAGCGCCCCACGGCACCCTCTATAGGGCAGCCCTCCTCGTTAACCTGGCTCACGGGGCGTGACCTAGCTCAGTATCGCGTGCAGAGTGTCACCGATCTCACCAGTCGAGTGCCAAGTCTCTTCGTGCCTGACTATGGCTCGAAGCGTAGTGCAGCGATCTATCTCCGTGGAAGTGGTGCCCGTAGTGCGGGGCAGACCATCGGACTCTATGTCGATGGCGTGCCCGTGCTCAATAAGTCGGGCTTCAACTTCGACCTCCCAGGGATCTCAGGTGTCGAGGTCCTACGTGGACCTCAGGGTACGCTCTATGGGCGTAATGCCATGTCGGGGATCATCAACTATTATACCCGCTCAGCCTTTGATCATCCCGGGGGAGAAGCTCGTGTGACCGTCGGGAGTCACCAGCTCCTGCGTGCCTCGGTAGAGCAGGGTGTGCATCTCTCATCGAAGCTCGGGCTGAGCTACGGCCTCTCAGGGACGACCCGCAGGGGCTACTTCTACAATGAGACTCGTCGAGCCTATCAGGACAGCCTCCGTATGCTGGGGGGCTTCGTGAAGCTGGAGTACCGCCCTTCGTCCCAGCTGGAGATGGCACTGAGCGTCTCGGGGGACTATGTGCGTCAAGGGGGGTTCCCCTACCGTACGGATGAGCCTTCGACGAAGAAGACCCTCCCGCTGGTAGCGAATGACCCCGAGACCTACGAGCGTCATACGGCGATGCTTCGCTACCTCCTGAGCTATAAGTGGGCAGGCGTACAGCTCCAGTCCGCTACGAGCTATCAGTACCTCTACGACCATACTCGTATGGATATGGATGCGCTTCCTCAGTCGCTCTTCCATGTCACCCAGCAGCTTCGTGAGCATGGACTGACGCAGGAGCTGATCCTGAAGAATATTCGCCAAGCGAGCCCTACGGGCTACGACTGGAGCATCGGCCTCTTCGGCTACTACGATGCTAAGCGCTCGGAGGCGCCTGTCCACTTCTCCTACGAAGGGCTGAGCACCATCATCAACTCTGGGCTCAAGGCTCTCAAGCGTCGTGCCCCCGGTATGCCTGACCTCGTCTATATCGATCCTACTCGCTCAGACAAGTCCAACCTCAATAGCTTCCGCATGCCCGACTGGGGTGTGGCTCTCTATCATGAGAGTGCACTCCACCTCTCCCCAGCATGGACGATCACAGGCGGTCTGCGTCTGGACTACGAGCACCATGCGATCAGCTATCTCTCCAAGGGCTATGAACTCGGGGTCGGTATCTCGGGTACGAACCGCCCGCTGGGTGTAGCGAAGCCCGCCCATCTCGAGGGGACGCAGTCCGTAGGCTACTGGCACCTGATCCCCAAGTTCTCCGTCGCCTGGCGCCCCACGGATCGACTACACGCCTATGCGACCATCACCCGAGGGCTGAAGACGGGTGGCTTCAATGAGCAGTCCTTCTCCGATCTAGTCTCGACGGCGCAGCAGCAGGATCTACAAGCAAGCATCTCTCATAAAGGGGGCTTCGATCCCGCTACCATCCCTTCGCACACGACCTACAAGCCCGAGCACAGCTGGAGCTATGAGCTGGGGATGCGCTACTCACGGCCACACCTTGGGCTGGATTTCTCTGCCTCGGCCTACCTGATGCAGGTGCGGGACCTCCAGCTGACACGCTTCGTCGCCTCGGGGGCAGGTCGTATGGTGGGCAATGCCGGTGCCTCTCGTACGCTGGGCGTCGAACTCACAGCCTCGAAGCGCCTCTGGTCTTCACTCCGAGCACATCTCAGCTATAGCCTTACTGACGCTCGCTTCACTGAAGACGTGAAGACGGCTCCTCGGGGCAACTTCGTCCCCTTCATCCCCCGCCATACCTACAGCGTGATGCTCTCCCTCCACGAGCCTATCGCTCGAGACTGGAGACTCCTCGGTGAGGTAGAGAGCGCAGGTATCGGTGAGGTCTACTGGCGTGAAGACAATTCGGCTAAGGAGCCCCTACAGTCCACCCTCCGAGCTCGCCTAGGTGCTAGCTACCGACGCTATACGCTAGCGGTGTGGGGTGCGAACCTACTAGATAACTCCTACATCGTCTTCCAGGCGGCCTCTCCCCTCGGGCGACTCTATCAGACCTCAGCACCTCGTACGCTCGGCCTTGACCTCTCCGTGAGGATCTAGCAGGCCCCGAGCGTCAGAGCAACCCAGAGAACACGACTGCGAAAACCTAAGTCGTGCGGTGACTGCCCTCGGGAGAGTCCGGTCACCGCTTTTCTCTTGCTCTCTATGCTTCCCCTTAGTGCTCTCCCATCATGATCTACGCCTCTTCCTTTTGGCACTTCAGAGTACCCCATTCATGCCTCCCCGAAGTACCCCATGAATGGGTCGGTCGGGTGAGGCATGAATGGGTCCCTCTTTCGACCCATACATGGGGTACTAGTAGGGGGGATGATCGACTCCGAGTATCTTGGTATAGGGGTGTCGGTGCGTTATCCTATCAAAGCCCGCCTCGGGCGTATGCTCCCCGAGCTCGGAGGCTCGGATAGATCGACTGAGGGCAGATGAGGATGGATCATGGGGGTGAGGGATGCCCGTCCGAGGTCGCTCACAGAGCTTTTACCAGAGACGCGATTTTGTTTTTCGGTTGGAAAAGCTGTATTTTTGATGCCGAAAGGCCTTATCCTCTACTAGCTGACCTCCCCTAAGGGACTCGCCCGCTGTAGGACGCCTCTAGGCTCGGTGAAGATGAGCGCTCAGCTCTCACTCCGCCCCACGGTAGGGTAGTGCTCCCCTCAGGCTGAGCCCCCGACAAGCCTAGATATAATGAAGGAACGAGAAGAAACGAAACAAATAAAACTTACTAACTCACAAAAACTATTCGACATGAAAAAGTTATTCGCAATCGCTGCTTGCGTGGGTCTCCTCTCAGTAGGCATGGCTAATGTAGCCCAGGCTCAGAATGCAGATAGCACTGCTGCCCCTGCTACCGAACAGGTTGATTCAGCTGCTGCTCAAGCCGCTGACTCATCTGCCGTCGCTGCCGACGTCGCTAGCGATGAGCAAGTAGCCGGTGAAGAAGCTGCCGCTGAAACCAGCTTCCACCAGGAGCTGAAGACTAAGTTCATCGAAGGGGGTGCTGACTTCATGGCTACCATCGCCATCGCCCTCATCCTCGGTCTGGCTATCTGCCTAGAGCGTATCATCTACCTCAACCTCGCTAACGTCAACCCTGACAAGCTCCTCCGTGACATCGAAGCAGCTCTCGTCAACGAAGGCAACGTAGAGAAGGCTAAGGAAATCGCTCGCAACACACGTGGTCCGATTGCATCTATCGCCTATCAGGCTCTGCTCCGTGCTGACCAGGGTATCGACATCGCAGAGAAGTCTGTCGTCTCCTATGGTGGTGTACAGGGTGGTCTCCTCGAAAAGAACCTCTCTTGGATCTCGCTCTTCATCGCTATGGCTCCTTCTCTCGGGTTCCTTGGTACGGTCGTAGGGATGGTCCAGGCATTCGACAACATCGAAAAGGTAGGGGATATCAGCCCAACGGTCGTCGCTGGTGGTATGAAGGTCGCTCTGATCACGACCATCGGTGGTCTTATCGTCGCTCTGATCCTTCAGGTCTTCTATAACTATATCCTCTCTCTCGTCGAAGGTATCCTCAACCGCATGGAAGATGCCTCCATCACGCTGCTTGACTTCATCGTCAAGTACGACGTCAAGAAGAACAAGTAATCCTTACCCTGTAGTACAATAATAAAGACATGGCTGTAACAAAGATACGTAAGGTATCCAGCACGACTTTATTAGTCCTCACAGTCGTCAGCGTACTGATCTTTATCCTCTTCTTCGCCGGAGGGGCTGAGCTCGACGCTAAGGGCAATAAGGACTATGCGTTCACGGGTATCTTACTTTACTGGACCTATTTCCTCTTCCTCGTCACGATCGTGGCGACGATCTACTTCGCTCTACGTAATATCGTATCGGCCTTCCAGACGAACTCTCGCCGGGCAATGCTCTCCATCGGTAGCCTCGTAGCCTTCGTAGTCCTCCTCGGTATCACCTACGCTATCGGCGACGGTGAGCCTATCAAGGGCCTCAACGAAGCTTCGCAGTCCTACAACACGAGTGGCTGGCTGAAGGTCACCGATATGTGGCTCTACTCCATCTATGTCCTCTTCATCGCCACCATCGGTGCTGCGATCTGGGGCGGTGTATCCAAGCGACTCCTGAGCAAGTAAGACGTTGTAATCAGTAACGAATAGAACAAAAAGCATTATGGCTACGAAAAGAAAGACTCCTGGCATCAACGGATCGTCCTCGGCCGATATCGCTTTTATGTTGCTTATCTTCTTCTTGATTACAACTTCAATGGATACTGATAAGGGGCTTAAGAGGCGTCTGCCTCCTATGGCTCCAAAGCAACAAAAGCAGCAGGAGATCGAGATCAATGACCGCAATATCATGCGTCTCTTGGTCAACCGAGCTGACGAAATCGTGATCTCACGCAAGGATGCTTCTGGTGTCGACCAGCTCATCCCTGTCAAGCTAGAGCAGCTCAAGGACTATGCTGTCGAGTTCATCATGAACCCCGACAATAAGCCCTTCCTGCCTGAGCTTGAGCGTCGTGAGATCGAAGGGCTGGGTGAGCGCACTGTCATCACTACTGGGTACGCTATCTCCATCAAGAATGAGGTAGAAACCAGCTACCAGCAGTATGTCAATGTGCAGAATGAGCTGATCAAGGCTTACAACGAGGTATGGGATACCTTCGCTCGTCAGGCCTTCGGTAAGCCTTTCGAAGCGCTGACCCCTTCGCAGAAGAAGTCCGTCACGGATGCATATCCTATGCACATCTCTGAGATGGCTCTCTCTAACCTTGCAAAGAAGTAAAAGACAATGGGAAAATTCAGTAAATCAGGTGGGCGTGAGATGCCCGAGCTAAATACGTCGTCCCTCCCTGACTTGGTTTTCGCCTTCCTCTTCTTCATCATGATGGTCACGACCATCCGTGAGGTTACTCCGAAGGTTAGCTTCAGCGATCTGCCCACGGCTACCGAGCTGACCAAGCTCGAGGAGAAGTCGCTCGTCACCTTCATCTATGTCGGTAAGCCTAACAAGGAGTACCGTGAGATGTACGGGTCGAACTCGGCGATCCAGCTCAACGACCAAGTCACTCAGAATCCTACGGCTGTGTACAGCTACATCAAGCAGGCACAGACTAAGATCAAGGATGCTCGTCGCAATCTCATGCAGGTCTCACTCAAGGCCGATAAGGAGACGAAGATGAACATCATCTCTCAGATCAAGGAAGAGCTCCGTCGCGCCGACGCACTTAACCTAAGCTACTCGGCACGTAAGCGTAACGACAACCGATAGTCGTCCGCTTCCTCTCCCTAGTATTTAGATCCCAATGTAGAGAGCCCTCTAGCGCACCTCCGTGTGTCTCGGGGGCTCTCTTCTTTTATCTGATTCATCCGCCTCTCTCTATCTGCACGACCCCTCACGAGATCCTACGATCTTGTCTTCCCAGTGAGGAGTGCGCTAGGAGTTCCCTCGGGAGTGACTACTTCGGTGGCTTATGGTCTCCGGCTAGTCCTCCACCTTCCCTTAGAGAGAGTGACCTCCGTCTACGATACACATCACACATCGACTATGAAGCGAATACTCACTCTGGCACTTGCCTCTGCCCTGTCGCTCAGCACACTTGCCCAGGCAGAGAAGGGTGCCCCACTCTGGCTCCGTCACCAGCAGATCAGCCCCGATGGCTCTCGCATCGCCTTCTGCTACCGAGGAGACATCTACACTGTCCCTACCTCAGGGGGTACGGCCTTTCGTCTGACCTCCAATGCAGCCTACGATGGTACGCCTATCTGGAGCCCCGATAGCAAACAGATCGCCTTCTCCTCAGACCGTGAGGGGAGCAAGGACGTCTATATCATCAGCGCTGATGGCTCAGGTCTACGTCGCCTGACCTACAATAGCGAGAAGGAGCTCCCTGTAGCCTTCCTCGATGACAACACACTCCTCTTCCAGTCCTACATCATCCCTAGTATCAAGGATGGGATGTTCCCCTGGGACTGGTTCGTCCAGACCTATACGCTTGACCTGAAGAAGTCGGTGGCTCGCCCCAAGCTCTATAGCACATACCCCACGCTTGATCCTTCTCTCCGTGATGGGCAGATGCTCTACACCGATGTCAAGGGCTACGAAGATGTCTGGCGCAAGCACGCTGTCTCTCCTGTCACTCGAGATATATGGCTCCGTGATAAGGATGGTAAACACACTAAACTCACCAGCTTCGGCGGAGAAGACCGCAATGCTGTCTGGGACCGTCAGGGTGGCTTCTACTATCTGAGCGAACGAGGTGGTAGCTTCAATGTCTTCCACCGCTCATCGGCCACGGCTACGGCCCAGGATGAGCAGGTGACCTCCTTCACCCGCAATCCAGTCCGCTTCCTCTCCATCGCCTCCAATGGCATGCTCTGCTATGGCTACGACGGGGAGATCTACACACAGACCCCTGGTGCTGCTCCTCAGAAGGTCGCTATCTCCATCACCCGTGACGACGAAGAGCCTCAGCTGGTGCGCAAGACCCTGAGAGACAATATCTCGGACTTCGCAGTAGCTAAGAGTAACAAGGAAGTAGCATTCGTAGCGAATGGCGATGTCTTCGTCACGGCTACGGACTACACGACTACACGCCGTATCACCGACACACCTGAGGAAGAGCGTAATATCGATATTAGCCCCGACGGACGCAAGCTGGTCTATGCTGCTGAGCGCAATGGTGGGTGGAATATCTACATGACTGAGCTGACCCGCAAGGATGATCCGCTCTTCACCTATGCTCGTGATCATAAGGAGACCCAGCTGACGAAGAATAAGGAGGCTTCCTTCCAGCCTCTCTTCTCACCCGATGGTACTAAGGTCGCCTACCTGAGAGATCGTACGGGTATCTTCGTCCACGACCTCAAGACGGGGCGAGACTATCAGGTACTCGACAAGAAGTACAATTACTCCTACATCGATGGGGACTTCTCTTACACCTGGAGCCCAGACGGCAAGTGGATCCTCTCCGAATATCTAGGGCATGGTGGCTGGAACCACGTAGACTGTGCTCTGGTGAAGGCCGATGGCTCGGGTGAGGTGATCAACCTCACACAGAGTGGCTACACAGAAGGCAGTCCTAAGTTCGCCTTCGATGGCAAGGCCGTCCTCTTCGCCTCGGATCGTGCTGGCTACCGTAGCCACGGGAGCTGGGGTTCGGAGCGTGACTACTACTTGATGTTCCTCGATCGTGAGGCTTACGAAGACTTCAAGCTCTCCAAGGAAGACCGTGAGCTACGCAAGGAGCTCAAGGAGGTAGCAGAGAAGAAGGACGATGCTAAGCCAGCGAAGAAGACCACTAAGGGTCGCAAGGCAAAGGCTGAGAAGTCGAAGCCCGCAGAGGATAAGACCTTCAAGCCCGACTTCACTGATCTAGATGCCCGCACCGTGCGTCTGACCCGTGCTTCGGGCTCGCTCTCCGATGCGGTGATCAACGAAGATGGCTCCAAGCTCTACTATATTGCTCGCTATGAGTCTACCTACGATCTCTGGGAGAAGGACCTACTTACTCAGGCTACGAAGATCATCTCTTCGGATGTCGGCGGTGGCGGTATTGTCCTCGGGAAGGATGGTAAGACCATCTATGTCGGGACGCACAATGGCCTCAACAAGCTTGATGGTGGTACGCTCAAGCCAATCACCTTCGCGGCGGAATTCAATCACCGCCCTGCAGCTGAGCGTGCGTATATCCTAGATCACGCTTACCAGCTCGTGAAGGAGAAGTTCTACGACGTCAATCTCCACGGCGTCGACTGGGCATACTATCGGGATACGTACAAGAAGTTCCTCCCCTATATCGACAATGATGAGGACTTCGGCGAACTCCTGAGTGAGTTCCTCGGCGAGCTCAATGCTTCGCACACCGGTGCTCGTGTCTATCCTTCTCGCTACGCACAGCAGACCGGATACTTCGGTGCATACTACGATCAGAGCCACAAGGGCGATGGTCTCAAGATCGAAGAGATCCTAGCTGGTGGACCTCTCTCTCACTTCGGCGACAAGATCCACGCTGGTATGGTCATCGAGAAGGTCGATGGCGAAACGATCTCTGCTGATAAGCCCGTCGAGCTCTATCTCAACGGTAAGGTCGGCAAGCGCACCAGCGTCTCCTTCTACGATCCTAAGACGGGCAAGCGCTTCGAAGAGTTTATCCGCCCCATCAGCCAGTCTACCCAGAAGGAGCTCTTCTTCCGTCGCTGGGAGAAGCAGCGTGAAGAGCTTGTAGAGAAGCTCAGTGGTGGCCGTGTAGCCTACGTCGTCGTACGTGCGATGAATAGCTACAGCTTCCGTGAAGCCTACAAGAAGCTCCTCGGTAAGTACCGCAACTATGATGCTGTGATCGTCGACACCCGCTACAATGGTGGGGGCTGGCTCCACGAGGACCTCGCCTTCCTGCTCAGCGGTAAGCTCTACCAGCGCTTCACCCCACGTGGGCAGTACATCGGCGATGACCCCTTCATGCAGTGGACGAAGCCTAGCTGTGTCCTCGTCAGTGAGGGGAACTACAGCAACGGCCATGGTTTCCCCTGGGTCTATAAGCACCTGGGCATCGGTAAGGTCATCGGTACGCCTGTGGCAGGGACGATGACGGCCGTCTGGTGGGAGTCGCAGATCAATCCTTATATCGTCTTTGGTGTTCCCCAGACCACTTGCTCTGATCTCGATGGCAACGCTATGGAGAACCGCACCCTTCAGCCTGATATCGAGGTCTACAATACTCCAGCCAACTATGAGTCTGGCCACGATGCTCAGCTCGTCCGTGCTGTCGAAGAGATGATGAAGACCATCGGCCCCAAGGCTAAGAAGTAAGTCATTCTTTCTCCCTCTACCCTTCGGGGTAAGTTGCTTGCGTCCTCCCTGAGCTCTCGGCTCGGGGAGGACGTAGCTTTTTTATTCTCTCGTGTGAGCTAAGGGTAGACTTCGGCGCCTTAGAGCGTCGTCCTTTCCCTTCCCCTGGTTCAGTTTTTGGGTGGGTGAAGAAGGGTTGAACTCAAGGGGGAAATAAGCTCCATTTTTGAGGCTCTGGAGCAAGGCACTCCAGAGGGGAAGAAGTCCTTCTTCCGTTTGCCCCTTTCATTGGGGAAGACCCCTCGTTGTTTTGCCTCACTTCTATCCCTTCGGATGGAGACTTCTGACACCCCCAAAATGGAACCTACGGTAGGTCGCACTTGCGACCCACTGTAGGTCGTCTTCACGACCTACAGTAGGTTTTTTCGGCGACCTACCGTGCATCCCTTTTTGACCCTTTGAGGAAGGGTCGATCTTCTCCTCTGAGTTGTGCCGATCAGATGCTTCGAGAGGTTACCTCATCTCCTGTCTTACTAAAGAATTTAATGAGCTAAAACAGAGGATCTCTCTATGTGCTTGTAGCTCCATTTCCTTATAGAATGGTACAGGTGAATGACGGGGTTGCTTTTTTTAGAATTAATACATAACTTCACCTCCGTACTTGTAGCCCTCTGAGGATGTCAAGACTACGGGAACTTATGCCGATAGGAGGCCCACTAGCTACCTCCCTCTCCTAGGCTTATCTTGCGATCAAATTGTGTGTTCTTCCCATTCGATTTTGGCGGTAAGAATGTTTGTCTCTAAAGGAATGAGAAAAATCACAGGCGTTATGTCCATAGTATGAGTCAATACTTATCCTTCTCTTATATGGATCTGGGTGGTTTGTCTGAAGGTACTCCTTCCCAGGCAGAGAAGCTTGGCTTTGTGGAGAGGATTCGAGTGCTCCCTCAGTGGCTAATCTCAGTGCTAGAACTAGTAAGAAACTATAGGGTGGGGGCTCTCTAGTGAGAGCCTCAACATTAAACAACAAGACGATCCGATGAAACGCTACATGCTCTATACACTGGGGTTGCTCCTCTCAGTGATGATGTACTCCTGTGAGAAAGATGAACCCCTTCAGATTGATGCCAAGACAGACTTGTCGGGGACAGTATGGGAGGGTACTTATACCGTCCCTACTTATAGAGGGACGTGGAAGGTCTTTGTGCATTTTGTGACGGTGGACAGCGTCCATATGAAGTTCTATTCAATACACCAGTCAGAGGAGAATGAAGACACAAGTCGTTTCCCCTTATCGCTCTATGGCTTCCGTACCCAAGGGAAAGGGCACTATGCTGTGGAGAAGAATGTGCTCTCTTTTCAGTTGGATACGTATGATGAGCATGGAGATCCGATAAGCTCTGATATAGTTGCTCCTGTCTTCACCATTACACGATTCAACGTGCGAGCGATGGTCTTCAAGCCTCTACCTACGGGTGCGGATATGGAACCTCTTTGCCCGAAGATCACGGATGCTTTCACCCTCAAGAGGGTAAGCCTATAGCTTATTACTCTTAGGTTCTACCCTCCTTCTGGGGGGGATGATATGGATGACTTACAGGCATACGAGTTCAGCGTGAAGCAGACTCGTATGCCAGTAAGTCATCCTTGTCTATCTTAGACGGGGTACTAGTCAGAGGGTACTGGGAGGTACAGCTCTTCTACCCCAGCCTCATACCCTGGATTTATCCGAGTAGATAGGGCTGAAATTGCATTATTTACTGTACCTTTGTGGATATAAGTAATCAATTCACTAAATTGAACTATTATGGCAACTGACAAAGAACGGTTACTGAGCGAATTCCCCGCCATTAGCACACAGGAATGGAAGGATAAGATCATAGCCGACTTGAAGGGAGCAGACTTCGATCGTAAGCTCGTCTGGCGCACGAACGAAGGATTCAACGTCAACCCCTTCTACCGCCGCGAAGACCTCGAAGGTCTCTCGACACCACGCGTAATGCCTGCAGAGTACCCTTATGTCCGCTCCACACGTCTGGATAATGAGTGGCTCGTACGCCAGGAGATACACGTCACCGATCCCCAGGAAGCAAACGCTAAGGCTCTGGACATCCTCAACAAGGGGGTGACCTCGCTCGGCTTCAAGCTCCGTCGTGATCAGGTCAACAAGGAGACGCTAGCCGTCCTGCTCAAGGGTATCATGCCCGAGGCGATCGAGCTCAACTTCTCCTGCTGCTACTCCGTGGCTGTACAGCTGGCTGAAGCTCTGACGGCTTACCTCACCGAAGCTGGAGCCAACGTGGCAGAATGCAAGGGCTCGATCAACTTCGACCCCTTCAAGAAGCAGCTGGTCAAGGGTATCTCTAACCCCCAGTGGGTCGCAGCATGCACCCGTCTTCTTGAGGCGATCCGTCCTCTGCCTGGCTTCCGTGTCCTGACGGTCAATGCACTCAATATCAATAACGCTGGGGCATACATCTACCAGGAGCTGGGCTATGCGCTCTCTTGGGGTGCTGAGCTCCTAGACAAGCTCACCGAAGCAGGCTTCTCCATCGAGGAGCTCACGAGCCGTATTAAGTTCGTCTTCGGGGTCGGGTCCAACTACTTCATGGAGCTGGCGAAGTTCCGTGCAGCACGTTGGCTCTGGGCTGAGATCGTCGGTGCTTACGGCGACCAGTACAAGGGCGACGCAGCGAAGATCTACATGCACGCTGTCACCTCTACGTGGAATAAGACGATCTACGACGCTCATGTGAACCTGCTCCGCACACAGACCGAAGCGATGTCCGCAACGCTCGGTGGGGTAGACTCGCTGACCGTACAGCCCTTCGACGTCACCTACCAGGAGTCGGACAACTTCTCCGAACGTATCGCACGCAACCAACAGCTCCTCCTCAAGGAAGAGTCGCACTTCGACAAGGTCATCGACCCTGCTGCGGGCTCCTACTACATCGAGCATCTGACCAACGCTCTTGCTGAGCAGGCTTGGAAGCTCTTCCTCGCGGTTGAAGAAGAAGGTGGCTTCGCTGCCGCAGCCGAAGCTGGTAGCGTACAGAAGGCGGTCAACGCTAGCAACGCTAAGCGTCACGCCGCTGTAGCTGCTCGTAAGGAGATCTTCCTCGGGACGAACCAGTTCCCTAACTTCACCGAGACCGCTGCCCAGAAGCTCCACGAAGAGGCTGAGGCAGCTACGTACAGCTGTGGCTGTGGTCAGCCTTCGATCGAAGCGCTGAACTTCGACCGTGGTGCTTCGGAGTTCGAAGCTCTTCGTCTCGCTACTGAACGCTCGGGCAAGGAGGTCAAGGTCTTCATGCTCACCATAGGTAACCTCGCCATGCGTCTGGCACGCTCTCAGTTCTCCAGTAACTTCTTCGCTTGCGCAGGCTACAAGATCCAGGACAACCTCGGCTTCGCTACCGTGCAGGAAGGGGTAGACGCAGGTCTTGCTGCTGGTGCTTCGATCATCGTACTCTGCTCGAGCGACGATGAGTATGCAGAGTTCGCCCCCGAAGCCTTCAAGTATCTCGCTGGTCGTGCAGAGTTCGTCGTCGCAGGTGCTCCTGCTTGCACTGATGATCTCAAGGCTGTCGGCATCGAGAACTTCATCAACGTGAAGAGCAACGTGCTGGAGACCCTCCGCCAGTTCAACCACAAGCTTGGTATTAACTAATCGGTAAGGAGACAGAAGAAATGAAACCACAATTCAAGAACATAGATATTAAGTCTGCGGGCTTTGCTCAGACTTGCCCCGTCGAATGGGCTTCGAAGCAGGACAACAGCTCCGTATGGCGTACCGCAGAGCAGATCCTGGTCAAGCCCGTCTATACGGCGCACGACCTCGAAGGGATGGAACACCTCGACTACGCTTCGGGGATCCCTCCTTATCTGCGTGGCCCTTATAGTGGTATGTATGCCATGCGCCCCTGGACGATCCGTCAGTACGCAGGCTTCTCTACGGCTGAAGAGTCCAATGCCTTCTACCGCCGTAACCTCGCTTCTGGTCAGAAGGGGCTTTCGGTTGCCTTCGACCTAGCTACCCACCGTGGGTACGACGCTGACCACTCCCGTGTAGTCGGTGACGTCGGTAAGGCAGGTGTATCGATCTGCTCGCTGGAGGATATGAAGGTGCTCTTCGACGGTATCCCCCTGAACAAGATGTCCGTCTCCATGACGATGAACGGTGCCGTGCTCCCCGTCATGGCCTTCTATATCAACGCAGGTCTGGAGCAGGGCGCTAAGCTTGAGGAAATGGCTGGTACGATCCAGAACGACATCCTCAAGGAGTTCATGGTGCGTAATACCTACATCTACCCACCCGAATTCTCGATGCGTATCATCGCTGACATCTTTGAGTACACGTCGCAGAACATGCCTAAGTTCAACTCGATCTCTATCTCCGGCTACC
>ERZ772906.61-NODE-61-length-60751-cov-6.032803_pt1 | contig 60751 bp, 48 predicted proteins | sample MGYA00511338_ERZ772906 | MGnify/ENA primary metagenome ERZ772906 (study PRJEB29015, sample SAMEA2738076) | human oral metagenome | biome: human oral; feature: human-associated habitat; material: saliva | place: China | collected 2212 ... | reverse complement strand
ATAGGTACTTCGGGTTCCTCGTAGAAGCCAACGTCAATCGTAAACCGCCGATCAACATGCAGAAGCGTTTTAACGGGAAGTACTACAAACGATTCAACTGACAGTGAAGTGTGAGTGAAGCTCGATGAAGAAGCTACTGATTGCAGGTGCTATCAAGTGCTGCATAATCGGCACATTTTATTCACCGAGTGTATGAGATGCTTTGAGGTGGGGGATTTTTTCTGTAAATTAGCCCTCTATGGCAGTTAGAGAAGAGTCTCACCGAAATTGGCGACCCTATTGACAGTCTCAATATAGAATATCATTCAAGATATTCGCCCCATATCTTATTTCAAAACGATACAACCGCTGAAGTCATTGAAATTTCAACGATTGCAGTGGCTTTGCCAATGCCTTTCGGGCAGATAGCTCGATAGCTCATTTTTGCCCTATAAGCTAAGCCTATTTTGCAGCAAACTTTCTGCGCAAATCCCCGTGCACCTTTTTAATCATATCACCATAAGGCCCAAGGATATCGTCGATATCAAATTTATCATAAGGCAACAAGCAGTAGTATTCATTTACAGGCTTAGGTTCCGTCGCGCCCTTTCTAGTCTGTGCTGTCACCTCGCCCTTTCCGATAATATGCAGCACTTGAAAATCTTCATCGTACACGATTTCATCGATGTCGCTATCTGCTATAAAATAAGTGTATACAGTGAGCCTCTCCTGATAGATATAATAAATCCCCTCATCGCTCATCTCATATCTAACATTGAGTAATCCCTTAAAGGGAGGGTTACTCTCTGCGTTACGGCGTCTTCCTGACAAATAGATTAACAGCGCCGCAATCCAAATTGAGATGTGCAGGTACCACTGTGAAGCATTCGGATTCTTAATTAAATAGTACAACACTGCTAAAATCAGTCCGAATCCGAGTATAATTGCTGCAAGCACTGTGCGATTAGCACGCTTGCGGTTTGGATGCGCCTCTGCCCACTTGCTGCACAGCATCTTGACCAGCGGCAGCTGGCAGTAATAAATATCACGTTCGTTATTATCCATTCTCTCTTCTCCCTATTTATCAATTCCTGCCATCTCTGCCAGATTTACCCATTCGCTATACTCTTCAGCTGTAAATAGCCCCAGCAAAACTCCCGCTTCGCAGAGCGTCGAGTTATCTGCATATGCCTTCTTGGCAACCTTTGCGGCGTTTTCATACCCTATATACAGATTGAGGGCTGCTGCTACCATCAATGAGCGACTCGCGTTTTCATTCATCTTGTCCTCGTTAACTGTTATCCCGCAAACACAATGTTCGTCTAGCGAAATCAGCGAATCAGCCAGCAAATTTGCCGATTCAATAAAGGCATCGATAAGTACAGGCATAAATACATTTAGTTCAAAATTACCCTGTGAAGCTGCCATGCCAACTACCGTATCGTTGCCCATAACCCTTACGGCAACCATAGTCGCTGATTCAGTCTGTGTCGGATTAACCTTGCCCGGCATGATTGAGCTTCCCGGTTCGTTCTCCGGGATATGAATCTCCCCCAATCCGCACCTAGGCCCACTGGACAGCCATCTTATATCGTTAGCCATCTTCATCAGATCTGCTGCCAAACCCTTGAGCGCGCCGTGTGCAAATACGTATGCGTCCTTGGAGCTGAGTGTATGGAATTTGTTGTGCGCAGTCACAAATGCCTTCCCTGTCAGGTCAGACAACGCACCGGCAGCTCGTTCTGCAAATCCGGCAGGTGCGTTGAGCCCTGTACCGATGGCTGTTCCTCCTAGAGCAATCTCGCGCAACCCGGCAAGGGAATTCTCAAGATTGCAGTAATCGTGCTCAAACATTGAACGCCAGCCGCTGACCTCCTGTCCAAAGGTCATAGGAACAGCATCCTGCAGATGAGTCCTGCCGGTTTTAATTACATTCATGTATTTTTCTTCCAGCCCCTTGAGCGTCTCAATCATCTGAGACAGTGCAGGCAAAACTCTATCCTCCATAACAAACACCGCCGCAATGCTCATGGCTGTCGGGAAAGTATCGTTGGAACTCTGAGACATATTTACATCGTCATTTGGATGGAGCACCGCCATGCCGGCCATCTCTCTCGCTCTTCCGGCAATGACTTCGTTAACATTCATATTGGTTTGTGTGCCGCTGCCAGTCTGGTATACTACGAGCGGGAAGTGGTCGTCAAGCTCACCGTTAAGTATCTGATCACAGATAATCATTATGTATGAAGCCTTCTCCGGCGCCAGCTTTCCAATCTCCATATTGGCGCAGGCTGCTGCATTCTTGAGATACGCAAAAGCACGTATAATCTCGACAGGCATGTGCCTGCCTACCTTGAAATTCATGGAGCTGCGCTGCGTTTGAGCACCCCACAGCTTATCTGACGGCACCTTGACCTCGCCCATAGTATCTCGCTCAATCCTGTATTCCATATTGTTTCTCCCTGAATTGCTCTCAATAAAAATAAAGGATACGGCACGGTCACTCGACCTGGTCTTTGACCCCACACTTGCCTTAACCCGAGTTTCTCGGAGGACTTACTTCTAAACTACGCCATGATCACTGCCGTCCCCGCAGCAGCTTACGTGGATCCCTTTGCCCGTAGCTGGCTTGGACTTTCAACCACGAACATGACCTTGCATATCCTTATGCTTTAGAATATCATTTTTGACCTCGTATTTACAATCAGATAGCCTCTTCCTTAATCATGTCCGCGCCCGCCGCAAATGTCATCACATCGACCCGCGTCGCGCCCGCCCCCTTGAGAAGCCTCGCCATAGAGTCAACAGTAGCTCCAGTCGTATAGATGTCATCAACTACACAGATATTTTTGCCGGAAATATATCGCCGGGTTCCTTCGTACAGCTCAAACGCCGACCTCACATTGTTCAGTCTTTCCTCCGGTGATAGCCTCTTCATCACCCTTGTGCTTTTGCTGCGCAGGACGAGATCTCCCCTGTATTCCATACCTTCGAGGCGCGCAAAAGCCTTGGCAATCAACGCAGCCTGATTGAATCCGCGCCTCCGCTCCTTGTTAACATGCATCGGAACCGGAATTATCACATCCGGATACTCTTCCATCACGACGGCGTCCATCCTGTCGTGCATGATTTCCGCTATAATCGGCGCAATATGAGTCTTATGCCTATACTTGAGATTGAAAATTATCTCCTTTTCGTACATCCCATACTCCGCACATGTATATCCTCTGTCAAATGAATGCCCGTGTTCCCTGCAACTATAGCAGATCGACATCGGATTGTGGTCTCCTAGGATTTTACCGCACTTGTCGCAGGTCCTGGAATTAGCCCATCGCAGCTTACTGAGGCAAGTGCTGCACAGACTGTATGGCATGGATTCATCGACAAATCGGTGGCAGCAGATACAATAGAGTGATACCGGGTACACCAAGTCAAGTATTATGTGCTTCAAATCAAAACCTCCTGTGACATCACTTAATACAATGATATCGCAGGAGATTTTCCCTTCAGCACACATTTTGTGCTTGACCTATGTTAGGCCGCGCCCCAGATCTATCTCACGCAGCCTGTCTTCAAGTCCCGTATAGCGCTCATCTATTCTGTTGTTATCTATCATCCTCTGCATGCGCTCCTCGGAGCCAACCAGGATTACCAGCTTCTTGCCTCTGGTAATCGCTGTATATAGAAGATTTCTCGTAGCCAGCATCGGCGGAAATCCTGATATGGGGATGATTACAGCGGGAAATTCGCAGCCTTGGCTCTTATGCACGGTTACAGCGTAAGCCAGTTCGAGCTCGTCCAATTCCTCGTTGTCGTACGTCACGAATTTGCCGTCAAAATCAACAATTACCTTAGCGTTGTCGGTATCTATGGTGTTGATGACGCCCATATCTCCGTTGAAAATCCCGCGTCCGCTCTGTCTGCCAAGCTGCCGCCACTCCATCCGGTAATTGTTTCTTATCTGCATGACCTTGTCACCCTCTCGTAAGGTCTTGCTGCCGAATTTTCTCTCATTTCTGGCAGGCATCGCTGGGTTAATCACGCTCTGCAGCAGTTCGTTGAGACTGGCCGTCCCAAGTCCGCCCTTTCTGGTAGGTGTAAGAACCTGTACATCGCTGCTGTCCTTGACGAAATCGTAGTAGCTTGCAAGTCTGCCTGTTACGAGCTCTTCAATCGTGTCCCTGATATCCGCTTCACCGCTCCTATGCATAAAGAAAAAATCGCTGTCCTTACCATTGAACTCAGGGTATTCTCCGTTATTTATAGAGTGAGCATTGACAACTATATGACTCTCGCCGGCCTGTCTGAATATTTCCTCAAGCCTGATTGTAGGCACATATTCACTGTTAATCATATCGTGGAGGATGTTGCCTGCCCCCACTGAAGGCAGCTGATCCGCATCACCGACGATGATGAGTCTGCTGTCATTGTCCAGCGCCTGCAGTAATCCGTCCATCAGCATCAAGTCGATCATGGACGCCTCGTCAACAATAAACGCGTCCTCTTCAAGCGGATTGTCTTCGTTTCTGCCAAACTCCATCTGGTTATCATCCTCGGAGTACACGTATTCAAGCAGCCTGTGAATCGTCATCGCTTCAACGCCCGCAGTCTCGGTTATACGTTTAGCCGCACGGCCGGTCGGAGCAGCAAGGGCAACCGAAATACCCATTTGCTTGAAAATCTTGACGATGAGATTAATTATAGTCGTTTTTCCGGTACCCGGACCTCCGGTGATGATGGTGATTTTGTTGGTCAGTGCAGCGCGTATCGCCTTGCGCTGATCTCCGGATAGTCGGATTCGTTCACCTGCCTCGGCAGCGTTGATGAGGTTGTCGACATTCGCAGCCGTCGGTGGCATGAAGCCGTTCATTATCCTCTTGATGTGGAAGGTGACGCTCTGCTCTGCCCGGTAGAAGAAGTGTTGATACACAACCGGCACTCCGTCCAGCGAGTCAGTCTCTATTTGACCGGAAAAAGCCAGCGCCACCAGGTTCTCCTCGATTAGCTCACCGGATACATCCAGCAGCCTGATAGAGCTCTCAATCAGCACGTCTTTGGGTACATGCGTACTGCCATTGCCTGCAAATACTGACAGCGCGTACTTGATACCGCTCTGTACACGGAATTCGCTCTCCTGCTCTATTCCGATCTTACCGGCGATCTCATCCGCCTTGCTGAAGCTGATTCCATAAATATCTTCCACCAGTGTGTACGGGTTCTGCCTCACCACCTCGAGTGACTTATCCCCATAGAGCTTGTAAATCCTGACCGCCTGAGACGGCATGACGCCATACTCTCCGAGCCCCAGCGAAATCTTGGTAAATTCGCGCGACTCCCGATAAGACTTGACTATCTTATCCACCGTCTTGGGACCCAGACCGTTGATGCAGAGCAACGCATCAGGGTCTTCATCGATTATGTCGAGCGACTCCTTGCCAAACTTATCTACAATTCTCCCGGCCATATTGGGCCCGATACCACGAATCGCCCCGGATGCAAGGAATATTCTGATTCCCTCTGCGTCGTCCGGCATCTGCTCCTCATATCCGGACACGTTAAACTGCTCACCGTAGCGCGGGTGATTTTTGAAATAGCCCTCCAGCTTATACGTTATCTCCCTGTTGATCGCATGGAACGTCCCGGAGATTTTAAATTGTTCGTCCTCCGTCTCGAACAGGCAGATTGCGAAGCCGTTGGATTCATTATTGTAGATAACTTGTGTAATCTTGCCGATCTTGGTTTCAGTCATTGCCATCAGTGATAAACTTTCCGATCAGTCGGGCTAGAACGTACGCTTGTACAGCCTTCTGTTGTCCAGCGGCCATACGCGGTCTCCGAACTCTCCGTCCTCTACTCCCTTTAGACCCTCCTCCATGTCGAACATCCTGGCATCGACAATATCCAGATAATGAAGCATTTCCGCCTCCGGGAACAACGGCTTCTTGGGGCTTCCAAATTCAGGTTCGTAGTGATGAGAGAGTATCATGTGCTCGAGCAATACAGCCTTCTCCTCACCGATGCCGAACGCCTTACACAGATCATTTATAAGAGTGATGCCCTGCACGATGTGGCCGAGCATCTGCCCCTTGAACGAATATCCCGGCGACACTCCGTTCTTATCAGACAGGATCTCATTGAGCTTCTCGATATCGTGAATCGCAACCCCGGCTAACAGAAGATCTCTGGATAGATTGGTGTATACCTCGCACAGGCGATTTGCGCTCATCATCATGCGCTTGATGTGATACAGCAGCCCACCGTATTCAGCGTGATGGTTGGACATAGCTGCCGGATAATACAGGAGCTTCTCTCTATTACCCTCATACAGGTGCAGACAAAGCTTTTTGAGCTCTTCATCCTGCATAGCGTTAATCTCGCCGATGATGTAATCGTACATATCGGTCGGCTTCTCCGGTGCAGACTTAACGAAATTGCTCATCACGAGATTGTCAGCCTCTTTAGCCAGTCTAATCTGTCCTATCCTAAGCTGAGTCTGCCCCTTCCAATCGGTTACTGTTCCTCTGACCTTAATCACATCGCCAACCTTGAGTGACTTGAGGAACTCCACGTTGCTCTCATCGACATCCCACTTCTTGGCGGAGAGATCCCCCGTCGCATCGGTGAGTGTAAGATCATGATACTCCTTGCCGTTAGAACCGACCTTTATCGATGTCGCCTTAATCATGAAAAAATCAGTGATATTGGAGCCCGGTTTAATATCTATTACATTCACATTTTTCATGTGCTTACCTCCTCATGCGTCTATTGATTATACACCACTTCACAGGGCACTGCCACACCATACAACCCTCCGTTGAGGGCACTTTGCACATGTGATAAAATTACATATATTATGATGAAAGGTCTTGAAAATGGGATTAAACGATACTCCTTCAGGAAATAGATTTACAATCGGGCTTTTTGGCCCACGCAACGCCGGTAAATCTTCACTCGTTAATAGACTTCTCGGGCAGGAATTAGTGCTGACATCCGAAGTTGCCGGCACCACAACCGATCCGGTCTACAAGAGCATGGAGCTGCTGCCGCTCGGGCCGGTTCTGTTCATAGATACGGCCGGGCTTGATGACGAGGGTGAGCTCGGGCTCAAGAGAGTTGACAAGTCATACGAGATCCTGCGAAAATGTGATCTCGCCGTATTCGTGCTCGACGCAACCAGGCACGAATCGCAATTTCCCGAGATGGCACGGGAGTTTTTGGCGGAAGCCGGAAAGCGCAAGCTCCCTGCTGTAGTAACTATTAACAAATATGAGGGTGGTGCTGAAGAGGCCGAGATTCGCAGTCAGTTCGATCTGCCCGCGGACATCGCACCGGTCTGTACCAACGCACTAAACGGTACCGGTATAGACAGACTCAAACAAGCCATCGTCAGCGCCGCCCGGTTCGAAGAGCCTGAGATTGGACTGACTGACGGGATTGTAAACGCCGGAGACGTAGTACTGCTGGTGACTCCAATCGATTCAGCTGCACCAAAGGGCAGGCTCATCCTCCCACAGCAACAGGTAATCCGCGACATACTGGATAAGGGCGCAATGGCACTGGTGTCCAAGGAAGCAGAGGTAAAGTCTGCGCTGGCTGCACTCGGGAGATCTCCGGATATCGTGATAACTGATTCACAGGCGTTCAAGTCAGTGGCAAATGACATCCCGGCAGACATGCCGCTTACGTCGTTTTCGATTATATTTTCAAGACAAAAGGGCAACCTGGAGCTGCAGCTCCGCGGGGCGCTTGCCCTCGGTACTCTGGCAGCGGGCGACAAGGTACTCATCAGCGAAGGCTGCACGCACCACCGCCAGTGCAACGACATCGGAACTGTCAAGATTCCGAAGCTGGTGCGCAAGGTGCAGCCGGATGTGGGATTTGACTGGACCTCAGGCGGCGAATACCCCGGGGATCTCAGCAAATACAAGCTGATCATCCACTGCGGCGCCTGCATGCTTAATAGGCGTGAGATGCAGTATAGGCTCAGAGAAGCGGATGCGCAGGGTGTCCCTATTGCGAACTACGGAATGGTCATCGCATACTGCAACGGAATACTGGAACGGGCGATACGCCCATTTGGTTTACGGAGGATCGACAATGGATTTTGATGCAAGCAAAGCTGTAGAAGCAACGGTAAAATGGATTCAGGATTGGTTCGCTGAAAACGGGCCTGACTGCAACGCTATTATCGGCATAAGCGGGGGCAAGGACAGCTCGATTACCGCCGCACTTCTGGTAGAGGCTCTCGGTAAGGACAGAGTAATCGGTATCATGATGCCTAACGGCGAGCAGAGCGACATGGATATGGCACTGCTCCTCGTCAATCACCTGGGCATCAATCACTACGTGATCAATATAGCGGCCGCATACAACGGCGCCGTAAAGGACATCGAGTGCGCAATCGGTGAACTGAGCAATGATTCGCTGATCAACCTCGCTCCACGCCTCAGAATGGCTACACTCTACGCTGTCGGACAATCCAGGAACGGCAGAGTAGCGAACACCTGCAACCTCTCCGAGGACTGGGTCGGATATTCGACGAGGTACGGAGATGCGGCAGGAGATTTCAGCCCTATTTCTTCATTTACAACCGCAGAAATTCGTGCCATGGGCAGAGTGCTTGGTGTACCTGATATTCTGATTGAAAAGGTTCCATCAGACGGATTGAGCGGAATGTCCGATGAGGACAAGCTCGGATTCACTTACGAGGTACTCGACCGCTACATACGCACCGGTGAAATCGAGGATGCGACAGCTAAGGAGCGCATCGATACGCTTCATGAGCGCAATCTCTTTAAGTTGAGATATATGGACAGCTTTAAGTATGAAGGATAGTTATCAGTCCTGTTACCAAAGATCTGCAAATATTTTGAAGAGCTAACAAATGCTTAGCTCTTCGTTCATTTTCTTATTAATTTTATGCTATAAGCAAATAAGTCGCGTTTACAGACTGATAACTCTACTTGCGTATTTTAGCAGCTCCATATCATGCGTAACCATTATTATGGTACTTCCCTGTTCCTTAAGGTTTCTATACATCCTGTTCAATATCTAATTTTGCTCGTCTTTTGAATCTATTAGAGTATCCTTATCCGATAACCTCTGACATCACGGCTATAAGCTCATCCATCTGTGGTTTTGTGCCGATGGTAACCCTGATATAATCGTCTATCCTCGGCTTAGCAAAGTGACGCACGAGCACCCCGCGTTCCTTGAGCCTCTCGTACAGCTCCCGCCCTCCGAAGCCTTCCAGCTTGATGTAAAGGAAGTTTGCCTTAGACGGCAGCACCGCGAAGCCCAGCTCACGCAATCTCTCCGCTGTATACTCTCTCGATTCTATGATCGATTGCAGGTTCTCCTGATAGTAGGGATCCGCGTCGACCGCCGCCTCCGCCAATATGAGTGACATCGCATTGACTGCATACGGGTTCGTGGAATACTGCATCTTGGTTAGATCCTGAATTAACGCCTCGTCTCCTACTGCAAGACCAAGCCGTCCTCCGGCGAAGCTCCTCGACTTGGAGAAGGTCTGCACCACCAGCAGGTTGTCGTACTTCACCGTCAGAGGAACTGCGGACTCCGCGCCAAAGCCGGCGTACGCCTCGTCGATGACGATCACGTTGTCAGGATTTGAGTTGACGATTTCCTCTATCTGAACGCGGGTAAGTGCGATGCCGGTAGGAGCATTTGGATTTGGAAGAATGAGGTTCTTCCCGATCCCGATGTAACCTTGCCAGTCCACTGTCAAGTCCTCCTTGAGCGGCTTGATCTCGTAATTCACTTCGTGCAGCTTCGCAGCAACCTTGTAAAAGCTGTATGTGACGTCAGGTATTACCAAGGTGTCCGCTGAATCGTTCCAAGCCATGAAGGCGAAGTTGAGTATGTCGTCCGAACCGTTTGACAGAAAGATATTCCCGGGCTGCACCTTGTATAGCTGCGCCAGCTTGCCCTTGAGCTTGCTCCCCGTCGGATCCGGATACAACCTCATCTGCTCCATGTCTGCATCACGCATCGCCTGATAGACCTCGGGAGCCGGCGGAAATGGCGACTCGTTGGTATTGAGCTTGAGGTATTTGCGATCCTTAGGCTGCTCGCCCGGCATATATGATTTGAAATCCTTATATAATTCTCTAATAAATCTGCTCATTTTTATCTCGATCTTGTTACTAATATTACTATCAGCCTATCGTTACTTGGATGCTATCGTTCTTCTGTTACCTCTCCATCTGCAAAATTTCCATTTTTCTCAAGTACAGTTTTGTAGCCGCCCGCACCATATACGAGGCACTTGTTGACTCTGGTGATGGTCGCCGAGCTGGCACCTGTGAGTTTGCTGATCTCGTTGAAGACCTTGCCTTCAGATAGCAGCCGAGCAACCTCAAGTCTGTGAGTCAAATCCTGAAACTCCTTGATAGTGCATATATCTTCAAAGAAATTCTCGCACTCTTCCTCAGTCTCCAGGGATAGGATTGCAGTAACAAAATTATGCAGCCATTTTGATTCGGTTTTATTCATATGACACCTCTGAATTCTTAAGCGTAATATATGTGTTCATGTTACCACTTTAGCGTATTAAATTCAAACAGCATATTCTCTCGTACCATGAGGCATATTTGCATAATACTATTATCGACATATGTCATAATTGTTGACTTTAAATGCAGACTGCTGTAACATAATAATGACATATGTCAATAATTGTGGGTGGAGAATAATATGCCCGGAAGAAAAACCAAATCAAGACAGGTTGAAACTATGCCTGAATACACGCAATTCGAGCCACAAGGCATAACTTATGGAGAACAGATTGTTCTATCTGTAGATGAATTTGAGACCATAAGGCTGATTGATCTTGAGCATCTGAATCAAGAGCTGGCAGCAAATAGGATGAATGTGGCCAGAACTACAGTTACGGCTATCTATGAAAGAGCCAGAATAAAGCTGGCTGACGCAATTGTAAACGGCAAGCTTCTGCTGATCGAAGGGGGGCCTGTGCATCTGCAGTATGACGTTGTTGATTACAACATAGGAACAAGAACAGATAAAGGAGATCAAATTATGAGAATTGCAGTAACGTATGACAACGGAAATATTTTTCAGCACTTCGGTAAAACTTTACAATTCAAGCTTTACGATGTGGAAGACGGTAAGGTTATTACATCTCGGGTTGTCGATACCAAAGGTGCAGGTCACGGCGCACTTGCAGGATTTCTGACTGCTAATAAGGTCAATACACTTATATGTGGAGGAATCGGCGGCGGTGCACAACAGGCTTTGAGAGATGCAGACATCAAGCTGTTCGGCGGAGTTTCAGGAAATACGGACGAGGCTGTCGAGATGTTGCTCAAGGATGAACTGGAATTCAATCCGGATGTTCAGTGCAACCACCACGGAGAACACCATCACCATGAAGGAGGATGCGGAAACCACGGTTGTCATAACCTGTAAACGATGAATGCGGCAGGGATGCACCCTGCCGCATTCAGTCTTTTGATCTCTGTTTAATTAATCTTCATACTCGGAAAACATATCCTTGCTAACTTCGCAAAGCGGGCAAACCCAGTCATCCGGTAAATCCTCGAAAGCTGTTCCCGGCTCAATTCCGTTATCCGGATCACCAACTGCCGGATCATAAACGTATCCGCAAACGTCACATACATACTTCTGCATAGTAATGCCCTCCTCTAAATTAAATCTTAATTTTGCAATCAATTGTTTGTAAGTCAATTGTATCATATCCAATTTAATTGTAAAGCATATTCTCTGCTTTTGCATATAATTATTTAATTGTCATATTACAGCATCTTTTAGCTATATGACGGCCTCTGCCTGTCGGTAAGTATTGATTCACCGAGCAGCGTTCAATTTGAGCTGTCAACACTGAATCTGCGAAACAATCTCGGCACTACCCTGTATTCGGTAATTACAATTATTGAGATGTTCCGATTTACTTGTAGAAATGCGCAGATAATGATAGATTTAATTGACGGGAAGAAAGGAAATTAGGATTTGAAACTCAGACTAATTACTATCATTTGTGCTTTGGCCTTCATGACAACAGCTCTGTTCACCGCCGCAGACATTGCTGTATACCATATTCCGGGGTATTATCAGCATCAGTTTGAAGAAAATGAAGTACAGGGCAATCTGAATCGTGAAACAGACATACAAAACATAATGACCGCCTTTAACGGTATGCTGGAATATCTGCGAGGAAATCGAAATACTCTTAATAATATTAAGATTGTAGCCGATTCTCGCTTACAGGAATTTTATACAGAGCGTGAAAAGCTTCACCTCAGTGATGTCAAAAGAATCTTTCTGAGATCTTATAGAATTAGAAGACTGTCTGCGCTTATATTCGCAATCAGCAGTGCATATTTGATTGCTACCGGAATTTTTTATAATTCAAAACCTAAGGATCACCGTCCTTCCATAACAGCTTCGTTATGCAAACTTTTCGTCTTCACCTGCGTTATTACGAATATCGTTTTCGCATCTCTGATAGGGATAATATCTATAAATTTTGACAAAGCATTTACCATATTTCATCATTTACTGTTTAAAAATGATTACTGGCTGCTGGATCCAAATACCGATGATCTCATTAATCTGCTGCCGGAGTCGTTTTTCATACATATGGCATTGACTATCGTTGGAATATATTCTGTAATTGTCATATCCGTTAATCTGATTGTCGGCGTATTACAAAACTCCTGCTGCAAATAAGATAGGAATTAAAGCAAATTGCCTTGTCCTTATCGCCTATAAAAACAATTAATATGCCATGTGAGATAAAGAAGCTCTATCGTCTGCGTTTATCGTTACGATCCTGCGGATCCTCGATGCGTTGCTGAATGATAGAAACAACTTCATCATTGGTCGGCAGATCGGAGTGTTGAGCATCTTCACCGGTAACCGTCGTTTCAGTATAATGTGCAACCTGTCCCTGATAGATGTACTTTCCGGCACTCACACTGCTGTCAGGCACCAGTTCGTCTGAATCATATGTAATGGTACCTGCCACTGAATACATAGACATGCCTGTGGGTATATTCCCCCGATTAGCTATGAAATCCGCTAACATCTGGGATTTATTGTTGATATTTGTTTCAGAAAAATTATATGGAGTTCCGATGGTCATCAGCCGCTTGAGCTCCACATCATAATTCCCTAAATATTTTTCAATAAATGCAGTATAAATCAGACCTCCGTTGGAATGACCCAACCCCTTAAAGTTATTAAAGCTATATTTATTCTGCAGGTCATTGAAAGCTGAGTTGAACATGGACGCCTGCTTCTTTATATTCCCATATCCGTCATTGTTGTTCTCAAAGCCGACGACAATGACAGGCTCATTATCATTAGGGCTGATGCTGCCTGAATATGTAATCCTCCCGTTATTCCAGACCTTGACCTTGAGCAGGCTGTGTTTGTCTTCCTGCCTGTTCATATTCAGCTTGTCAACCAGACTGTCAAATCGATCTTCAGTCGCCGAGCTTCCCGGAATCATGATAATAGGCGATAAACGGGAATTGTAGAAGGTCTCAATATTCTTAACATTACTCTTTGTCCATGTAAACGACGGGATAGTGAGCACTGTAACAAACAGGAGTATACCGAGCAAGGTGCGCTTAATCGATTTCTTCATCCCGATTTTCCTTTCCATCCATATCCTCCTTCAAAAGCATCTCATGCACACGATTATCCAGCTTGACGAACTGAACATAAATCAATATATCCAAGACAAACAGCACTATGGAAGCCGTCAATGCACGTATGCTCCCTGCGGTTCCTACAAACGCATACAGTATATTAGGTGTACCCGCCGGTACGGGATAAACCGCCGGAGGGACTATTTTGAAATACAACAAAACTGCTGCCAGCAGCACATTGACGAGCGGTACAACAACAAACGGAACCAGGTATATTAAATTTAAAAAGACCGGAATTCCTACCATCGCCGGAACACCATGGTTAAACAGAGCCGGGAAAATGCTTCTTATCCCGATATTCTGGTCTTTATCACTTGCAGATTTCCATAGAATAGCCACGATCAGGGCCAGAGTGCCGCCAAGCCCCGCCAGACCTCCATATGCCGCGTAAAGGTTCGTATCTGTAAAAAGCTTTGGTATAGAGCTTGTCGTTCCGCTTCCCAGTGCAGAATTCAGATTGATGATGGCGTCCGGATCACTGATAAAACCAATTTCATTGTACACTGAGCTGTTGCCGACCCACGCGGACACACTCCTCAGCACAGTATCGACCGCTACCTGACGCACGCCTGAACCTATCTTGAAGAAATTACTGAACACTGTGCCGATATAAGAAAACACGTTATAACGTGTTCCAAGTGATATCAAAGCATTACACAGTACAGCTACAGCAATCGACACAAAAACCGGGCGGCCGGTTCGTGGATGATAAACGTAATTGTCATCGACAATCCGGTGACCGGCAGGACTGAGCAGGCGGAAGATCTGACCGATCAGATAGCCAATGCATATCGCAATAAACAGATTAAAGTTGACAGGTAAATTAATCCTTGTGAGTTCACCATCATTTATAAATTTAGCAAAGAGCTCTCTCGAGTTGACGATCAAGCTGAAAATCAGTGCAGTGATCCCCGCAGTTCCTGCACTTCGTTCATATGCTCTCGCTGTGTATTTTGCAGCGAAATAAGCGGTAATCGTAGCTGTTAGACCTCCCAGCAACGATATCAGATTGGATGTAACCCGGTCTATTAGATTGAAGCGAGGGAACCAGCTTGAGACTTTAAACAGGTTATTGATATATCCGCCTTCATTGAAGACCGCCTCAGAAATCACTAAAACGATTGTCGCGATAAGCAGGAACGGGAAGATAGAAACCAGCGTTTTTTGTGCAATCATGACAATTCGGCGTCTTCTTGTTGATAGAATTATGTTAATAAGTTTCTGCTGCATAATAACTCGGATTGTATCCTATACTCCTTCGGTTCACGTGCATGCTTAGACAAAGCCGCTACTATATCTCATATCATATCACACATGATATTGATTCTTTGATAGACAACAAATGATTACTGATATTTTCGGTGAACTTCTCTGACAACGCTTGCGACTGCATCTATTTACCTAAAATCACTCATTCAGCATCATCCTCAGCGAATCATCCGCAAAAAAGGTATTTGCGTTATACAGAAACAGCACATCCGTAATTCCCTCAGCACCAATTAAATCATCCACATTATCAAAATAGTACCGCGGATCGATAACCACAATTTCTCTGTAATGCTGAGCAAGCATCGGAATCACACTGTTTGCATATGAATCCTTGATCAACAGCAGTCTTTTATTGGATTCGGTAGGGGTCTTGACCGTATACATCGGATGATTGCTGCCGCCAAAAACAGTATAGGCATCCTTTTTACCCAGATTGCCGAGTAGATAGAATTTCGTCGTCTTTTTCTTGGTATCAGCATAGTAAATAACCGAAGGCTTTGCACTCTTCTCATCCTTTGGAATATTAATCTTGATGCTGTCATATCTGCCGCCCGTAAATCCACTCTTTGAATACAGCGTCCCGGCAAAATCGTTCTTGACAATCCTGCTCCTGAAGTCAATCGGTTCTCCGATACCCAGGGCCGGCACCAGCTCCCTATACGCCAGGTACGCACCATCGCTTGTCCAATGGTGATCGGTTCTGTAATAGATCTGAACATCATTTTTCTTCTTCTTGAAAATATTCCTCACATCAACTGTATTAATCCCGAACGCTTTGATATTTTCGTAAAATGAGTTCATGCTCTTATTCTGATCCGCTAATCTGACAGTTGCAGGAAGCTTATCCTTCAATACGTTACCTGCATTTGGAGCAAGTAAGAATGTCATATTTATATTAGGATATCTCGCCTTAAAGTCCTTCAGGGCTGCTTCGGCACCATCAATTGTTTCCTTTCTTGGGATAACAATATCCTCAATCAGGTATCCGGCTCCAGCTCTGTATACCCCATTCGCCTTAAGCTCACCCTCTGTTGTATCAATTGCAGATTTCACCTTGATAAAGGCTCCCCGCATCAGGAACTGGTCATTGACGTAGCTCTCCATCTTAGACTCCAGTCTGCCTCCCAAATAGCTTGATGCGGATACATGGGGAAATTCCTGCAGCATCCGATTTTCTGCTGCTGAAAACGACTTGTCCGGAATTACAATATTGATCAGAAAAACAGCTGCCAGTGTAATCACAAAGAATACACCGGTATACGCTGCCGTCTTGTTCTCGGAGCTTTGCCCCTGCTCACCCGTAATTTTATTTATATAACTCTTAAGCTTCTTCAAAATTCACTCCTTCGACGGCGGCCAAACAGGTCCGACGACCGGCTATCATCTTTGCTGCTATTTAGCGGTCAGAATCTGAAATAAAGGAAAGGATTATATGATCCGTATACCAGATAGGCAACCGATGCTATCAGCACAGCAAATACAAGCGCTGTCCCTGCTGCCGATTTTTGACTGCAGAATTTCCGGAATCGTTCAATTGGGTATGGTGTAGCGCATACCGCTCCTATGACCAATATTATGAAATTTGTCCTGATGTAGTATAATGCCGTTATGTTGATAAATGGCACCTTACCCAGTCCAAACATAATCGCCAGATACGACAGCGCCTTACTTATATCTGTTATGCTGAAGAACACCCAGCTTATCATGACCACAACGATGGCATAGACATGTCTACACCACGTCGGAATCTTCTCTAAGTATTTCCCGTATACGTATTTTTCGAAGATCAGCAGCACTCCGAAATAAGCTCCCCACAGCACGAAGTTCCAGCTCGCGCCATGCCATAATCCTGTCAGTGACCATACTATCAACAGGTTAAGAATATGTCTGTAAACCTTAACTCTGTTTCCACCAAGAGGAATATACACATATTCACGGAACCATGTGCTGAGCGACATATGCCATCTACGCCAGAATTCTGTGATTGTGGATGCAATATATGGATAGTTGAAATTTTCATCAAACACGAATCCAAACATCCTGCCCAGTCCGATCGCCATGTCGGAATAACCGCTGAAGTCAAAATATATTTGCAGGGTATATGCAGCTATGCCTATCCAGTATAGAACAACCGAAGACTGTCCATGTGGCAAAGCTGAAATCTCCGTGTACAGAGAGCCAAACGTATTTGCAAGTATGACCTTCTTGCCCAGACCGAGAATAAATCTCGATGCACCTTCTCCAAACTTTACCGGATCGGTATCACGATTATCTATCTGTAATTCAACATCCCTGTACTTTACAATCGGTCCCGCAATAAGCTGCGGAAAGAACGAAAGATACAGCGAGAATTTAAGAAGGTTGTACTGCGGCGTCACCTTACCCTTGTATACGTCGAATATATACGACATTGCCTGAAAGGTGTAGAACGAAATTCCAATCGGCAAGGCCAGTGTTGTGTAACGGATGTGAAATCCTGTCAGGGATGTCACTATTTCCATCAGGAACCCGAAGTACTTGAAGAATCCGAGTATTAAAAGATTCACAATCACTGCAAATACGAGGTTGCGCTTCCCCGACCCTCCGTGCCTCTGCTCGTTATTAATCTGTATCGCCATAAAATAGTTGAAAAAAGCACTATAAAGCATCAGGAATAAGTATACAGGCTCTCCCCAACTGTAGAAAAACAAGCTGGCAGCAAGAAGCACAATGTTGCGAGCCCCTATCTTCTCCTTCGGTATCACGTAGTACAGAAGCATCGTAATCGGCAAGAAATAAAATATGAAGATAATACTGCTAAATAACACTTAATAGCACCTCCTCATACTTATCCGGATCCTTTGCAACTCCATAAAACACGTACCTGCCCCTTGAAGTGATAATGGCGTTCTTGAGCTCCCTGACCTGTTCAGGTCCGTAGTTATCAAAAGCTTCAATCTGACTGTTGATGCGCTTTTCAATCGCATCCTGTACAGCTTTGATATCCGATTTATTCCTGACCTTGATGATCAAAACCTCATCAACTGAAAGCGCTTCCTTACTCTTGTAGTACAGGAAGGAATCATAATTATTGGCGTCCAATCCGATAAACTGCACCAGGTCACGTGATTTCTGCTTGCCCAGCTTATCTATTTCAGTCTTCTTGATAAGCTGCGCTTCGATTTGCTTCATCGGTACATCCTTGGCATTCTCATGGTTGTAGACAACGGCGAGGAATGCCAACAGCACGATGATGAGTGCACATTTGAGTATTCTGCCGTATCTTACAGTCTCTCGATGCGTCCTTGCCCTCATTACAGTCCGGCCTCCTCAATCATTCTATTAAGCCAATATGGATAGTATGTCGTTTGCGCATGAATACCGTCCCCTGCATACAGCTCGGGATGCTCATGCAGAATATCAGCAGTCGGGATATATATGTATCCCTCTTGTACACACATTTTCTTAATCGCCTTGTTGAACTTCCTGTAATGACTGATGGATTTGTTTTTCTCCATTGCTGCCTCGGTAGGTGCTGAAATGCCGCATACACAAATATTTGTCTTTGGTGAAGCCTTATGAAAAGCCTTAAGTCTGGCGGCATATTTCTTGATAAATGCCTTTTCATCTCCACGATAATTGCCCATGTCGTTCATTCCAAAAGCAAAGAACGCTGTGCTAGGATACGTTCCGGCAGCACTTGCAAACAGGTCATCCCCGGTCATCACACTTGTTCCGATCTTACTGAATACCTGATCGGAACTGAGCCATCCGTATACGCTCAGCCCCTCCGTAACAGAATCTCCAATTACCACGCTTCCCTTGAATTTTCTCATGTATCTGGCCTTGCTGCTCTGTCCGCCCGAGGAAGCATCCCCACCAAGAGCGGAAACTGCTTCTTCAACGTCGGCTACCGAGGTGCTCTGTATTGCCTCAACACTTTTACGATTCTTCTCTATCTCATTGCTGCGAATCGACACCTTGCGGTTGAATTTGAGCAGGTTAAACAGAAATACGACAAGAAAAAGCAGCAGAATCAGAATTGCTACTCTATGTCTGTTCATATCCTTAAAATAATCGGCAACTGCTTCTGCAACCGATTTAAACTTCTTGTTATCAGTCATTTCTTCTCTTCCGGATAAAACTACATATCGTACAGTATATCATCTATACATCATACTGTAAGTTACATATTCGAATTAATGCGAACCCGGCATCTAGGACTTCTTAAGCATACCGTAAAATATCACACTGTACTTATTGATAATCTCTACCACCATAAAGCCCATCGCAATGCCGAGACAATTGAGCACAAGCTGTTTCCCTTCGCTTGCAGTATCCTTTGGCATATCCATCACGAGCGCATACATCATAAAGTACAGGTTGTTTCCCGGTACTAGCGGGAAAGCACAGACACTCTGGAAAATTGTAGCCGGCGCTTTATTTACTCTGGCCATTATCTGTGCATAGCCGGCAACAAATATTGCGCCAATCAGAGTGGCAAAAAAGTAATTGTGCAGCAATCCGTCTGCAAGAACATATACACCCCACGTACAGAACGCTCCCATCCCGCAGAACAGCACCTGCTTACCTCTGACGTTGAACCACAGTGCAAAGCCCACGCAAGCGGCGGTGCAGGATATAAACTGAATCATGATATTAGAATTTAGCTCAGTCATCTTATAACACCCCCTTGAATAATAAAATTGCTGAAGCTATGCCAAAGGCAATCCCTGCAGCTCCGATTATCGAATTAGAGATATTCAGTATTCCCGCTAAGGTTTCCCTATGCATAAAATCGCTTATCCCGTTAGTAAATCCGAGTGCACTGATAAGCAGCATAACTACACCTACGGTAATGTTACCTGACTTGTTTGCAAATCCAACGTATACCGACAGAATTATAAAAGTCTCAACAATAAATGACTGTATGAAATTCGATATCAGAGGGTTATTCTCGTTGCGCGACAATCTTCTTCCGAGAAATACAATGATTACAGATGCCATCACAGCGACTACGGTATCGGTAAATCCACAGTTGAAGAACACACCAAAGCCTGCTCCGCCAAGAATTCCGGCTAGGTATTCGAGATATACCGGCTGAGGATTTCTATTCAGAACCTCATGGAGCATACGCTTAACCTCTTCGGGCGGAGGCGTTGTGGCACATATGCACCTTGACAGATTATTCAGATAATCCAGTTTATCAAAATTAATCGATGTCGTGGGAATATGTCTAATCTGCGTGATAATATCCCCGTCTTCAGTCTCAACTGTTGCTTGAATATTGCTGTAAATCACCCAGACGTCTGAATGCTTGAAGCCGTAGCTCTCACACATTCTGTACATACTGTCCTCAACTCTGCCTACTTCAGCACCGGCACGAAGCATTTCCATACCGATATTAAGTATGTTCTTTAGTAGCCTCTTGTAATCCATTTTGAACCTTTCTTTCAATTTATGTTAATATACGTTCTGAATCGCGTCCATAAATGCAGGAATAAGCTGCTTCTTCCTGGACAACAATCCTTCTACCGCAAATCCGCCATCGGTCTCAGATACATCTCCAAAGGCATTAATGATTAACTCTCTTGCATTATCACCGGCATATAGCATCTCCGATGACGATTCTCTGATATTTGTAAGCAGGAAGAATACCATTGAAACGTTGTTCTTTCCACACTCGTGTTCCATGAGAGGCAGAAGTCTTGACTTAATTTTATTAAGTTCACCTTCATTCATGGAGCTAATCTGCCCAACACCGAAGCTTGTACCGCCAAATGTGAATTTCTTGTAATCCTGATAGAAAATTTCTTCCGCGGATTTATCTCCGAGATCTGAACCTGCTTCAAACATCTCTGATGCGAATTTCTCTATATCTATTCCCGCTATCAGCGCAAGTGCCCCCGCCGCCATCTTGTCCTGTGTCGTGCAGGTTGGCGACCTGAACATCAATGTATCCGACACAATTGCAGCACATAGAAGTCCGGCGATATGCTTTGGCACATCTATTCCTTTCTCAATATACATCTGATATAAAATCGTTGCCGTGCACCCTACAGGCTGCAGGTTAAAATATATCGGCTGCAGGGTCTGGATAGTCCCAAGCCTGTGGTGGTCAACGATCTCCAGAATATCGGCATCGTCAATATTATCCACTGCCTGAGACTTCTCATTGTGATCGACCAGAATAACCTGTTTCCTGCGAATATTCAACAGATTTCGTCTCGATACCGTTCCGATATAATGTCCCCTGCTGTCTGTAACCGGAAACGCCCTGTGCCTTGTTGCTCCCATCGCTGATTTTACATCATCTGTGTAATCATCTAATTTGAAGCTCCGGATTGAATCATGCGTCATAAACGCTCCAAGTGGAACACTTTTGTTGATCTCGCGGGATACTGAAAAGGTGTCAAGCTCTGTTTCGATTATGACGGCATCTTTTTCCCCGGCCAATTCAATCACATCTGCCGCGGCCTTCGCTCCGAGACACAGTATAATACAGTCAGCGCCGGAATTAAGAGCGCCTATCTGATTCTCTCTTCTATCCACTAGGATTACGAGATCGTGAGGCTGAACAGCACCCCGCATTCTTTCGACAAGAGCAGCACCCACGAGCACCTTGCCCTTGCTGAATAATCTATCGCCTTCTCCCGATACTATCCTACCGTCTATAGTTGCCGCAATATCATTGAATCTCGGAGAGGTAGTCGATAGGAACGAACTGCTTTCCGCATCCATAAATGTTCTGGCAATATCGCCCTTGGTGATAAGGCCTATGACCTTATCATTCTCCGTAATCGGCTGCGTAACGGCCTCGCTCTTGCCCATGATATCCCAGGCTTCCTTGATGGTCATCTCCTTAGGGACGCCGGGCGTGCGGCGGATCTCCATATCCCTGACCTGAGTAGCCACGTTGTCGACGTACTCAGGGACATCGACACCAAATTTTTCAAGGACGAACTTGGTCTCACCGTTAATTTCACCCGCGCGTCGAGCCACATAGTTGTCAGTATTGGTAATCCTATTCTTGATCTCGGCATAAGCAAGAGCCGAGCAGATTGAATCTGTGTCCGGATTCTTGTGTCCTGTTATTATTATCTTCTTGTCACTATCCATGTCATCCTCCCAGATATCTTATAAATTGGCAACGCCACACTCATACGAGTGCGGCGAAACTATGCATATAACAGACTGTAGCTGCTCCGGCACCTACATCCGAGGGTGAATGAGCTACTTGATGGTGATTGTCCTGATAACCTGATCTTCGTTAGGCTTATCCATCATATTGCGAGGCACCCCTACGATGCGATCCGCCTCGTCCATTCCCTCTGTGACCTTGCCAAACGCTGCATACTGTCCGTCCAGATGTGGCGAATCTGCTACCATGATGAAGAACTGCGAACCCGCCGAATCAGGATCCATAGAGCGTGCCATGGACAGAACACCTCTAGTGTGCTTGAGGTCATTCTTAAATCCGTTTGCTGTAAACTCTCCCGGGATGCTGTATCCGGGGCCGCCCATACCGGTTCCGTCCGGGCACCCACCCTGGATCATGAATCCCGGAATTACCCTATGGAAAATAAGGCCGTCGTAAAAGCCCTTCTCGCACAGCTCTACAAAATTCTCAACTGACTTAGGTGCGATATCCTCGTATAATTCACCGCTCATACACGCGCCGTTTTCCATCTCAATTACGAAATTCTTCATCGGTTTCTCCTTTATCTCTATACAAATCTCTATACAAAATTCTTCGGATTATTCGTCTCACTTATTTGATTCTACATCATGAATTTGGTTGTAGCAATAACTGTAAACCTTAATTTTCGATTAATCTATGCCGATTCTTTCACGTAACTCCAGTCTATACCTCGCACGTAAAGCCGGCACATCTAAGAGCGTTTATTCAGCACATCTTTCGAGCTCAATCAGAAAGCAGCCTTGTACACCATGATCAGAAAATCAAATTGATGAGTCCCAACAGGAACCCTATCAGAGCCCCCAGATTGACGATGGTGTTGAGCTCCTTTCGCATGACCTCCATCACCATATCCTCGAGCTGCTCCACCTCCATATCATCAATCTTCCGCCTAACCATTCCTGCGATGTCGAGCTTAGAGATCACTTCCGGCACAACTGCCCTTACTGTTTTCCTATAAATCTCTCTTATCTTAGCGCGCAGTTCATCATCACTCACACCGGCGCCCGTCATGATGTTGTACACATTATCACGGCGCAGCTTCCCCATATTGATGCTGACCTCCGGCGCCAGAAATTTATAGCAGTGTTCGCTTATATACACGCCCATGTTATCTGAGATAGAGCCGAGCAGTCCGCGAACGGTTTCCGGGTTGAGGAACATTCCGATCATTGAACCCCCGAGCTGTTCATTTATAATCTGTCCACCCTTCTCCTTGATGATGTCAGCAAAGTTGATGCTCCTGACAGCATCAGAAATCCGCTCTGTCACTATGTCGTCCAGCTTGCCCATAAGCGCCTCATACTCCTCTTCAGAGTTGGTAGCTGCTCTAAATCCACTGTCTATATCGGCATGCAGCAGCTCCATAACCCTGTCTACGATTGCGTCTTCAGTCTCCCCGGCGAGCGCTCTGCTCTCGATATCCTTGTCTGTAACCAGATAGGTGGAAATTACTTCTCCCACGGCTCTAGCCAGCCTCGACTTGCCCTTTGGAATAGCTCCCGGCGTCAGCGGTATTCGGTGTCCCAGGATATATTTCTCGCGGCGCGGTCTGAACAGCATCTTGACCGCAATATAATTCGTACAATATCCTATAAGCGCTCCAATCAGCGGAGCAACGATATATCTAAACATCTAAAAGCCTCCCCTACACATGCACGAAATTATACCACTAACTGGACGAAAATTGCATAATAATGTAAGATATTCCGGTAATTTACTATAATATTTATGTTTTAAAATTCTGCCCACACGACAGCTTCAAAAGCACCACAGCCATTGCATTTCAACGTCAGGCTATTTGGGATGGGGCGCTGTGTCCCATTGATAATGACCGCGATGTTGAAAGTATACGAAGTGCAATGTTGACGGTATGCTGCCTTGCTGCACGGCAAAAGGGGTGCAAGTCCCTGATATGGATGCTCAATCAATTTTCAAGAAGTGAATTAATATATGGAAGAGAGGCTATAGAACGTCTCAATCGTAGCAGAATAGCTGTATTCGGCGTCGGCGGTGTCGGGGGCTATGTAGTCGAAGCCCTAGCCAGGTCAGGCGTCGGAACCCTTGATATTATCGATAACGATGACGTCAGTCTGACCAATATCAACAGACAGATTATCGCAACTCACGAGACTATCGGTATGAGCAAGGTCGATATATGCGAGACTAGAATTCATCAGATCAATCCTGACTGCATCGTCAACAAACATAAGGTGTTCTATCTTCCCGAAACATCCGAGACCTTTGACTTTAGCGATTACGATTATGTGGTTGACGCTATTGACACGGTATCTGCCAAGCTCGATATTATAGAGAAATGCAAGACATTCAACATACCTATAATATCCAGCATGGGCTGTGGCAACCGCATCGATCCTACCAGACTGGAGATTGCAGATATCTCCAAGACGCACATGGATCCGCTTGCCAAGGTTATCCGCAAAGGCCTCAAAGGCAGGCGTATTAACCACGTTAAGGTGGTTTTCTCCACGGAAGCGCCGATTGTCCCTATCGTTTCGGATGGTGAACAGGCAGGAAGCACCGGAGCAGCCGGCAGACAAACTCCGGGCTCAACGCCCTTCGTGCCGGCCGCTGCGGGTCTCATCATAGCAAGTGAGGTAGTGTGCGACCTCACGGACTACCAAACGATTAATCATTTAAAAGGTCCGGCGAAGCGATAATCCACTTCGCCGGACCTTTTCCAATTACCTTAATTGCATATCTTAATTGAACATGATATTCATCGACTTTGAAATAAAAGGCACAAATGTATTTCGGCACACCGTCGCTCCTATTCGGCAGTTAATTGCTGCACTCTCAGGAGCAGGGATAATGCAGTCACTCTTCTCTTCTTCTGAATTTCACAAGCACGATTGTTAAAGCAGCGCTCATAACAAGGAGAAGTGTAAATCCGATGAAATTCCGTGAATCCCCGGTCTTAACCGTTGAATTTACAGATTTTGTGTGCTTAATATGTATAGTACCGCTCTTTGATGTAATATTCTCATACGGTTTATTAGCAGTTACATCATCCTCTCTGATGAGAATTCTCGCATGCAAATTCCCTTTCCCTGTAGAAATTGCAATATCGTGATTTCCTGCCTTAAGTGAATCAAGATAAGTTTTCTTGAAGCCGATTATTATACTTCCTGAGCGCAGCGTATATGCGTTCCCATCAGCTACTGTTTGTCCATCCACCATAACTCTGATGTTATTGCTATCATTGTCGAAGTTCAGACCTATTATCTTGAATTCGGCGCCTTTAGACTTACCCTTCGTATATATGATTTGATTACCCTTGGCAACAACTCCGTTATTGATGTTGATCGATGGGTCATCTGCAGTGATGCGTATCTGCGGCTGTGGGATTGGCTCCTCTTCCTGCACCTTGCTAAGTGCATTTCTAATAGCCTCGTGAATGCCGACACTGCTTATAGTAGCTCCTGATATCGCATCAATTCCCAAATCCTTACTGCTGCTGCTATTCTTGACGTCAGACACCTTCTTGCCCTTATATTTTGAAAGGTTCTCGACAGCTTGCTTGAAATACCCTCCGTTATGTTCCTCGTCATCGTTAGGGTCATCTGTAACCGTTCCGTTATTGATAACATGAACGATAATTCCATTTTTGACCCATACCTTTACCTTAATAGTATAAGGTTCGATATAATGGGTCTTTTTAACTCTGAACTCACCTTCATATGCTTTAGCATCCTTAAGCTCGTCTGTATCCTCGTCAAGTGCCTTAAGTGCGACAGATAAGGTATTTATAAGATGTGCTACCTTCTCATCGGAAATATTAATATAGAAAAGATTTTCCTTGGCTTCCTTGTAGGCGGTTTCTACATTTGCCCACTTGTCAGCATCATATTTGTTCTTTTGCGGTTCCAGTTCTTCTTTCTTGAACATCAATTTGCTTAATTCGGATCTTCTCACAATCCAGCGGATCGACTTGATGCTGCCCCTTACACTTGCCTGAGATGCCTCGCTGTCAGCATAGATATTCTTACCCTCCTGCAGCGTCTCATCAAACATTTCTTTGAACTTGGATGTCAGCTTCGTACTGTCTATTTTTTCCGCCTCATCTATAGCCTTCTTAAGCTCTGCCTTGTCAGCGTGATCGGCCTTTTTCTTAGGATCGATAACGAAGGTCTTACCCTGATCATCTGTAAGCCCGTTCGGATTCTTACCTTCAGGAGTGTTCACGACTACGGGTGCGGGATTTTTCTTGCTCGGATTATTTACAAAAGCTTGAAACCCTATATTTTTGAGCGAGGCCGGTGCATCAAGCTCCTTGAACTGATTATCACCGAAGGCTTGACTGCCTATGGATTCCAAACCATTGGGAAGCGTAATTTCCTTTAGCTTGTTATCAGCAAAGGCTAAGCTCTCGATAGTTTTCAGCTTACTGCCTTTAGCAAACTTTACCTCTGTAAGATTGCAGCGTCTGAAGGATGCGTTCATTACAGTTCTCACCGAAGCCGGTATCTCCAATTTGCCCAGTTCGCACATGAAGAAGCACGCCTGATCAATATATTCGATTTTATCGTTCCATTCTATCTTCGTTACATTTGACATCATGAAAACACCCATGCCCAACTTCTTCAGATCACGAGGCATTTTAAACTTGTCGATATTGTTGAACTGGAAAGCATAATCTTCAATTACCGTAACGGTTTCAGGCAATCTGATGCTCTCTATGTCATAGCCTTTATTGAGGTTCCTAAATGCATCTATGCCTATTGTCAGTACTGGTTTTCCGTCAGGAGTTTTATCAGGAATTACCAAATTCTTGTTCTTCTTGATTTTAAGCTGTCCCTGTTCAGAAAAGCCTTTTACTGTTGTATCGTCATATTCAAAATCATCTACAGTCCACTTCTTATAATCAATACCCGGATTTACCCCCGGCTCCTTAGGATCTATCAGATAGTTCTCTGCGTCCTTCAGCTTATTAGGATTTTTACCCGACGCAGTATGGATGATCAGCTTGCCCTTATAATTATCGGAACCGGTATTTGTCGTAAAGGCCTGAGCACCTATTGACTTTAAAGAATCCGGAACAGTGATCTCCTCAAGTCTGTTTTCAGCAAATGCCAGCCTGCCTATTGATACAAGATTATTACCCTTGAAGGTAATCCTGCTGAGTCTGTTTCCTCTCATCATTGCAGATGAAATCTCATCCATCCCGGCAGGCACAACAAGACCGGTGAATTCGTTTCTGAAGAAAGCAGCCGGTCCTACATATTCCATGCTGTCCGGAAGAACCAACTCGCCTCCGCAGCCGTTAAATGCAAACGCAGTGCTTCCGATATATACATACCCTTCAGGTATTTTCAGCGTATTCAAACGCTTAGTACCAAATGATCCCGCAAAAGCTCTGTCATCAACTGCCTCAACATTCTTCCCCTTGGTGTCTATATTTGGTAACACCAAATCTTTGTTAGTCTTGACCTTCTCTCTTCCCTTATCGGAAAATCCGGCAACACTATTCAATTCAACAGGAACCTTTTTCCCGTTCTCAAGCTTATTGAGCTTGAGTGTCTTGTATATAAAATCATCCGCTTGCCACTTTTCTTCTTCCTGCTGCAGCAGCTTAGGATCGACTATATAATTACCTCTGTTGACCAGCTTATTCGGATTATCCTTATTAGGAGTCCATAGAATTACTTTGTTTTCATTCGGCTTAAGAGGATTCCTTTTGCCCGGATTGTTATCAAATGCATCCGCCTTAATCCCGTCAATGCCGTTCTCCCTGTTCTTGAGGCTCTTAGGTATGTTTACCTCTGTAAGCTTGTTGCCGGCAAAGGCTTTTGAATAAATATGCCTTACCTTTGAACCCATCTCCACACTTTCGAGGCTATTGTTCATAAAGCTCTCAGGTCCGATCGATTCACAAACCTCCGGCAGCTTTATGTGCTTGAGATTGTTCCCTTTAAATGCTGCTTTTGACGGATATTTGAAGCTGTTAGGTAATGACAACTCGCTTAATCTGTTATCCTCAAATGCAGAATCATTTGCATAGAGCAGTCCCTCGTGTAACACAGCCTTTTTCAAGCCGCAGCTTTTAAATGAATTATTCTGGATATGCGTATAGTTCCCGGGAACCTCAACGCTATCCATCTTTATTCCTTTAAATGCATCTTCATATACCCAAACAGGGATATTGCCCTTTGTATCACGCGATGGGAGAATTACGGATTTAAGGGATTTGAGCTTTTCCTTTCCTTTTTCAGAAAACCCTTTGACTGAATACTCGTAAAGGTAGAAATCATCGTCCGGTGTTCCAAGCTCATAATATCCGTATTCAAAATCTTCAGCACACCATTTATCAAGTGTATATTTGTCCTTTAATCTAACCTCTACGGTCACCGCCTTTTTAGGCATAACAAAGCTGTTGTCCTTCACGGGAACCGTGCTGTATTCACCACTCTTTACCTTGATATCCAGCAGCTCTTTGCTATTGTCGGTGATGGAATAATTGATCTTTACTTTATCGCCGTCATTAGCCTTGTCTTTCGGATCAGTCGTGACAGTGACTCCCGCATCAGCCTTGACGGTAATATTATACGACTCTTTGACTCTAAGGTATTTAGGCTTTACGTTATTCCCGAATGCCTGAAAATCGACGCTAACGCGACCCTTGTAGTTATCAATCTCGACACTTGTCAATGGATTTCCGCCAAACGCATTGAGAGCAATCACTCTTACCGAATTCGGAATGAAAAGCTCTGTTATATCATTATAGCAGAATGCATTTGGTTCAATTATCTGTAAAGTCGTCGGAAGTGTAACGGCTGTCAATGCATTGCCTGCAAATGCGCTGTCCTCGATTTTGAGGATGTTCTTAGGAAGTTTTACCGATACAAGCTTTGAAGCTGATGATAAATTTCTCTCCAGAAATGCATTTTTACCTATAACCTCAACTTTATTTCCCTTTATAGCATCGGGAATAATCAGATTAAGATTTTTCTTGCGTTTTTCTTTACCGGAATCTGTCAGACCGGTCACCTTGCACACATTTCTCTGAAGTTCATGATCCCACCCGATCTCATACTCGAAATCCTCTTCCTTGTACTTTTCAGAGGGTGAATTCTGCGCTACTATATCATATTTATCCTTGTCTTTCGGATCTATTGCAAGGGTTTCAGGATTCTCAGCCACAAGCTTCAGCTTGCCGTTAGGGTTGCCTGACTTGTTGTTTTCAAACGCATTGAAGCTAATCTTGGTAATATTGGCAGGAACAACAACCTCATCCAGATAGTTGTTTGCAAATGTAAATCCCCATATTGTTTTCATACCCTTAGACAATATGAGTTTCTTTATTTTATTCTTGCTAAAAGCTCCATAGCCTATATTTTGTATTGTGTCCGGGAGCCTAAGCTCGCTAATTTCATTATTATAGAAAGCTTGAGGATCTATTTCCGTCACTGCCGACGGAAAACTCACAGCCTTGATACCTAAGTCTTTAAACCCATTGCTGCCAATTCGGCTTACAGGTGATCCGTGCTGTGTCTTGAGTGCAGGAAAATCAAGTACGCCGTTTTTTGCTTTGAGCTTGGCTTTACCGGACTCTGTCAGGCCGTTGAAATTGACACCGGAGATATAGAAATCATCTTCGTCAAACGGCTGACTTCTCAGGTTCGCAGCACCCTTCTTTATCTCGGTCTTACTCTCTGTGCCTGTCCTGCCATCCGAAGAGATTTGTTTGTCAACATCTTTCCGGACAGCTGTTCTGTCAGTTGAATCTGAAACAACAGGCTCCTTTTTTTCGGGTGCCGCTACAGCATTTTCTGTCACTGGCTGTTCGCTCTTGTCTGCAATCTGTCCGGTCTCGGCAAAAGTGAAGGTTGGACCGAAGCTAAGCGACAGCATTATCACAGTGAGGATTAAGCTGACATTCTTCTTGAAATTTTTCATACCTTATCCTTTCTTAAATTAATAAATAGTGACTGCTACTTACGCCACCCGCACTCCCAATTGGTTGATATGATTAGAAAATCAACGTTTAGAGCTCCGCAGGCGCGTATTAATTAATGCTTAAAGCTTGAGTGATAAAAACTAAAACTACAGTTGGGTTAGAGTTCTCTAACCCAACTGTAGTTTTAGTCTACCATAGCAATAGATATATAATCAAGCATTCTATCTGAAATAAACGACAGGCATATCTTCTAAGTTTTCCATGCCGGTCTGATCCTTTTGTTGAAGCTATTCTCTACATATTTGTTTCCGGATTTATTTCTGGCAATGACGACAATACACGCTGCTTCTGCCGGCGATAGTCGTCCGTTCCAGAGGCCTTCCACACCTAATGCAAGGCTCCCCCGCACGATTGTATACCTGCAGGAATGGAGTGTTGCGATATTCTATCCCTCTTCCTGCCAGATAGTCTGCCGGTGATATCTGATTCTTGTCTATCATAAATCTCATCATCGTAGGTATCTCCCTCGCCAACCTCCTCCACTCATCGTATGTGAGCGAGCTGCAAGGCCTAGTAGGAACAATGCCGCTTCGGAACAGGACTTCGTCGGTGTAAATATTTCCGAGCCCTGCAATAACGTGCTGATCGAGGAGTCCCGTCTTGATTGCCGTCCCCCGTTTGGCAAGCCGCTCACGCAAATAATCCGCACTCAAAGTGTCATCCGTCGCTTCAGCTCCGAGCTCGCCTATGCCGGTCGCTGCAAATTCTGTTCCGGTTCTCACTATCCAGATGCCGCCAAATCGACGCTGGTCGATATAACGCAGTTCACGCTTGTCGCCGGCTGCACCCGAGAGCTTGAACACAACATGCGTATGTTTGATCTGCTCGTATTCGGGCGGAGTTATGAGCAGCACACCGGTCATGCGAAAATGAACAACGAATTTGAGCTCCGCACCAGGCTCCGCATCCTCCGAAGTTACCATGTTGAATATCAGGAATTTGCCGCGTCTCAGCACTGTGTCGAACCGGCTTCCAATAGCACATCGACGGAACTCCTCCGGGGCACAGTTCCTGATGACCTTGGCCAGCCCTATCTCCACATCGTCAATCATACAGCCACTCAGCTGCGGCTCCAATATTCTCTTGGCAGTTTCGACCTCAACCAGCTCCGGCACTATCTCCACATCCTTTCTCTCACATAAAAAGCTGCTGCATGGCGTAAACCCGTGCACAGCAGCTATGGTCTATATCTCTCTTCTTCCTTCCATCGCCTTGAGCAGTGTCACCTCGTCTGCATACTCCAGATCCCCTCCGACAGGAATACCGTGTGCAATCCTCGTCACCTTGATTCCGGACGGTTTGAGCAGACGCGCAATATACATAGCAGTCGCCTCTCCCTCGATGTTAGGATTGGTCGCCACGATTATCTCGTCCACCTCATCATGCTGCTGAAGACGCGTAATCAGAGATTTGAGATTAATATCGTTTGGTCCGATTCCCTCCACCGGAGAAATAGTGCCGTGGAGCACATGATAGAGTCCTTTAAATTCCCGAATCCTCTCCATCGCTATCACATCCTGCGGGCTTTCGACCACACAGATTTTCGTGTGATCGCGCGACTCGCCACTGCAAATCTCGCATGGCTCAATATCTGTCAAGTTACCGCAGATTGAGCAGTAATGTAAGCTCTTTTTGGCATTAACTATAGAATTTGCAAGAGCCTCTGCCTCATGTTCGTCGAGAGCCAGTATGTGAAATGCCAGCCTCTGTGCCGTCTTGCCTCCGATGCCGGGAAGCTTAGATAGCTCATTTATTAACTTGTTCAGTGGCTTAGGATACTGCCTCATCTCTGCACCGGTCCTGCCTATAGTCCCAGTCCCGGGATGTCGAGTCCGCCGGTTACCTTGCTCATCTCGCTCTCTGCGATAGCGTCAATCTGGCGCATGCCCTCATTGACAGCTGCCATGATGAGATCCTGCAGCATTTCTACATCATCCGGATCCACTACATCCTTGTCGATGACGAGCTTGGTAACTTCCTTGTTTCCGTTTACAGTCACCTCAACTGCACCGCCTCCGGCAGTCGAAGTAGTCTCCTGCTCGGAGATAGAAGCCTGTGCAGCCTCCATGTCGCGCTGCATAGCCTGCAGCTGTTTCATCTGCTGCTGCATATTGCCGGCTCCTCCACCTGCCTTCTTCTTCTTGCCTGCTCTCATTCCTTTGCCCATGATTTAGTCCTTTCCGGTTATATAATTACCTCTATTTTATCTCTATCTCGGATACTCCGAAATATTCCGCAATATCCTTTGCTGTCTCCTCGACTACCTCATCCTTTGTCTCCGTTTCCTCGACGATATCCTCTGCAAAGGCAGCCTCATGAGGCTCATCTGACTGGCTCAATTCCCTCGCATCCGCAGGGTTATAGTCAACCGGCTTAAGGTTGATGTAGAAATTCCCTCCATACAATCCCTTTGTTATCGAGTTGAGTTTGTCGAGCGCTTCATCTGCCATCATCAGCTTAGTTCTCTTGACTTCCACGGTCAGCTCACCGTTATGCACATCCACCAGACGGGTGTATTTAACAACCATCGCCTTGAACATCCTGTCCTCGCTCGGCATCCGGTCGCTTATCCTATCCCACATCTCGTCCAGGTTAGGATTCATCTCATACTCTACTATATGTCTGTCCTCCGTTGCCCCCTCCAGCGGATTAAACTTCGGTTCAAACAGAGGCTTCGGTTCCTCGCCCGGCTTCTGCCCTGATTCGGCTTCTGTGAATTGAGCATCGTACTCACCGTCTGCGCAGGTTGGCACCCCCGTCTTTTTCGCTGCGCGCTGCTCCGTTCCGGGCTCTGTCCGGTGCGATGCTGAGTGTGCTGCCGGGCGAGCGTCCTGCCTTGCGGTCGTCCCGGTCGATATCCGCGAGTTAATCACTCTCGGCTCCACCCTAATCTCTGAGCTCTCACCGACTATCAGTTTGATAACTGACGTTTCAAGCAATATCCTCGGCATAGTCGAGTACTTAGCCTTGTTGACCGCATCGGCGAGCAACCTAATACCATAATTTATGTCTTGATCGCTGAACGATTTTGCCTGAGTATCGATACGGGCGGTATTTTCGTTAGAAGCATTTACAAGCTCCGACGGATCCTGCACATATTTGCAGATCATCAAATTTCTATAGTGCATGAGCCAGTCCGCCAGCAGCTGCTTGGCATCCTTTCCAATTCTGACCATACTGTCTATATCTGACAACGCATTGCCGGCCTCTCCATTTCTAATCGCGTCCGTCAGCCGGAGATAAAAATCGTTGCCTACGCCGCCGGTATACTCAAGCACAAGGTCTCCGGTAATCAGCTCATCACCGGCGTTGATGCACTGCTCAAGCAAGCTAAGCGCATCTCTAACCGAACCGTCTGCCTTGCGAGCTATCATCGATAGAGCGTCGGTATCAATCGCTATGTCCTTCTCGTTGCAAATCCTGCCCATACCCTCTACCAGATCATTTTCCGACACGTGCCTAAAATTGAGTGTCAGACAACGTGACTTAATAGTTGGTTTGATCTTCTCCGGATTAGTTGTCGCAAGTATGAATATCACGTGCTCCGGCGGTTCTTCAAGCGTCTTGAGGAAGGCGTTCTCAGCTGAGTCCGTGAGCATATGCGCCTCGTCAATTATATACACTTTGTATTTACCGACTGTTGGCGGATACTGCACCGATTCCGTAATCTGCCTCAGGCTCTCAACTCCGTTGTTGGAAGCTGCATCAAGCTCCACTACGTCAAGGAATCTGCCTGCAGTAATTGCTCTGCAATTGGCGCACTCACCACACGGCAGAGCAACGCTCGGGTCATCGCAAGTACAGTTAACAGCTTTTGCAAGGATTCTTGCTGTAGTTGTTTTACCCGTGCCTCTGGTTCCGGCAAATAGGTAAGCTTGGCTGACTGTGCCTTTCTTGATCTGGTTGCGGAGGATCTTGACAATATGCTTCTGCCCTATGATTTCCTCAAAGCGCTCCGGCCTTTCAGACCTGTACAATGCTAGATGCATGTCTTTACCTCCTGGTTCACTCGCCTGTTCGCCACCACGCTGATGGCCATATACTAATTGAGCTCTTAGGTACCTTGCGGCCGATAGGAGGCTAATCTGCGGCACATGAGATGTCCCGCTTAATGCTGCTTCCTCTCGGACCTGACATGGTTCACGGTTTCCCATTGCGCAGGACCCCCCATAAACCGCAAGCTGCCTAAGAGCACTTTAGTATTATATTATCTATATCAACCAGTGTCAATCAATCGTGTTGCAGTCGATCCGGCCAAATTACAGGATTGTCAGACATATGTGACAATCCCGGACATCCATCTTATGTTCTTATCTTCCACGTCCAATCCCTTGTATAAAGGCTATATGCTATATAATTACAGCCTTCGATCCGTCCCTCTTGTAGGCTGTGTCGTGCAAGATAAGTTTTCCGTGTATTGCATTTTGATGTCCGGTTATCGCCAGTGGAATAAACAGAGATTTGACGAGGTAAAGCACTATAAACCCCATGAACAGCACGCTGCTTTTAATGTCATAGTGATTTACGAGCCCCTCATACAGTATTGCTCCGTTTAGCAGTACATTTGAGAGAGTCGCCAGACTTGCCGGCAAAATATTGCTGCGCAATTGCGGTTTAAAGAGCTTTATCACATACAGGCTGAGCACTGAAATATTATAGATACATATCGGTTTCAATTCTTTTCTGTAGATGATTAGGCTCTTTCGATTATAGAAGAGGTAACTCGCTTTTGGTTTCAACGCTCTATACTCGTTTACCCAGACATGAGCGACAGAGTTTATATCATCCCAAGGTACGAGAAGATCTATCTTTTTGATGTATATCCTGAACCTCCAACCGAAAACTTCCAGCTTGTAAAGCTTAAAATAATGGATAGAGCTATCAGAACGCCAAAGCCTCGGCACGCAAACTGTCCCAGTGTCATGCTGATTTCTACTTTACCGAAGCTGATGGTGATTGCCTGATCTCCTACTTCATGGTATGCAATTACATACAAGCTCGTAACGGCAAACATCAATACAAATATAAAGTATCTAAAATAAATACTGTGAAATTTGATCCCTTTTTCCATTTATATATTCCTTAAAGCCAATATAATTCAGCTAAGCTGTAGATGTAAAACTCTAAACGGATTCACATAGTCGTTTTATCACACGAATTTCACACAATCAAATCTGTATGTTCTAAGTCCTTGAATGCGATCTTGACCTTGTTTAGAATGTCCATATACAGCTCCCTCAAGAAGCTTTTACTGTTGATTCGTATATTTAGGTCGCCATATAACACCATATAATAAAGACACTCTCTGCCAATAAACGGTGACAATATATAGCTATATAGCGGGGGTGCGGACATAAACCTAGTAGTTCCCCGTTCCAAAGGCTACTGCCATATCTCTATCCATGAAGAAATGTAACCCCGGGGAGTCATCCATCCAACCGTAAGCAGAAAATCCGTTATCCGGATACACAGTTTTCCCCACTTCATAAACGAAATCGTGGTCTACCATTGCTGTTTCCCAAGTAAAGTCCTGCGTACGTTCTGAATTTGTAATAGAGAGAACCTTTGCGAATTCGGCTCGTCCGGCCTCGCTAGTGGCACAGGCTCTTCCTGCATCAGCAGGAAACAGAAGTTGGATAACCCGGTGGTTAGCACCAACCTTCCAACAGATGAAGGAACCCTTTTGGGGAACTGCATCACCAAACCACTTTGTTTTTTCGTTAACCTTCACATTTTCCAAATTGCTGAATTCAAGGGCGGCATAGTAGAAATTCGTGCCGGAAAAATCACTATCCTGCATGTCCAATTCTCGAAAAGAAGCATCTGATGCGTCAGCGTTTGTGAGTCTGACACCTCTCATACTGCACTCTACAAAAAAACATCTGCTTACATTACAATGATCCATGTTGGCACCCGTGAAATCCACGTTTTCAAAACGAGTGCAGGAAAAATCAATATTTGACAGATTCATGCCGCTGAGGTCGACGCTACATATTCGCTTGCGCGAAAGATCTAAAGTCTTCTCCGGTTGTCGTTCATTGAGAACGTCCGTGAGCCACTTTACGTCAACAATCACTGCCTTCCCCCGATTCTATTTCTCCTGCACCTGCTTGCCACTTATGTGCTCCACTAATATCTCGAACATCTGTACTGCTCTGCCGGCATGCCTTATTTCATCTACAACCATCTGCTCTGTCGGATAATACTTCATCGCAAAGTTCTTCAGTGCAGCCATCGCCACATCGTTATCCTTTATTGGACGGCACCTGCCGAATACTACTACGCTCTGAACGTAAGGCGCCCAGTCTTCATCCTTAATCATCTCGTCACCATATACCGTAAAGCACACTTTATCGGACTTAATGAGCGACTCCACCTTGTAACCTGCACCGGCGCTATGAAAGAATATTTTCTGCTGCTCATCGTCATACAGATAATTGATTGGAATCGCGTATGGATATCCGTCATCGCCGTTAACCGCCAACATGCCTCTTCTGGAACTTGCCAATAGTTCCTTAGCTGCTTCCAAGCTTATTGCTTTTTTCTTTCTGCGTAACTCTCTGAACATCTTTACCTCCTGCATTTTCTCTTGAATATACCTTCTAAATGCAACAATTAAGAAATGGCTTATAATGTTATTATAATGGCATTTGCAAAAACATCCAAGTAACCGTGCAGAGGCTATGAGTCATATCTTTTATCAAAATCCGAATTTATTTGATGATATAAATTTCTTCGTTTTTTGTTTCGGGACTCTTCTGAATTACTGTGAAAAACAATATTTTATGCATAAGCATAAAAATCGCGGTTGTGACAATAACGGCTGCAGACAGGTTGTACCTCTCTTTCAAAAGCTGATATATGTATCCTCTTACAAGGAGTTCCTGCATTATGACATTAATAAATGCCGAAAGAATCCGGAGGGATAAGAACGAGACTTCGTTCTTATAAAGAAAATCATTATTTTAAAGCTTGTTATCAATAATTTCTTCACTTTTAGCTCCTAACTATTGCACACAATCAAAATTTATCATTTTTCTTTTGTAAAAAACCATATAAGCATAGTTATCGTAAACACCCCCAGCACATATGTATTGAGAATCGGATGCACGAAAGCCAGACTCATGCAGAGCATGTATATGCCGTACATTACAAATCTCACAGACCATGTCGTTGTGCTATCACGCGTAGCGCCGGGATTATCCTTCCGAATCTGATAATCCAGCCAATGAAATGCCATGCTCCATAGTAGCAGATTCAACGAATATATGAATTCCGGGACAGCTGCATTCGGTGCGGAACCTACCCAGGCTGTAGTGAAGGGGAACAGTGTAAGCATGAAAATCCAAACGCCGTTAATCAGAAATGTTCTTCTTGAGATCGTTTCGGCTTTTTTGAAAAGATCATGGTGCATCAACCATACGGTATAAATCATTACAAAACTGATCACATAGGTAAGTAATGTATGCCGTAGTTCTAAAAGTCCCGACCAGTCAGCAGTAGAAGGAACACCAAGCTCCAGCACCATGATTGTAGCGGCAATGGCGATGATTCCATCCGTAACGGCTTCTAACCTTGACTTATTCATTTTCCTTACCTCTTTCTTTTGTTTTTCTTGATGATGCTATGATATCAGCAATTCATCATAGTGTGAACATCTAATGTTTACAAACTACACCTTGACATTATTCCACTTTATTGAATACAACTAAATTAAATATTGGCAGAAGAGACAGGCAACGCATGAGATATTTATCAACTTTAAAGCCGCGGAGAAATGGGGTGTCTCCCACCGACGTGTAAGCATGTTCTGTGCCCCGGGACGTATCATCGGCGCTCAACGTGAAGTAAGCAGCCGGACCCATCCCTGATGCGGAAAAGCCCGCTGATGCAGGAATACGAATCGGGAAACATCAAAAACCGACAGAGAAAAAGGGGACATAAGAGCCGGGACGGAGCAAGCTCGGGACGAACGGAGAGGTGTCCAGGCTGTTCATACTGTTAATATCAGCCTCAGTGGCTCGCGGTATTATGAAGACTTCTACCTACTCTGCCCCCGGAATATATCACCGTTTGAGTTAGCTCTGGCAATCATAACTGCTCCTGCGCACATTATCAGAAAAGGAACGGAGGTCTATGACTATGAAATTCATCGTTAAAAAAGAAATATTTGAAAAGCTGCCGACCGCCTGCTTTGGCGTTGTAATGGCAAAGGGCATTGACAATGCTCAAACATATCCAAAAATTGATCAACTACTGGATGAGAACATCAACCTTGCAGCACAGCGTTTTGACGGCAAAAGGGTAAAGGAAGAACCTGAAATTTTGCCTTACAGAGAAGCATTTCGGGCATTGAGTATCAATCCGAACAAATATCTCTGTTCCATAGAGGCTCTGTTCACACGGATTGCAAAAGGAAAAGGAATGCCGCATATCAACCCTGTTGTGGATTTAGGCAACGCCGTATCTTTGAAATATATGTTGCCAATGGGGGCGCACGATTTGAGCGGCAGTAGCAAGGATATTTGTATCCGCCTTGCACAGGCAGGTGATACCTTTCTTCCGTTAGGCAGCGATATCGGAGAGAGCCCTGATAATAACGAGGCAGTCTATGCAGTTGGACATCAGGTGCGTACCCGCCGCTGGACTTGGCGGCAAAGTGAACACGGAAAGATCACTCCGACATCAACGGATATTTTCTTTCCTATTGACGGCTTCACAGATTTTAACCGAGAGCGGGTATTTGCTGCACAGGATGAGTTGGCGACAGCACTGAATCAGACTTTTCACTGTAAAACGGCGGTCGGATTTGTAGATATATTACAGCCGGAAATGGAGCTGTGAGAACTCCCCTTTGAGAGGGCGAGATTTCTTCTGCTTATCATTACTAAGTTGGGAGTATAGAATTTTTTCTGTAAATAAAGGCCTTTCGTGAGAAATGTGTAACGGGCCGGTCAGTTTCTTCGGGACAATAGAAAAAACTCTGTAAAAACATTTGACAAGGTCTTTCGTGACAGTAATCATTAAATCACGGAGGGCTTTTTATTATGACCAGAAAACCAAAGAAACCGATGCATCATGTCGAAATGACTGAAGGAAAACGTAAGATCATCCACGGACTGCTCGAAGAATACGATATTGAGAGCGCTCAGGATATCCGGGATGCTCTCAAAGATCTGCTCGGTGGCACGATCAGGGAAATGATGGAGGCCGAGATGGATGAACATATCGGTTATGAGAAATCCGAACGGTCAGATGAGTTTGATCTTGAGCGGAACTACAGGAACGGATACAAGAATAAACGCGTCAATTCCAGCTATGGCAGCATGTCCATCGATGTTCCACAGGACCGCAATTCCTCTTTTGAACCTAATGTCGTAAAGAAACGCCGGAAAGACATTTCGGACATTGAAAGGATGCCATTTCGGCTGCATTCCCGAAAACAGAGCACCGGCGCTGTATCGTACATATGGTCAGGAACACATTGAAGTATGTGGCGAACAAAGACATGAAGTCCTTCGCGAAGGACCTGAAGACGATTTATACAGCTCCCGACGAAAAGGCAGCACTGACGCAGCTTGATCAGGTCACAGATAAGTGGAGTCCACAGTATCCCTATGCTATGAAACGCCGGAGTGATAACCGGGACGCCATATCTCCGATTTTCAAGTTTTCCGGGGATGTCAGAACAGCCTTTTACACGACCAATGCCGTAGAATCACTGAATTCGACACTGAGGCGGCTGAACCGCCGGAGAAGTGTATTCTCCGGTTCTCAGGCACTGCTGAAAGCACTGTATCTTGCAACGTTCGAAGCCACACGCAAGTGGACAATGCCACTACGCAACTGGGGAAAAGTCCGTGCGAGTGGGTCTATACCAAAGTTTGTGTAAACCTTCAAACTGATGTAGGATAAAATCACTCAGTATGGAGGTTATTTTATGGCAAGAAGAAAAGACAGTCCACAAAAAGCAGCGGTGAGAGAAATGATGCGTGATTATCTGAAAAATAATGATATCAGCATCAAAAATGGTGCCGATGTAAACAGCATCATGCGAGACATGATGTCTGTTCTTTTGGAAGGTGCTTTAGATGAAGAGCTGGATGAGGAATTAGGCTATTCCAAGTATGATTATCGAAACAAAGAAACCGATAACAGTCGAAATGGACATTCCGGCAAAACCATGCACACAAGTTACGGAGATATGGATGTAGCTATTCCAAGGGATCGTAACGGTGAGTATGAGCCTCAGCTTATTAAAAAGTACCAAAACACCGTAACACAGGACATGGAAGAAAAAATACTTTCAATGTATGCAAAGGGAATGACTACCGGAGATATCGAATCCCATATGCGAGAATTATACGATGTCGCTATTTCTGATAGTACAATCAGCCGGATTACGGACAAAATACTTCCGATCGTAAAAGAATGGCAGGAACGTCCTTTGGAGGAGGTGTACGCTGTAGTGTTTATGGATGCTATACACTATCACGTTCGTAGTGAGGGACGTATTGTAAAACGTGCAGTCTACATTGCCCTTGGCATAGATATGAACGGTAAAAAAGATGTTCTTGGTATGTATGTCGGAGAAAACGAAAGCGCCAAGTTCTGGCTCTCCATCATGAATGGACTTAAGAATCGTGGAGTGGAAGATATCCTGATAGCATGCGTTGACGGTTTAAATGGGTTTCCACAGGCAATTGAGGCTGTTTATCCCAAGACAGAGATTCAGCAGTGTATCATTCATCAGATTCGCAATTCAACAAAATTTGTTTCATACAAGGATATCAAAAAGCTGATGGCAGATTTAAAGCTTGTATATGCAGCTCCGACTGAAGAGACAGCTTTAAATGAACTGGAAGTGTTCAAGGATAAATGGGATCTAAAGTACCCAAAAATCTATAAATCCTGGCATGATAACTGGACCACATTATCCACTTATTTTAAGTATCCTGAGGCTGTGCGACGTCTAATCTACACCACTAACGCCATTGAAGGATTCAATCGCCAGCTTCGGAAGGTAACCAAAAGCAAGACCGTTTTTCCGTCAGATGACAGCCTGCTAAAAATGCTGTATCTTGCGACTATGGATATCAGCAAGAAATGGACAGGTCACAGGCAGGATTGGGGACAGATCCATTCCCAGCTGGAAATCTATTTTGAAGAACGTCTAGAAGGAAGAAACCTGTAGGATAGACTTGTTTTAGGCAGGTCATATTGACATACCTAAAAACATCTGTATAATGCAGATACGGGCAGAAACCAAAATCGGCTCTGCCCATTCGTAACTATTAATAAATCTTATATCAGTTTTTATAGTTTACACAAAACTTGAAACGGTCTCTGGCGAGTTGTCGATCATGTATCCGGAGCGTCTGCCTGAATAGCAGAAAATGTCGGATTTCAATTAAAAGACATGCCCGTTTCAACCGAGTATGTCTTTACATGTCAAAAATAATTTGGTAGACAATATTTAAGAGTCGGCCAGAAGAAACTGACCAGCCCGTTACATATTTCTAACGAAAGACCTTTATTTACAGAAAAAATTCTATACTCTCCTTTATATCCCATTTTCAACCACTCCCACTTGATTGTCCATTAATGTTGTTTTATATAAATGGCATAAACTCCGTGTTTTTGTTATCGATTTTAGCCTTATCATCCGTTTTATTTCTGTTTGTCCGATTTTTTTGCAAGCACAGAATTGTTTTATCATTTTATAAAGTTCAGTTGACCCTGTATCCAATATGGGAGAGCATCATAATTTTGTTTAATTATTTCTCTTATGTTTTCTTCTGATAATTCACTTTTTTCATTGTCTTTAAAATTCACAAAAATTTTTTCAAACAAATAAAGTGCTGTCTCACGTGGAATGCCTATTTCAATCATCGCTCTTGTAATATTATTTATTGCACCTGATTGCATACAAACCAAAAAACAACTATCCGGATTTTTTATATCATATATAGGTTTTAACAATAAAGGAAGATTAAAAGATATTGTTTGTTGCAACAACTCAATTGTTTCATCAATTTTTTCTGCACCACTGTCCCCTTTATATCTATCATTATTAAATATGTCATATAACTTTATACCGTTAGCCCAATGTAATCCAAGTGAAACCATTATACTTCTTGATTGTCCATTCTGATATAAAGAGGGGATATATTTTTTATACATAAATGCTGTTTCTTCTTTATCTCTCAGCCATTTGAGTATCTTGTCTAGTTTATTTTTCGCGCCTTTTTCAGATGGAGTTTTAGGAACAATCAGGTCAAAGTCCGTATAAATTTTTTCTAACACAAATGGATCCCAATACCTATTTTTATAACAAACTTCTCTCGGTATACTTAAGTTTTCAAGTTGCGAGAGTATTGCAGCGACCTGTTTTTGTGTGAGTTTTATTCCTACATTATCCATTCTATATATTGAATCTTTGCCATATCTTAAAATTGACTGTCTTATGTACGATATTATATACCCATACTTTTGCATGGTGTCATCCACAACCTTTTCTTTCTTAAGAGCATCTTCAATTTCCCATTTATACTCTTGAAATTTTTGTTCATAACCAGTCGATAATTCTTTACTCTCATCCTCAAATAATTCTATTTGATCATATCCTTCTGTTTCCGCGAAGGAATCCTCGTCCATTACAAAAGTTCTTCCCACATAATCTTTTAATAATCTACCCGCTCTGCCACGTAGATTAGCCATTTCATAATTCGTTAATTCTACTGCTCCCGAAGTTTTCTTAATATATAAATGCGGATTCCTAATAAATATATTTTGTGCAGGCAAATTTACTCCTTGGAGTAGTGTAGTAGTGCATACAATATTAGAGACATTTTTATTTGCTATGGCCACCTCCAAAGTTCTTCTCACATGCAAAGGTAATTTCCCATGGTGATATGCAACACCCTTCATAAGTGTTTCGCATAAAGAGTAATTTTCACTTACAGAATTCCGATAATAGTCTACTAAATCTGAGTTGTTTTGTGTTACGGGAAACTCTAACGCTACAGCTATTTTTCTTGCAGTTGATGATGTCGGTGCAAAAATAATATTTTGTGAATCCGCACCAATATTATTCACAACGCCACTCAAATATTCCAGATAATCATCGGTATATTTTTTCTTTCCATAACACTTTATAAAATTTGAATTTTCAATTTCAATTTCTAAAGGTGTTGGGGTTAGCATACAATATTGTTTAAAAAAATATTGCTGTTCTACTTTTTTAATGCTATAGGTTAAATTTAAAACAGGGCTTATCTTTGTTGTATGCTCAATGGTTTCAATACCAAAAATACTTTTTCCTACTTTATCAATCTCTTCTATTCTAGGACCAGAAATTACAATTTGCTCAACATTATCTTTATATCTAAATTCCATCAATGTATCGAATAATATTTTCGATCTTTGATCTGAGTCTTCTTGAATTCTTTCTATATTTTGAATCTCATCTGCTACAAGTATCAGCTTTTTAGAAAAAGGCTCCTCAAAATTATCAAATGCTACAATAGCTTTTTCTTGCGTCATTATATAGATATTCTTTCTATCTTTTACTTGCTCTTTATCAAAAGAATTAGTAATCCAATAATTCTCAACATCATTAGCTTTTAATTCACGATTAAAGTCTTCCATCACTTGATTGAGTAAACTCAATGTAGGAACGATGTATACAATATCGATATTTTCAGCTCGCAATCTATTTATTATTTTTAATAGAATTACAAACGATTTTCCTGCAGAAGTTGGTGCAGAAATCCCTAAAATTTTGTCTCTGTCCATGCTATCCCAAATTTCTTTTTGAAAATTTGTTAACAAATACTTCCGATTACCTATATTAACCTCATTGTTTAATTGATTTATTGTTGTTGTTATCTCATCAATATAACTATCTAATACAGTAAATTTACAATTAGCTCTATCAAATTTTTCATCACATATAATAGCCGAGGTTGGATAACCTATTCTAGATAAAAATTTTACAATAATTTTCCTTAAATCATATTCTTCAAAATCAATATGTTCCCACATTAAACCAATAATAGTAACAATATAATTAACATCGGGAGAATCAGCCATGATAGATTCGTAATCCAAACATCTAACAGAGTTGTATATTAATGTTTCATCATACCTAACTACTCTGTCAGCATTTATCAGTCCCATTTTATGAGCAACTGAAGTAAACTCAATTTTTAACCACTGTTCAAGAATATCATTCTTTAGTTGCTTCATTAATTTGTTCCCCCTTTCTCTATATTAATTTCTGAAATTTTTCAGCTAATTCTTTTAGATCCCAAACCGGAAACACTATGTAAGTGATTCTCGACAATATTGGATTTTTTATCATATCAATCTTATTTTTGTCATAATTTCTATATCTATCTTCAATTATTTTTTTTATATTATTTCTAATAGTATTCTCATCGATTTTATCAATTTTGGATAATTCATTATAGGTCACTATACTTACCAATTGAATTTCTACAGATTTTAAAGTATTACTCAAATATTTTTCAGCAACTTCATTCATTTCATTATCTAAAAAATCTTCATGTACATATAAACCAAGCTCTGATTTATGTTTATTATACGTATTCAATATACTATCTAACGCATCAGAAAAAGCTTCATTAAATTTATATTTAGATGTATATGTTTTGGCTTCTCCTAATATAATTATATTTTTATCATTTTCTATTTTAAAATGTATTGCATCAGCACCAAATCTTTCATGATCAGAAGATGTAGCTATATTCATTTTTCTAAGTAAAGGAACTGCTTTCATGCACTTTTGAATAAAATGATAAAGTAACAATTCTCCCATTTGACCCTGAATCAAAACATTCTCACTATTTTTATTGGCTCTGAATTTATTTTTGGCTTTTCTGCCAATATATTGCGAAGCTGCTGCTTCAGACTTGCCATTGTTAACCAGTTTTTTCTTAATTTCTTCATATTTTTCTGAACTATAAATCCAATCAACAATGGTGTAAGATAATTCTTCAACAAATCCATCTCTAAGCTCTTGTATATCTTGATATTCTATATATGCACCAATATGTTCTTTGTTATTTGGAAGAATGTCATATTGTTGAACAATAACACCAATCATATTGAATAATGAATCATTTTTAATTAACCTTTTTAATATGTCTTTTTCTTCCAAAATTCACATTCTCCTTTAAAAGTACGTAAAAAAATTTATGCTTTATACTCTCCAGTAGCCTCCTTTATCGTACCATCATGCTAACCCACTGTCTATAACGGCATTCCACGGTATTTGGCAAAGACTTCATACAGATATTTATATTTTGCGTTGTTTTTAATTATCTTCTTCAGAGCATTTCTATCCATTGAAATAATCTTCATTCATATAATGGTTTCTTCATCTCTGGTATATGGGATTATCTTCCTATACCTAAAATCTGAGAGCACATTTTTATCCAAGTATATGCTAACGAATAGACTGTAATCAAACGGATTATTAAATCTAATCCTATAATCTCCTAAATGTCTTGAAACAAGCTCCATTTCCATTCTTTGATTATTTCCATCTGCCAGAGTTGCTTCAAGTAACTCTATTGTTCTATCCGGTTATCTCTTTCTAATTATTCTGTACCAACGCAATCAGAGTTTTATACGCCACCGGTCCCGCAACCCTGAAGCCCGTGCCGCCATGACGCACCCACGAAACAAATGCATACGGATGCTTTGGATCATCTATAAAGCCCACAAACCAAGCATCCGGATCTCCATCCCCTGTCTCCGCTGTTCCTGACTTGGCATAGATATCCAATCCTCTGAAGTTACTCTCACCATATGTGACCTTGACGTCGTTCTTCATCATGCTCTTAAGTCTATCTGCAGTCGCTTCGCTGAGGTATTTCCCAAGCGAGTCGCCGCCTGTCACCTTCTTGAGGAAGCTTGATGTGCCGATGAGATATGGATTTACAGCCTTGCCGCCATTTGCAATCGAGCCCATATAGACCATCATTGAAGCCGGGTTGACTAGATCGTCCGCCTGTCCGATTCCCGCCCAGCTGAGTTTGATTGGGTCGTCAGCCGGGAAATTAAACTTACCCTTTGCCGTCTTGATTCCGCTAATGTTGAGGGAATTCGTAAGCCCGACCTTCTTGACGTATTCCTTCATATTGCTCGCACCAATCTTGCGAGTAATCTCTCCGAAGGCGCCGTTGCACGACTTAGCAAGAGCCATCTCAAAGTCCACATGACCGTGAGCCTGACCGTTAGTGCACCTTATAGGCGAACCGTTTACATAGGTAACTCCACTGCACGTATATTCAAAGCTGTCTATATCATCAACATTGTCTATCGCCGCTGCGGCAGTAATCGTCTTGAAGGTCGAGCCCGGCGTCATGCTTCCGGATAGGAATGTGTTGAAATACTCTGACGAATTGGAATTAGGTAGCGTTCCCTTAGGATCTACAGCCGGAGTGCATACCATCGCCATTATCTCTCCGGTCTTGTAGTTGAACACTCCGACCATCCCCTGCCTCTTGCCCAGCGCGTTGTAGGCTGCTAGGTTAGCCTTGGAATCTATCGTCAGCTTAATCTTGCTGCCATCCTTGGTAGTATCGTATGTGCCATTGAGCAAATCGTAGCCGATAAGCTGCGGCTTCCACATATTGATAGCGCCTGTTGCGATGTTGCCCTTTGGATCTCCTACAACATGCACTGTCGCCCTGCGAAGCGACGGGTCAGAGGGATATATGAGTCCACCCTTGGTGCAATTTAAAAGCATAACACCATTGCGATCGTATATCGTCCCTCTGTTAATCTCGCCATTTGTATATATCTGCCTATTGCCATAGAAGCTCGCCCATTCCTGTCCCTTGGTGACGAATCTCCATGTGAATATCAGTATTCCGATAAATAGAGTCGCAGCCAGCAGCAGGCAGATGTTCGCTCTTCGCTCTAATTTGCGCATACGCTACCTCCTTCCGTTAAAACCATGCTACGCCCTCCTCTTGATTGCGAGGCTTGCGTCCTTGCGCATATCCGCGGCCTTGAAGTAAGCGAGCATTGCCCACGAGCACATCGCACTCGTGCCTCCCGTCGATATAAACGGGAAGGTGACTCCGGTGAGCGGGAACAAATCAACTGCCCCGAAGATATTCAGCATCGTCTGGAAAATCATCATTGTAGCTGCTCCACACGCTCCGATAGTGTAGAAGGTCGAACGGCCGGCGATGATCGAGTTGACCGCGAACAGCGAAAGCGTGATGATGCAGAGCACCAGCAGGATGGCAATAACAAGCCCCCATTCCTCAGTTACGAATCCAAAGACAAGGTCGGTATTGGACGCGCCCACAGTCTTGAGCGAGCCGTTACCCGCACCGAGTCCGAGCAGACCGCCGCCCGACGCATACGACATGGTTCGAGTTTGCTGGAAGCCCATGCCGTTGACAAAATCCGGTTCCCAGACGTGTCCCCACGCCTTGAAGCGGCTGGCTATATACGGTTTGAATCTGAGAACCATGATGCCCATGATACCCGCAGCGCCAATTGTCAGTATCAGTCTCGAGAAGTCTCCGCTCCTGAGGAACGAAATTACGAGATATGTGACAAAGAATATGAGAGCCGTACCAAAGTCGCCCATCTTGGCCAGACACGCCAGGCAGAATAGAGAGAACAGCATGAATCCGTATAGGTTTTTCTTGTTGAACAGGTTCTCCATAGTTGCTGCGCCGATGCAGATGAATGCAAGCTTGACAATCTCGGACGGCTGAATCGATATGCCGCCGAGCGAAACCCAGTTGGCTGCACCGAACTTAGTGGTTCCAAATACTATGTTGAACAACAGCAGTCCCACCGAGAGAACTGCCAATACCGGCTTGAGCTTCTCAGTTCTCTTGAGATCACGCATATAGATGCACATAAATATAAAGATAAAAATTCCCACAAGTGTCGCTATATACTGCTTCATCGTCAGAGCAGGATTGGTCGAGGTTGTAACCGCCAGCCCAATCGTCGACATGAAAAAGGCAATCAGCTCCATCTCGAAGCCCTTACTTCCCATAGCTCTAAACAGTATGACATAAATCCACATGGTTAACGAAAGCAGCGGAATTGAAAGAAGTGCCCCCGGAGTCAGAGCCGTACCCATGCCAATAATCAGTTGAATCATCGTTAGAAACTGAAACGCTGTGATTGCAACCATCAGTGGCCATGGCGAGACAGGCTTCTTGTCCATCGAGCGCATAGCGTCATTGTTTTTCTCCTCTTCAACACTAATCGCCGCGAGCGTGCATTTAGCTCCGCCCATGACAATCTCGTCTCCGGGATTTATAATATATTTTTTGCGTGGAATGAGCTGGATTCCGTTGATGATAGTCCCGTTCTTGGAGTTGAGGTCCTTGAACATCCACTTGCCGTCTTTGCGGCGAATTAAAAGCGCCTGCGTATTGGAAATCGTATCCAGCTGAATGCGCAGGTCGACCGATGATGACCGCCCGATAATATTCTCCCAGTGTGTGATAGGCAGTGATACACCGTTATCGACATAGAGATAGCCCCAGACCTCCGGAGTTACCCGCGTCGAAAGCAGGGACATGATGGACTTCATAAGGATGAACACTGCCAAAATTACGAAGATCCACCTTGAACCCGTAGTTATGTATTTTGCAAAAATCGGATTATTCTCAACAAATGCCAGTACGGATGTAAATAAGCTATCTATCGTTACCACCCCATTTACAGTAATTTCTATTTTTTCCAGGAGCTTTTGAGACTCACGATACTGTTAAACACCTTCTCGTCGTCCGTTGTCAGCTCGCTGTCGGCAATATAGTAGCCCTTGCGGAAAAACTGGAATCTCTCGCCAGCCTTGGCATCAGCTGCTGATGGCTCCGCATAGCCCCATGTCTCAGCGAGCGAATCCGGGTTGAGCTCGAGCTCACCTTTATCATTCTCAAGCATCAGCGACCGATACTCGCGAATCTTGATTCTAACTGCCGTCGATGCCTCTACAAAGTGAATCGTGCCCTTGACCTTGCGGTTTCCGCCCTCTGTACCGCTCTTGGTATTAGGATCGTATGTGCAATGCAGTTCCTTGATAGAACCGTCCTCATTCTTGATAACCTCATCGCAAGTGATGAAGTAGCCGCCCTTGAGCCTGACTTCGTTACCCGGGAAGAGTCTAAAGTACTTTTTCACAGGTACTTCCATGAAATCTTCTCCGTCAATCCACAGCTCACGACTGAACGGAAGCTCTCGTTCACCGAGCTCCGGAGCATTTCTGTTGTTCTCAACTGCACACATCTCAATCTGATCCTCCGGGTAGTTGGTGATTACCACCTTGATCGGGTTCATTACTACATTGCGTGCTGCGACCTTGAACTGCAGATCGTCACGAACGCATGCCTCGAGCTGAGCAAAATCGACTGTAGAATTGGCTTTTGCCACACCGATGTCGTCACAAAAGCTTCTGATAGCCTCCGGTGTATATCCGCGCCTTCTGATGCCGGCAATTGTAGGCATACGAGGATCATCCCAGCCGGAAACAGTGCCCTCATCAACGAGCTTCTTGAGATATCTCTTGCTCATGAGCGTGTTGGTGATATTAAGTCTGGCAAACTCAATCTGCCTTGGCTGCGGATTCCAGAATCCGACTTCGTCGAGAACCCAATCATACAGCGGTCTGTGATCCTCGAACTCAAGCGTACATATGGAGTGCGAGATGCCTTCTATAGCATCCTCGATTGGATGTGCAAAGTCATACATAGGATAAATGCACCACTTGTCGCCGGTATTATGATGAGTAGCGTGAGCAACCCTGTAAATGATCGGATCCCTCATGTTGATATTAGGAGAGCTCATGTCAATCTTGGCACGCAGCACTGCCTCGCCATCTCCATACTTTCCGGCTCTCATATCCTCGAATAGAGTAAGGTTGTCCTCTACAGTTCTATTTCTATAAGGGCTCTCCTTACCCGGCTCGGTAAGTGTCCCCCTGTACTCTTTGATCTCCTCCGCTGTGAGGTTGCAGACATATGCCTTGCCCTTATTGATCAGTTCAATCGCTGCATCATACATAGTGTCGAAGTAATCGGAAGCCCATCTCTTCTCATCCCACTCGAATCCGAGCCAGTGCACATCAGCCTCGATTGATTTTACGTACTCGAGATCTTCCTTTACCGGATTGGTATCGTCGTATCTGAGATTGCACTTGCCGCCGTATTTCTTGGCCGTTCCGAAGTTAAGGCAAATGGATTTAGCGTGGCCTATATGCAAATACCCATTGGGCTCCGGCGGAAATCTCGTATACACGTCTTGATACTTTCCCTCCGCCAGGTCTTCATCTATCATGTTGTGAATGAAATTACTTCTCATCGCGGTTTCTTGTGAATTATCTCTATCGCTAGCCATCATTGCCCTCCTCGGCTTGGATTAATACATACTCGCCAAGCTGAGAACACTTGTCCTGTCATCGGAACCTGAAGCGTCCACAACTTGGCGAATGCACTGAATTTTTTAAGATTATACCATAATCAAAGCTCTTTCAAAAGGCACAGCCTCTCCTGAACAGCAGCATTGTATGCGCCGCAGGTACCGGGTATCAGCACAATGATAAAAGAGCTTAGATGTCTGTCCTTGCCAGTATCGCGGCAGGCGTCTTGCGCATAGTCCTGATAACCGGTATCAATCCCGCTACCAGGTTGAAGATGAGCAACAGCGCGAACGTCAGAAGCGCTACCCAAGGAGCTATCAGAAACTTGGAGCCAAATATCTCGGTGGTATTGCCCAGCACATAATACGCCGCTGCTATGCCCGGTATTGCCGTGATCAACGTTATCACGATAATTTCTCCCATGAACATCCTGTAGACATCCCTCTTCTTAAGGCCTATCGCTCTCATCGTTCCCACCTCCTTGATTCTGGATAGGAAGGATGATCTGAGCATAAGATACATCTCTATCAGAGCTATCAATATCATCAGACCGGCTGCTGTCATCGTCTTGCGGAAATTCTTGGTCTCGGACTTTATGTAATTCTCCCGATCACGATCGTAATTGTTCTGAGCTGAATAGCCTGCATCCTGAAGCTTCATGACTAACGCATCAGGATCATGCGAGTATACGGAGACACTGCGCTGCTTCGAGATATAATTCAGCAGAAGCGTATTGTTAGTCGTGAAGACAGCGTCGTCATCCTGAAAATCTGTCGTATAATATCCGACAACCTTGAGCTTATGACCGTTCACCTTGGTGGCTATTTCCTTGCCGAGAGGCATCTCCTCCTCGTGAGTATCGCGGACTACTGCTTCGTAATCATTTGCAGGCGCATTACCCTTCTTGATCTTGGTTGAAGCCGGCGCATACGCGTAATCGATGATTGGATTTGCAGAATTCTGATTGCCGCCGTCACCGTCCGAGCTATCGTTACCATCCGGGTCTGCCGGCAGACTCTCCGGGCCTTCCAGAGTAGAACCGTTTGCGCTGTACATAAGCACGTCCTGGCAAAGCTTGTCGGCGAAGAAGGCAGATGGCGAGTTGACATTGGAAATACCTGTGATCGTAAATTCTCCCAGATTCTTGACCTTGAGCTTGCGCCCGATGAAATCTTTTTCCTTGATAATTCCAACCTGCTGCACCGTCCTGGACTTAAAGAGCTTACGAGTCAGCATCCTATCTATGACCACGCCTTGCTCGTCTGAAGGCAGCTTGCCACTGACCAGATCGGATTGCTTGAGCGTGCCGACCGGCGTGACTGAAGCGTTGAATTTCAGCTCATAATCAGAGCTCTGCAGATACTCGGTATAGGGCATCACAAGCTTCGCCTGCGTATCACCGGAGAAAGCTGCATATGCACCCGATACACCCCGCAGTTTCCCGAGCAGAGCCGGATCCTTCTTGGTATTGTTGACGGTCACGTAATTGCTGTTAGTGGTCAGGAAGTCCTGCTCCTTGATGTTGAGCACCCCGAACACGTTGCTGATTGAAACAAACGTGAATATTGATGCAAACACAAATCCGATGAGCAGCAGCTTCTTGAGCTTGTTGAAGCGAGCTATAGTACGAAATCCGTTCGCAAACATCCTGAATGGTGTGTAGAGCGAGGTGTACCTTGCCTCGTAGCCCGCCGGGAGGTATTTATCGTACTCAAAGCTATTCTTCTCATAAATGCTCGAATCCATCGCTGAATAGTGCTCATCTATAAGCTCAATGTTACCGTTCTCGTCGACTACGTTGTATCTGCCGCCTGTGTCGATATATAGATTGCCTGCTCTAAGCACTATCTTGATATCTGCTTCGGACAAGCCGTCGCTGTACACATCCAACTGCACATCCTGATTGGTATAAGCGTCGTGCTTAGGCATGTCCTTGAGGTATATCCTGTTTTCAAGCTGATAATCCAGGAAATTTTCGGTATCGTTGTTGCGATCACCTGTTATCCTGCCATCCCTCATGTCTATGATTCGTGATGAGTAGAATTCGGCGATCTTTTTCTCGTGTGTTACGAGCAGAACCAGTCTGTCCTTGGAGATTGTCTTGATGATGTTCATGACCTCAATGGTGTTGGCACTATCGAGGTTGCCGGTTGGCTCATCGGCTATGATGATACGCGGATTCTTGACAATGGCACGCGCGATGGCGACACGCTGCCTTTGTCCTCCGGAGAGCGCATCTGTCGTCTTGTTCCTAAACTGATAGATTCCAACCGACTTAAGACAATAATTGACACGCTCCTTGATGACCTGTTTATCCTTGATTCCGATCATGCGGAGTGCTATCGCAACGTTCTCGAATACTGTCATCCTGTCGAGCAGGTTGAAGTTCTGAAATATATACCCAATCTTGGCATTGCGGAGCGCATCTACCTTTGCCGGTCTCATCTTGGATATGTTGGCATCATCTATAAATATCTGTCCCGAATTCACCTTGTCGAGACCACCGATTGCATTTAGGAGTGTAGTCTTACCGCAGCCCGAAGGTCCCAGCAGCGCTACTACGCCGTTTTCAGGCAGCTCCAGAGAGGTATCGTTGATTACGTGTATTTCGTTGGCTTTTCGCTTGTTGAAATACTTATTTACATGCTGCAATTTAATCATTTCTATTCCTCCTCCCTGTATACATTCATGGCTGATCTGCCGAATATCTTGCGCGAATACCTGTTAGCGATGAGTAGTGACATCAGCAGCAACGCCGCAGTCAGGATGATATAGTCCTTGAAATCGAGGAACATCATCGCAGACTTGAGCACCTTGATATTTACTAAGCCGGCCTTCATCAGTAATATGCCTGTGAAGTCGATTGCCAATGCTATCACCATCATTATGAGGAGCTCAATTCTGAGTATGGCGCTGGTATTCTTACGTGTACCGCCGAGGATTCTGAGAGTTGCATAGTACGAGTTCCTCGATCTCATGATGAGACGAATTATCATGTACGCTATAAAGAACAGCACCACGAGAGCAACTGCAGTAAATATTATTGCCATTGTCCTGCTTAAGAACATCTGCGGTGTCGGATTCTTCTTGTCCACCATTTTCTTCATGGCAAATTGCTTATACAGCCCCGTCTTGTTAATCGCAGTCACCAGCTCGTCAATGTTGAGATCGTTGTCTGCAAAGACACTAACCTGATAGGTACCCTTATTGAACAGCTCTGCTGAATCCTCAGGATTGATATATACCTTAGCTGTCTTGTTCTCATAGTCATCCTTGGATATGCCGAGCAGCTTGGTAGCGTTACTCTTCGTCACGCTCTTTGTCGTCTTGAGTGACACTGATGAAGAGAAATAAATGTTTGAAATTGAGATTCCCAGCGGTTGATTCTGCCACTTTTCATCCTTATAGTTCTTGTTCTGATCTTCAAAGATGTATGCTTCACCCTTGGGAACATTTGCATTCGGTTCGATGAATGCTCCTGCATTGGTCTGCTTAACCTTCTGACCGTTATAATCGATAACTGCCTTGGACTTGTTGCTCAACGAGTTGATAACGACCTTCCTTGCGAACGCGTCGGAACAATAGTACTTAACGGTTCCTGACATCGGGTTAATCCCCGAGCCTTCCCCGTCGTTGTAAATAATGATGCCTGTAATTCTAACCTTGCCTGCCGGCAGTGTTGCACCGGTTGCATCGTCTCCGAAATCAAACTCCTTGCCGATAATCGCATCCTTGTTGGCTACGATATCCTGATACGACTGAGTCGTCTTATCTGTCACAAGCACGATGTCGTTATCTGCCTTCGGTAATGTGCCATAGGTGAGATCAGATTGCTTAATCTTGTGATCCGGGTGCAGCAGCCCTGCTGCATAGAAATCCGCATTGATCGAGAATATCGAATCAACCACAGGATCTTCCTTAACTATATTCTTGACATGCTTCATGCGAGACAGTCTGCCATAATCCTCATCTGTAAATGCAGAATTATCCGCCTTCTTGACGATTATTCGCTCTGCGCTCGTATTAGTGAAGAACTGATTGTCGAGGCCGCTAGTCTCCATGTTGTGAAGCGAGCTCTTGTTAGATGCGTACAGACTCAGCACCGATGTCGCTACAAATATATAGATAAAAAACAGCAATATAAACTTGGCCGGCAGGTTGAAGGTGTTTCTCGCACCTAGCCTGAGCTCGTTGCCAACACCCATATCGTCTCGACGAGTCACTGTCGCCGCAGTCCTCTTCCTTCTCTCTGTGCGTTTGTCCGCATGCTCGCTCTTGCCATTGTCTGCACGCTTGCTTATGTCAAAAATAGGCTTCGCCGGCTCCCTCCCGGCATTTCTCGCCACCCTGCTCATGCGAGCCGGAGCAGCCGCTGCTTGCCCTTCCTCGGCTTCTTCATGTGCAATCCTGTCAGCAACGTCCGCATACTCCGCTGTTATCGAAGCAGTTGCCGTGTCTCCAGCAGCTGTTCCTGCTTCTGCCTCTGATGGAGACTCGTTCACTATTCTGTCGCTGTCCGCTAGCTGTTCATCTTCTTCGTCGAACACAATTCCCGGCAACACAAGCTCGGACTCGTCAATACTCTGATGCGCCCTTATCTCCTTGTCTTCCATAATCTTGCCGTCGTGCACAGTTATCTTGCGTGTCACAAACGGCTCTGCCTGCTCGTAGTTGTGAGTAACTATGACAACCAGCTTATCCTTGGAGATCCGGTGCAGAGTCTCCATTACCTTGGCTGCCGAAACTGAGTCGAGATTGCCGGTCGGCTCGTCGGCTACGATTATAGGAGCATCCTTGGCCAGCGCTCTCGCAATCGCCACCCTCTGCTTCTGACCACCGGAAAGCCTCGAAGCTTTAGTCCTCCTATATTCTCCGAGATCTACGAGGTCGATAAGCTCATTGACACGATCACGGCATTCACTCCGCTTCATGCCGCACATAAGCATCGACAGCTCGATATTCTGGTACACAGTGTAGCTGTTTACCAGGTTGAAGTCCTGGAAAATATTGCCAATATAAGTTTTTCTATATCGTTCATAATCTACAGTCTTGAAGGCACTGGTATCCTGCCCTCCGACAAACATCTCACCTTCCTCATAGGTATCGAGGCCGGAAATGACGTTGAGCAAGGTGGATTTGCCGCTGCCGCTCTCACCGGTGATGGCGACAAACTCTCCCATGTCCAAGTTGAGGCTTACTTTGGAAAGCCCCGTACTGACAGTATCCCTGTTGGTGTAATATTTGGATACTCGATTCAGCTCAATCATGTGTGACATATGTTCCTCCCGTGTTCATTACTAGTTGCGAACACTATTTCGTATGAATTGATTGTAAAGGGGAAGTGAATTGTTTTCAATATAAGACAATATTTATTAATATGCTCATAATAGATTATTAATAATTAGACGGGATTCTTAATTCATATGGCACGAAATACAGACATATTGAGAGCCGGACATTTGTAGGTAGATAAATAGGACATTATCCCTACGGTATCACACCGGGCTTTATCAAGTTCATTTGAGCTTTGCTTGGGTTGTTCCGGTCTTGCCCGATACGTTTCTCTAATCTGTCAACTATTTGATCTGCCTTAATCTATATTAAACGATTAAAATTAAGCGATTAAATGTCGATTTAATTGACCAACCTCGCCGTTAGGTTTATAATGTAAAAGCTGAATTCAATATCTGCGCAGGTGTAGTTTAATGGTAAAATTCGAGCTTCCCAAGCTTGCGTCGAGGGTTCGATTCCCTTCACCTGCTCCAGATAAAAACAGACGGTTCATCCGTCTGTTTTTATATATAACGAAATGGGAATTGAACCTGAGACGCAAGCAATAAAATCGAAGAGGGAGCGTATTCGGGTGTTTACTGGCGTAGACACACCCGAAAAACCGCTGTCAAGGAGCAAAGCCCGCAGTGCGGCGCCGAAGGCGTCCTTGATAGCGGGATATTCCCTTCACCTGCTCCAACGCAAAAGAGGTGCAAAAATGCACCTCTTTTGTGTTTTATTCTGGGGGGGGTAATTGAACCTGAGACGCAAGCCATACAATCGGAGAGGGGCGAATCTGGGTGTATACTAGCTTAAGTCACACCCAGAAAACCGCTGTCAAGGAGCAAAGTCCGCATCGCGGCGCTGAAGGCGTCCTTGATAGTGGGATATTTCCTTCACCTGCTCCATATAAAAAACAGACGGTTTAGCCGTCTGTTTTTTGTACAGTTACAACATAATACAAAGAACAGTCCTCCTAGGGAACCTGTAGGACTGTTCTTATGCTGTATTCAATTTATCTCGCTCTATCTAATCATTAAGCTTTACTTTTTCTGAAATCTCTTCGCAAATCTCCGTGTACTCGCTTTACTATTTCACCATACGGATTCAAGATATCATCAATATCGAATTCATCGTACGGAAGCAAGCAGTAATAATCATTTACCGGAGTCGGTTCCGTCACACCTTTTCGAGTCTGAGCAGAAATCTTTCCCTTGCCAACTATATGCAGAACTTGAAATTCATCATCATATACAATTTCCTCGATATCATCGTCAGCGATAAAGAACGTATATACCGTCAGTTTCTCCTGATATATATAATAGATTCCCTCATCGCTCATCTCATATCTGACATTGAGCAGACCCTTGAACGGAGGATTACTAATGCTATTCCTCTGTCTTCCAGCTATAAATATTATGAGCGCTGCCGCCCAAATCGACACATGCAGATACCACTGCGGCACACTCGTATTCTTAATAGTGTAGTACAGCATGCCAAGAATTATTCCGAGCCCAATTAAAAGTGTAACTCCCACTACACTGTTTTGCTTCCTTCGTGTTGGGTGCGCCTCCGCCCATCTGTTACAAAGCATCTTGACCAGCGGTAACTGGCAATAATATATATCGCGTTCGTTGTTATCCATATCGACCTTTCTCTATATCTACATCTTGGTAAATCCCGAATATTCTCTAAATACTCTTATACTTAACCCCTGAAATCCTTACTTTTTCGCCCCAGTCATCGCCATGAGGTCTATCCACGCACCGTATTCTTCGGCGGTAAATAGTCCGAGCGAAACACCCGCTTCACATAGCGTCGAATTGTCTGCATGCGCCTTCTTTGCAACCTTAGCAGCATTCTCGTATCCGATATGCAGATTAAGTGCGGCAACTACCATAAGCGAACGGTGTGCGTTTTCATCCATCTTTTCAGAATTCACTGTGATGCCTTTTACGCACTTTTCTTCAAGCGAAATTAGCGAATCAGCTAGTAGATTCGCAGATTCTATAAATGCATCTATAAGCACTGGCATGAACACGTTGAGCTCAAAGTTACCCTGCGAGGCCGCTATTCCAACTACAGTGTCGTTGCCCATGACCCTTACAGCTACCATCGTCGCAGATTCAGTCTGAGTTGGGTTTACCTTACCTGGCATGATTGAACTTCCTGGTTCGTTCTCAGGAATTAGAATCTCTCCGAGTCCACATCTAGGTCCGCTTGAGAGCCATCTGATATCATTGGACAGCTTCATCACATCAGCAGCAAGGGCCTTCAGCGCTCCGTGTGCAAATACGTACGCATCCTTGGAACTCAAGGAATGAAACTTATTAGGTGCTGTGATAAATTCTTTCTTAGTTAAGCTCGTCAGCGCTTCGGCAGCTCGCTCAGCAAATCCATCTGGTGCATTTAGCCCAGTGCCCACTGCTGTTCCACCGAGAGCGATCTCTCTTAATCCGTCGAGCGACTTTAGAATGTTATCGTAGTCGTGCTCGAGCATCGAACGCCATCCACTGACTTCCTGTCCAAAGGTCATAGGAACAGCATCCTGCAGATGAGTCCTTCCAGTCTTGATGACATTCATATATTTCTGCTCGAGGGATTTGAGCGTCTCTATCATGGTAGTGAGCGCTGGTAACACTCTATCTTCGAGTGCAAATACAGAGGCTATACTCATAGCAGTCGGAAACGTATCATTGGAGCTCTGCGACATGTTGACATCATCATTTGGGTGAAGCACTACTACGCCGGCCATCTCCTTTGCACGTCCGGCAATGACCTCATTTACATTCATGTTGGTTTGAGTGCCGCTACCAGTCTGGTACACGACTAGCGGGAAGTTATCATCTAGATCACCGTTCAGAATCTGGTCACAAACTATCATTATGTAAGAAGCCTTCTCAGGTGCCAGCCTGCCGAGATCCATGTTGGCACAAGCCGCAGCATTTTTGAGGTATGCAAATGCACGAATAACCTCAATCGGCATGCGCTTCCCAACTCTAAAGTTCATTAAGCTACGCTGTGTCTGAGCACCCCACAGTTTATCTGCAGGTACCTTTACTTCGCCCATCGTATCGTGTTCAATCCTATATTCCATTTAGGCCTCTTTTCGAATTAATAGTAGAAAAATAGAGGATAGGCAATGCCACTCGACCTGGTCTTTGACCCCACACTTGCCTTGACCCGAGTTTCCCGGAGGACTTACTTCTAAGCTACGCCATGATCACTGCCGTCTCCGCAGCAGCTTACGTGGATCCCTTTGCCCGTAGCTGGCTTGGACTTTCAACCACGAACATGACCTTGCCATATCCTACTTGCTAGAATACCATTTTAAACGCAGGTTTACAAACAGCATTTATATTGCCTCCTTAACCACATCCGCTCCCGCCGCAAACGTTACAATGTCAACACGGCTAACTCCTGCCGCATTGAGTATCCTAGCGATTGAGTCAACTGTCGCTCCAGTCGTGTAAATGTCATCGATAATGAATATATTTTTCCTGAAAATTTTCCGTCTCATCCCTTCATACACCTCAAACGCTGACCTCACATTGTTAAGTCTTTCCTCTGGCGAAAGCCTCTTCATCACCCCAGTGCTCTTGCACCGCATCACAACATCATCTCTATACTCTATCCCCATTAGCATCGCCAGCTCTTTGGCTATAAGTGCTGCCTGATTAAACCCTCGTTTTCGCTCCTTTGTCACATGCATGGGAACCGGGATTATAATATCTGGATATTCCTCTACGCCTGTAGCTTCAAGCCTGTCATACATAATCTCTGCTATTATCGGTGCGATATACGTCTTGCGCTTATACTTTAGGTTAAATATAATCTCCTTCTCGTACATTCCGTACTCTGTACACGTGTAGCCTCTATCGAATGAATGTCCATGTTCTCTGCAGTTGTAACAAATTGAGAGAGGATTATGCTCTCCGAGCAGCTTGCCACATTTGTCACATGTCCGCACATTCGCCCAGCTTATATTATCTGAACAAGACTTGCACAGGCTGTATGGGACTGATGCGTCGATTAGCCTCCCACAGCAAATGCAATATAATGAGTGCGGATATATGAATCCTAACAAAGTATCTATCAATAAAAAAACCTCCTACGATATCACTTTTAATTCTATGATATCGTAGAAGGGATTCCCTTCAGCACAGATTTATATATGTGGCAATCAGAGTTTTTACTTTCCAAATGCTTGTACAACCTCTTTAATCGGTACATCATTGTTACAAAATACGACAGCATTATCTGTAAGTAATATATAGTAGCAATCATACTGATAGGTTCTATATCCCTCTCTTGAAGTCTCTAATCCGCTAGCAGTCAGCATATCAACAGTTACCCAGCTTTGCTCATAATACTTTTTAGCGGTGATTTTATTAGCACTAAATGTTGAATATGTCATCTCGCTAATTCCATACTTGTAAACATTCTTTCCCTCAACTTTTCCGACAAAATCCAAAGACCTATCCTTTGTCCAGTCAAAATGTGGCATATTACTAACTCCATGCAGGTTCCATTGATCAAAATAGAATGTCACTCCCAAAACCACCACTATAATAGTCAGTATTGTTCCTAAAACAATTGATAGTTTCTTGTAAAAATTAATTTCATTTCTTCTATCGTAATTCATCCTCTTGTCTCCTTGTAAGTAACTCGAAGGATATACCGACTTAAGTGAAGCTCGCACTTATGGCATATATGCACAGTATAGCACAGTATAAAATATCATTTTCTATACTTATTTTATATTAAATAACATTAAATTTTTATAAAAGCCCACCCATATCGACTTCCCTGAGTCTCGCCTCAAGTCCCGTATAGCGCTCATCTATTCTGTTATTGTCGATCATCCTATGCATGCGTTCCTCTGAACCGACTAGTATTACCAGTTTCTTCCCTCTAGTGATTGCTGTATATAG
>ERZ772906.58-NODE-58-length-61946-cov-38.703753_pt1 | contig 61946 bp, 41 predicted proteins | sample MGYA00511338_ERZ772906 | MGnify/ENA primary metagenome ERZ772906 (study PRJEB29015, sample SAMEA2738076) | human oral metagenome | biome: human oral; feature: human-associated habitat; material: saliva | place: China | collected 2212 ... | reverse complement strand
ACAAAGAAGGAAAATCACCTGTAATGCTCCGAATATATCTCGGTGGCGAAAAGGCAAATCTTGGATCCACTAAACAGAAAACACCGCTCTTAGGGTCTTAGGGGGGCTTTCTTTACACTCGAGGAGAGATCAATAAAGCCATTGATTATGTGCAACTCTCGCTCGAAGATGCCAACTTTTACGATGCACGTCAGCGCAAAATAGAAATTGGAAACATTCTTCCCATCATCGAACAAGAACGCTTAACCATGCTACAACAACAGCGAAACAGTATGGCTATTGCCGCTTTCGTAGTCATTTGCCTTCTTCTTGGCTTGATATATGGCGTTTGGGTGATTAAAAAGCAAATGAAAAAGCTGCACAAAGCGCAAGAAATTATCGAAGAACAGAATAACAGCTTGGTGCAATCGAATATGAAGTTGAACGAGGCAAACAAGATAAAAGACGAGTATATAGGGCGCTCTTTCTATCTAAATGCAGAGTATATTTCGAAACTCGAAAAGCTTTATAAAGGCATTGAGCGCAAGATTATAAGTAGACAATAGTCGTAGCCGTTCCATTGCAATAGATTGGGCATAGCAAAACAATTACATTGCTTTTGCCCTCCAAAAGCAATGCAATTGCACCCTAAAAGCATAACTATTGCAATGTAAAAGCAATGCTTTTATTTTTTAGTTTCATTTAGAACGTATCTCGAAGGCAAAATAACATAGATACAGTTTCGTATAATCTCTTTGCGCATCTCACAACTATTGGGTATTTGTTTTTATCGGTCGCATTTGTTACCTCAATATCTTTTTCATTTTTTTAATTTTGCATTCGAAATGAATATCAAGGCGTTCATTCTCTCAAATACTATAAATGAAGAATTATCTCTTGAACTTACATAAAGCAATATTTGCCTTTTTAAGTCTTATCTGTTCTTTTGTTGCAGTGCATGCTCAACAAAAAAACAATTTAAACGACACCGTTATATTATTGGAAGAAGTGTCGGTTAAGCCCAAATTCAGTCTTACTTCACCCGATATGATGCAGGCTTTAGCCTATCAAAGGCGCATTGCAGGCAGCACATCTCTTGTAGAAATACGCCCAGATAATCAGCGAATAGCCACGATAAAAGATGCCTTAAAGATGCAACCAGGCGTTATGATACAAGAATTCTTTGGCTCAAACGATCAGCCCCGCTTAAATATTAGAGGCTCAGGAATACAGAGTAATCCTCAAAGACGAGGTGTTTATCTGCTTCAAGATGGTATTCCTGTGAACTTTTCAGATGGCTCTTATGTGGTAGGTATAATGGATGCGATGACCGCTCGCTATGTAGAAGTATTTAAAGGAGCGAATGCTTTGAGGTTTGGAGCAGGCACATTGGGTGGCGCATTGAACTTTGTTAGTAGAACAGCGCAAACAGATAGCACCACAAGTGTAAAGCTCGAAGGAGGCTCTTACGGCACAATAGGCTTAACATTCACCACAGGAAAGCGTATGGGTGCATGGGATATGTTTGTTGCTTCTACCTATAATGCTCAAAAAGGCTACCGTATTTATAACGAAAACAATCGTCTAACCGCTTCTATTAACGTAGGGTGGAAAAACCAAAAGCACACTATCGAGAACCGAACCTTTATGCATTTCACACATCTTTACTTTCAAATGCCAGGTCCATTAACCCTCGATCAGCTTTTAACCAACCCCAAACAAGTGAGCGTAGGCGTTGACCTTCCCTTCTCAATGGGTCCTAATATCTTGAGAGATAAGCCTCATCGCAATGTCGATATGTTTCGAATTTCCAATCAAACAGGTATTGTTCTTAATGCAAAAAGCAATCTTTTAGCATCGGTCTACTATCAATATGCCGACGATAGGTTTGCCTTTCCCATCACCATCTCAATACCTCATTCTTTTAATAACGATCTTGGTGCAACCCTTTATTATAACTATTCCACCTCAAAACTACAGCTTTCGGCAGGTGCTTTAGCCTCTTTAGGTTGGATGAATCGACGCCATTACATCAACAAAGATGGTAAAGAGTCGTTTATGTTTGCATGGGATAAGTTACATTCTGCCAACTTTACCGCCTTTATTGAAGCCGATTATGCCTTGAATAAACAGCTACATGTGGTGTTAGATGTGCATGGAGTGCATAATATTCGCAATAGTAAAGACGTGTTTAGTGATCCAACTCTTCGCCCATGGTATAGCCATATGTCGAGAAAATATCGCTATTTCTATTCAGAAAACAGTACACTAAATCAGCAATTCACTGCCTTTAATCCTCGAATAGGTGTGGTTTACAATCCTATTCAACAAAAAGATATCCAGCTATTTGCCAATATTAGTAATAGTTATGAGCCTCCAACGTTCGACGAATTGGTAGGAACAGAGGTGACATCGAATATCAATACCAGTCCTAAGAAACTCTTTTCTATCGCTTTAAAGAAACAAACAGCCACCACATTTGAGGTTGGTAGCAAGGGACGTTTAACGCAATTGTCTTGGAATGTGGCTTTTTATAATTCGTGGGTAACCAACGAAATACTCGAAATAAAAGACTATGTGCGAGGCTTAAAGCGTACAGAAAACTACCCAAAGACCCTTCATCAGGGCTTAGAAGTAGGGCTTCAGGTGGCAAGTAAGCCCCATGTTTTAGGGCATAATATCGGTAGTTTCACCTTAGGAGCAGTGTATAATTATAGTCATTTCATCTTTAAAGGTGGCAAATATGATGGAAAGTATATAGCAGGAGTTCCACAACATTACATCAATAGCTCGCTCGATTATCAACATTCTTGTGGTTTTAATGGTTCTATATCATTAGAACTGAAACCAGGAAACACTCCAATCGACCACACAAACACCATGTTTCAGCCTGCTTATCATGTGTGGAACGCCCGTTTGGGCTATCAGTTCAACTCAAAATGGCATATCTATGTCGAGATGAAAAATATCGCAAATAAACGCTATTCATCAAGTTATGTCATCAGTGATGAGATACATAACCCCGCAATACCATTCCCAAACTTCACCGCAAAGCAACTAACTTTCTTCATTCCAGGGCAACCTCGAAGTGTATTTGCAGGCTTAACGTGGCGTTGGTAGAGGGCAATTGCATAGCAACTAATCAATAAAAACAAGCAACAATAATCGAAACTAAAACGAAAAAACAATGGTAGAGAAACGCATGAACATGGAACAAGGTCACTGGGTACTAGCAAAATTAGGTAAGAAAGTGTTGCGACCAGGTGGCCAAGAGTTAACTCACGAAATGCTAAAAGCAATGAACATCACTTCAGATGATGATGTAATAGAGTTCGCTCCGGGCTTAGGTTACACCGCAAAGCTTGCTCTTTCTCATCAACCTCATAGCTATGTGGCAGTAGAACTTAATGCAGAAGCAGCCAAACGAGTTGAAAATAACGTGCAAAACGATAAAATGCAGATCGTAATAGGAAACGCTTCAGAAACAGGTTTACCTGCAAATAGCGCCTCAAAGGTGTATGGAGAGGCCATGTTAACAATGCAAAGTAAACCACAAAAGCAAGCTATTATAGCCGAAGCAGCACGTTTATTGCGTCCAGGAGGGCTTTATGGCATTCATGAAATAGGTATATATCCCGACAATACATCACAAGAAGTGCGCAAAGAGATAGAGAGTGATCTTGCAAAAGGAATCAAAACCAATGTTCGTCCCTTAACTCTTGTAGAGTGGAAGGACATCTTAGAGGACAATGGTTTCGACATTTCGTATGTCGAAAGCAGACCAATGCACTTGTTAGAGCAGGCTCGTATGATTGCAGATGAAGGCTTTTGGAATTTCATTCGCATTGTATTTAGAATGTTAAAGAATAACCATGCTCGTAAAAGAGTATTAGAAATGCGACGCATTTTCCGTAAACATGGCAACCACATCAATGCTATTTGCATTGTAGCACGTAAGCGATAGAACCACAAAACAGGCATTATAATGATAAAGAATAACGTTTTTAAGGCAATAACCTCATGGCAGTTAGTAGCAAAAAGCATTTTTATTGGCTTGGTGTTGCTATTGATGTCGTGTGAAAAAGAATCGTTTCTATCAGACGATTACGCACGTTATAAAGAGCTATTGCCAAATAAAAAAGAGTATGTTGATAACGATTTAGGCACTCAAGCGTTAGCAAAAGCCATCGAAGGACATTACTCTTCGAAGTTATCTATGATTTATTATGATGCCGAACGCATCAAACCGCTTCTTTATTTCACTGCAGGTAAACATCAAGTGCATTGCACCACTAATGCAAATGGATCGTTACACCTCAGCATAAATAAGTTTCATACCAACTTTATGCCGCTTTATGTGAGTGTAGAAATGGACGTATTATTATCTGAAGGAGTAGGAGATACCATTCGATTGCAAGGTCGTGACGGCATAGTTCGTACGTCGGACGAAGGCAAACAGATTGGACTTGAATTGCCAGAGAGCGATGATGCTGAGTTAGAAGGATATTTCTTGCGTTCTAAAAACGAAGTTTCTGCCCTCATAGATCTTATGTTACCCGTTGCAATGAAGATGCAATGGCAAGGCACTAAGTAATGACTTGAAGACAAATAACATTACAATTAGTATTCAATAACCCCAAAAATAAACCATAACTTAAAGATAAACAATATGTATTTAAAGACAATTCAACAATTGAAAAGTAGCGTTTTATTACTCCTTTTCATGGCTTTTATGGCTGCATCGTGTAGTAATAACAATGAAGAAACAGGCGGTTCGTCTGCCGTTGGCGTTGTTACTGGAACCTATCAAGCCACAATAACCCCCACAATGGGCACCAAACAGATGGCTCAAGGACCTCATATCGTTGTTTTAGAAGCCCTTAATAACAATCAACAAGTGCGCTTTCATTTCGAAAAGTTCAATGCTCCTATGTTCGATTCAGATGGAAAATTGAGTGCAACAGCACGCATGCCCTTTGCCGTTTCGGGTGACTTTGTGATGGATGTAAAGCGTCAAAAAGATGGAAGTGTTCAGCTTCAATCAGTAAAAGGCACATTTAAAGCAGAGCCATACGGCGCAAATGAGGTCGATCCTAATAAGATTCCAGAGGGCGTTTTGCCTCCTAATCTAAAAGGATTCGATACAGATAGAGCGCAAGCAAGTGGTGTTTTCAAAGACGGAAAGCTTGACTTAAAGGTGTCACCAAACATCCTTCCTGTTACAATTGTTATCGAAGCCGTTCGCAAGTAAATAGGTATTGAAAGGCGAAAAGCGCAGAATAACAGTGTTTTAACTTAACAACTTATTCAGATTTACTTTATTAATAACATGAATTTTAATATAAAAAGACAACTAAAAAGAACATCTATTGCAACGAATACTATGCTTGTTGCGTTGTGTTTTGTTGCAGTAAGCTGCACAAAAGCAGAGTTAGATGAAAAAGAAAGAGGATTGGTGGCTAAACAAGAATTGGCTGATCGCTTCGACAAACTCTTCTATGAAGGTTTTGAAAACCCTGATGAGACGGAGAAAAAGCTAAGAGAATTTGAACTCAATGATTTGGTTTCAAACGATAAAAACCTGCTGACCGACCAAGATATTCGTGTCGATAAGTCGATGATTGAAATGACTATTCGGTTAAGAAGAATACAAAACACGTTGGAAACTGAGCTTAACAAGGGCACAATCTTCGACGGATTTATTCAGAAAAACAGGGTGTTGCTCAACTGCAAGAGCGTGCTTCAGGAGCTGCCTTATCGTGCAAGGAAGGGCAAAAAGTATGAATATTTGGAAACGAAAGTGGCCGATATAGAACGTCTAATCAATGAAACATTGACGAAGAAAGAAAGAAGTTTAGGGCCAATTCCTAACGAGTTGTTGGGAAAACAATGGAAATGGAAGATAGATTTCGACCCCTATCAGTTCAATTCTGCCGACCTTTATTCGGATATTTTCAAGAAATTGAAAGACTTTAGCTTTGATTTTCATTTCAATAACGACAATACCATCACGGCAAAACGTTTCTTCTTGGCCCCTGTTATCATAGAGGGGTCAGCGAGTTTTGATGCAGCCGGCGACTGGACTCCAGCGTTAATGGGAGATAAAAAGATAGAATGCTATGCATACAATCATAAGCTATTCTTCTATGTTCCGATGATAGACAACGCCGATTTCAATACAGGTCGGGGCAATGTTGCACATGCTTGGTACTATGAATACGATTATAAGGTTGAGGGAAATGAATTGATACTCACGATGAATCGTGTGGGGCTGTACACCATGGTCAATCAGTTTATCACCACAAAGAATGATGATGAAATGGAATATAGTTATGCTGCGGCTTTCAAGTCATTCACTTTATCGAGTAATTCGCTATGAATCACGCAGTAAAATCAATGCTATCGTTGTGTGTTTTCATGCTAACGGTTTTTGCAAGTTGCATCAATCGTGAGTTTGATAGTAACGATGAGTTTAAGCATAGCAAATCCATTGCGCTCAATGCAGACAATGATCGGCTGCTCTCTCGCATCTTTATTATCAATGAAAACAAGTCTTATTTGTGGTTTGACCTCAATAATGAGGTGGCAAACTTCTCTAAACCTCAGTTCACTTTGCCTATCATTGAAGGCGGAAAAAATAGTTTTCGCAATTTTCCCTTGCGTGGATTGCTTTATGAATACAAGGCTTCGGAGAATGAACTCACATTTAAGAATGTGCCCGAACAATTCGTTCAGATGGGCAACGACCAACTTTCGTTGACGTTTAAGCTGTCAATGACCGATGGAAAAGAGGTGGTTCTACCCAATAAGAAAGTGGTAGAGACCTCGAAAAAGCAATATCTTCTGACCTTGGTTCGCCTTCAGTTTGCCTCTGATAATGCCACTTTCAATGTGGGAGAGAAGATAAAACGAGGGGGGAGAACCTATGAATTTCTTCCGTTTAAAACCGAACTCACGCTGATAAATTAATGAAAATGAACCATAAACTATATAGATTGATACCATTGTTGTTGTTGATTGGCGTGATTAAAGGTCATGCACAGCAAACACGATTGGACACAACGAAGACGCAACAGATAAAGGAAGTCGTTGTGACGGCCGACAAACACAACAAGAATGTGGGCGAAATCAAACGCACAGCCGAGCAACTTCGGGTGGAGATGCCTGTCGATATGAACGACTTAGTGCGTTATATTCCGTCGGTAGGAGTGTCGGTTTCGAGTTCAAGAGGAGGCATGCGAGGCTTTGCTATCCGTGGAGTTGAGGCCAACAGAGTGGCAATTTCCATCGATGGAGTGTTGCAACCAGAGATACAAGACAATATAGTTTTTAGCTCGTATGGGCTTTCTAACGCCTCAAGAATAGACTTCGACCCTTATTTTGCATCGTCAGTTGAAATTCAAAAGGGCGCTAACTCGTTTGTAAGTGGAACGGGAGCTTTGGGCGGAACGGTGAACTATTCTACCAAAGAAGCACGTGACTTGATTGAAGGAAACAAGCAATGGGGACTCTTAACTACCATCAATTACAATGGAAAAGAGAACCTTCGAACCTATCTTTTGGGTGGTGCTGTACGCTTAAAGCATTTCGATGCTCTGTTAATGGCGACACATAGAGATGGTAATGAATTGCGAAATTTCTCGCATGGAAAGCTCACTCGCAACATCACTTCTACGCAAATAGACCCTATGGACTTTCATCAGAACACGTGGTTAGGTAAACTTTCCTATGCGCCGAGCGACAATCATAAGTTTGTTTTGTCGTTTTATGCGATGAATCGCAAGACAAATGCCGATATCTGGACCCTCGAACCGATAGATGCTTTCACTGCTGATGGGAAACCTTATTACTATTCTCATGACCAATCGCTTTGTCGTTCACTCTCGTTTTCCTATCGATATCTGAACGAAAAAGGCTTTGTTCGTAAGCTAATGGCAAAGGCTCATCTGCAAAATTCCTATTTGGATGCCAGCACATGGACCGACTTTTATCGTCCAAACTTCGACCTTGTAAATAGTGATATGACCCTCATCTACGAGGGAAAGCACACAAAGTATCGCGGACAAGCTACAAAAGACAAGCTCATTCAATTGAATATAGACAGCAAACGCTTTGATTTGGGCAACTTAGGAAGCCATATTTTTAACCTCTCTACATTGATAATGCAGCGTAACAGCGATGCAAGGAACGTGGATATTGAAACTCCTTTGGCCTCAGATCCAGTCACTGGATACACGGTTAGAATGGGAAAGGTTTATAAATACGGTGAAGCCATGGGGGTGTTTGCTCAAACTTATTCGTTCTTAAACCCCATAACACGATTCAATTGCGGCCTTTCTTTGATGGATGATATAGCGTTTGGTAAGAAGTTCACAATGAAATTGGGTGTGAGATACGACTATTTCTTGACGAAAGACAAGGCAGACGAGGGCGAACAAAACATGGGATATATTCGCTATCTCTTGCAAAACATGCAGGGAGCAGCCATGAATTTCGCCCCCATTCACGACAAAGAATCGGGCTTTTCGTTTTTAACGTCGGTGTCTTATGCCTTCCATCCGCTGCTGAACATATCCTATCGGTTCTCTACAGGCTTTCGAGTTCCGAACACAGAAGAGAAGTATTTCCAATTCTATAGCCTTTGGCCATCGTTTGTTGTATTATCAAATAGGGGCTTAAAAGCCGAGAAATCTTTCAATCATGAAGTCGAATTAAATGGTCGGGGCAAAGGTTTTGGCTATTTGTTGAGCCTGTATTATAACCAATATTCAGACTTTATAGAGCTGAAACAAGGCACATTGACGATTGAAGAGCCTTTAATGCAGCGGTCAAAAAGCATTTCTTATGCCAAGAATGTCAATCAATCGTCGGCCCATCTGATGGGATTTGATGCCGCCTTGCAGGTATATCCCGGTGAGTGGATAGACAGATTACAAGGCTTTATGCTTTCATCGGCCTTTAGTTATGCCGAAGGAGAGTCGTCATCGGGAATGAGTATGCTTAGCATTCAGCCTTTAACGGGAAACGTCGGCATTGAATATACGTCGCCAAATGGGCGTTGGCAGGCCAATGTTAAAGCCAATTTGTTCTTTGCAAAGCCTGTATCTCAAACTACTTTCTGGGATAAAGACGCCGCAGGAAAAGAGCTTATACGCCGTTATCCGGCTTCATTCATGAGCAATGCCTATACATTTGATGTCTACGGCTATTACAAACTGACACGCAATCTCACGCTAAGGGCAGGCATATATAACCTGTTAAACAATGAGTATCTACGTTGGGATGACTTGCGACAACTAACAAATCCCGCGCTGCTTTCAAACATAAACTACTTCTTTCAGGATGGAAAGAAGTCATTGAGTAGGTTTACTCGTCCTAAGAGATATATCTCTATAGCTCTTGAATACAAACTTTAAACGAAATAAAACAGATATGAAAAGAACATTAATCATTGTCAGTCTGCTCGCAACCCTACTCTTTTCGGCTTGTGATCAGCGCAATACGATAGACGTATATGAAACAAACAGTACGCCAGACCTAAGTAATCCTGTCATACAAAAGCTGACAAATGTCAGTTGGTATAAGGGAGGTAGCTTAGAAAACACAACAGTTTGGACCACCACTAAGTTCAAAGATAAAGCTTCTTCGCCTTTTGAGAGCATGCTTTATTCTATGGCTTGGATAGGAATGGAACTTCATCGGGACGGCACTTCCACGCTATTGTTCCGCCCACCCTTTGGAGAAAGCACTTACATCTTTTGCCAAGGGAAGTGGAAAGTGTCTGAAACTGAGAAGAATACTGTTATCATCGACACGAAGATTCCAGTGGGATATACCAATATTAAGCTTAAAGTGAAGAACATAGAAGCTAAAGATAACGTCAGCATTCTTACCGCTTCATTGGACTTTGGCGACCGAATCTTGATGTTAGACTTTTATAATAATACTTCGATTTATGGCGATGAACCTGATAACAACTATCCTGGTATCGGCAAATCTACAAGTCAAGATTGGTTCTCTACAATGAAAGTACAGCACGATAAGCTTGCAGAGAGCGACTTTCTCAACACTTCTTGGGAGACCATAGGCTATAAAACAGAGAATAAAGACGAGGTAGATGACAGGTCGGAACTATCTATGCGCACGCTGCATATAGACGATTTGCTGACTAAAACGCCTGCTTTCTTCTTTGGTTTGAAGTTCTCTTTCGCTGAGAATCATAAGGCTTTTATTCAATCTCCAACGCTAATGAAAGACTTGTATCATAAGAATTGGAGTGAGATTGAAGAGGAAAAATATCCTGTTGTGACGGCAAATTGGAGAATAGATGGTAGCCGTCTCATCGTTGAAACAGACGAATTGCCTTATACAAGCTTTGGAGAAACGATGTTTAACCTTATCACTGACAAGACACAGGCTGTCTTTTGGCCTTCTAAAACGCCTGATAAGGGAGTGTATTTATGGCGACATTTCTACTATATCTTTGAGGTTATAAAGCATACCGACAAAGGAAACTGGTATCGAATCACGTCCCCTGAGGAGACACACTACGTGTTTATGTTGAAGACTTCGATGCCCGATGTCTCTAAATTTGTAGGAGTTAAGAATGCGGTTAGTAAATTAAATTAAGATAATGAAAGGCATATTGAAAATGAAAAAGTATCTATATACGTTGTTGTCCCTATTGTTTGTGGCTACAATTTCATCGTGTGAGAAGGGCGATTTGCTAAACATCATCACGCAAGATATTGACTTAAACGAGAACTCTCAAGAGTATCAACAATATTTAAAGGAGCGAATTGAGTCGTATTTGAAGACTTATCGTTTTGAAGAAGCAAAGAAATTAGTGCCTAAACTCACTGAAGAGGAGGCGCAAAAGCGGTTTTGGGTCTTATATAATAAGTATCATCAAGAGGCTCTAACGCAAGGATGTGGCTATATCTTAGCGTCAGGTGACACGCTGTTTCTAAAGGTAATGAGCAAAGACGAGATAGCCCCGAGTCAGTTAAAAGCGTTGACTTCGTTTTATGATTATGTCGAATTGAAGGGCACAAACCAAGAAACAACGCTGTGGGGCTTAGGAAATTATCCTGCATTGGAAACGCTTTCGTTCCCTTCTTGCTTTGTTTCTAAGGTGAAAGATCTTGATAAACTCAAGCAACTTAGAGTCTTTTCGCTCACTGCCGACAAAGAGAAATATGAGTGGTGGTTTACTTCTAAGGCTTTCAAACCTATTGATATGGCGGGTTATGACCTATCAAAGAATGATAAGTTAGATTCACTTCTGTTCGATGGTGTAGACATTTCGAATCTCAAAGTGACTTCAAACACGATGCGGTTATTGTCATTGAAGCACGGCATTTATACTAATGCGAGCCTCAATAACATTCATGTAAGGAACATAGATATAGAGAATTCGGATGCAGCCGATGACGAATTGATTATCAATAACAAGGCCATTCAGCGCCTATCTATTGTGACTAATGCCGACAATAATAAGCCGTTTAAGCTTATAAACGTAGCAAACTCGTCGTTACATAAGCTTTATGTGGTGGAAACTTCAATGGAACAGCGCACACTAAAGAAGGTTATCTTGAACGAAAATATAGATACTTTGACTATCGGTGGCTATATTTCGCGCGGCGATGTGCCACAACAAAGCGTGGAACTCGTTGGACTTTCAAGGCTCAATCGACTCAAACGTTTATCTTACAACCCTGCTTTCAGCCCCATAGCCACTAAGGATATGCCGAAGAACATAGAGGAATTGTATATTGGTGGCTCTGGAAATGTGCCCTATAATGACGGAGATTCGTTTGACTATAGCCACCTTTCAAAGCTTAAAGTCTATTCAAACGGAAAGTTTATTTCGGCAAATATGAAGCTATCTACAGCCATAGATTCGATTTATTTGTTTCCTTCTCAGGTATTTGGTGACTTAAAAGAGCTTGACTTTTCAAGCTTAAAATTCACTAAAGCCGATATTTATATAGGCAGTTTAACGCGAAATGATGTGGAGTTGCCTATGTTTAAGCGCTTCGTTTTCCCTGCAACACTGAAACAACTCAAGTTGAGTAATGCCAAAGCGGAGGTCGTAGATTTGAGTCGTTGCACGCATTTGAAAGACCTTTATGTCCATGATTCAGGTACAGGAGAGAGGGCAATCAAGAAACTGATACTGCCAAAGAATCTCAAGAAGAGTGACTTTAAGCGACAGCATAAGAGCGAGTTTGAAGACGATTATGCCTTTAAGTTGGCGGACATCAATAAGGAAACAGTGATTGAAAATAAACCTTCTTGGTTGGTAAGTGATGGCAATGGCAACTATGTTGTGAGTGAAGATTAAACCCAATTAAACTATAAATTAACATTAAACCATTTTGATTATGAAGAAAATTACATGTAACTTTTTTGTTGTCCTATATCTACTTATAGGCGCAATAAGCATTGTTTCGTGTTCAAAAAACGAAGATTTTCCTGTTGATAAGAAAGAACCTGCAGTGCAGATGACTCTTAATGAGCAGACAAAAACTGCCACTATTAAGGTGAGTGGACTTGCTGCTAAAACCCATTTGCAATTGGTTTATGCCACAGCTCGTGGTCAAGTGTTGGGCGAGGCCTTAGTGAATGCCGACGGAACTCAGCAATTTGAGGTGGATCAGCTTGTGGGATTTGAACAGAATTTGAAGGTGGTTGTGAAAGAGAACGAAACCAAAACGACTTTAAAAGAGTTGAAAGTGCCTGCTGCAACACAAACACTTACACAGCAACAATTGGTGAATATGCTTACAAAACATGCATGGAATTCGGTTGTTCGCACCTCTCGTGTGCTTGTTGCAAATAGCGATAACAAGCCATACGCAATGTTTGTGACTGTAGCACAGAAAACTTTTAAGTTCGAACCCAATAACAAATTCATCTTTACAGTAACCAGTCCACTAAACTATACCTACGAAAATGGCTCATGGACCATCAACAATTCGGTGCTAAACATCAGCACAAGAATACCTATTGGACCATTAGAAATGAAGAATTTGCGTGTTACTAAGATTACAGATAGCGAGCTTTCGCTCTTAGTTGAGATATCAGATGGCTTGTTCTTAATAAGTTTCGAAGCACAAAAATAATCGATAATAAAGGAAGTAGAGAGCGTTTTTCTACTTCCTTTTCTTCTTTTTATACCTCAAAAGGGTAAAAAAATACCTAAAAATAGGTATGGCAAAGAATTGAGAAAGTGTGTATTTTTGCAGACGAAAGTTGGTGGTACACATGAAAAAAACTATTTTTTCGCAACTCGAATCGTCTGCTCTCTTTTCTGGATTAGATGCTAACGACATCGAAAGACACTTGAACACGCTTCGATATAGCGTGAAAAAGGTGCCTGCTAAAACTGTTTTTATATCAGAAAACGACTCTCTTTGCGAAATAATTGTGGTGGTTGAAGGACTTGTTTCGGCTGGAATGAGCACGGCAAAAGGCAAACATTTAATGGTAGATTATTTGAAAGCAGGCACCATGTTGGCTCCTGCTTTTGTGTATTCTGATGAGTGTGAGGTTCCTGTTGAAGTGAAAACGATAGAGAAGAGCGTATTATTTTGTATGTCGAAAGACGACTTTTCACTTCTAATTAGCTTCTGCGAGCCTGTTCGAAACAACTTTATTCATATTCTATCGCATATTAATTTCTTTTTAATGAACAAGATTCGTATGGTGTATATGAGCTCTATTAAAGAGAAGATTGCCACTTTTTTACTTCGAAAGGCCACCATAATGCATTGCGATTCGGTACCTCTTAGTCTGTCGAGAAGGCAACTTGCCGATGTATTTGGTATTCAAAAAAGCTCGTTAATACGCACTCTTAAAGAACTGGAACACGACAATTTAATTTTTGTTCGAGAGAAAGAGATTGTCATTCTCGACGCACATGGCTTGCAAGAGATATTGAAAGGCTAATCCATCTCATTCCTTTTGCACTCTAATCTCAATGCAATTGCACCCTAAAAGCATAGCTATTGCAATGTAAAAGCAATGCTTTTTTAAGGTTTCTTTTATTTGCTTTGATTACCAACTCATTACAACTCTCACTCTCACCGAAATGTTCTTCTTTATTATAATGTAAGAATGAGGAGGTGAAAAGGATAAAAATCCGCTCTTAAAAGCAAGGTGGAGGAGGCGTGTTGCTCTACTTTTTCGTTCAAGCTTCTATCGTAGACCATAAAAAAGAGCCTCAGTTGAGGCTCTTTTCAATTCTTATTCCCAATAAAATAATTTGCTTTTGGGCTTTTAAACATTCTAAGAATGATATACTATTAGTATAAAATAGATTTATTCTGAAAAACTACTACCCTATAAGCATTCTCCATATAAGTTTGCAATTAATGCCTTGCTGTATCTTTTATAATAATGATTAGGAATTCTTCTTATCATTTACTACTGATGTGTTAATGCTTAGCACGTGTGGTGCTATTGGTAAACACCAATCGTGTTAGGCACTAATAAGATCACAATCTATTACTAAAAGGAAAGTAACATATTGTTAAAAAAAGGCTCTTTTACCAAAGGAAATAAATATAAAAGTAATAAAAAGAACCGCTCTTTTTCCTTTACCAAACATCTGAATAACTGCTACTTATAGGCTACTACCATTGACAATATAAGGAAAAGATGTTAAATATATAAGATAAAATAGTGTTAATTCAAATATTATTTATAATTTTGCAACAATTATAGAATTAAAAGGTAAAAAGATTGAATTGCCCAGAGTAACAAAGTGTTGATTCTTGTCATACCAAGAATAAGATTATAAACACATAACCACTCTTTTCTGTCTTATTTTTCACAGCCCACATAAATGCGGGCAAAATACATTTTGTCAAAAATGAGAACTATAGAAACCAGAAAACAAAACTATCTGAAACCCACTATGTCAGTTTGTAGTATCGTTGAAGAAAGCTTTATTTTAGTAGCAAGTCCTGATGTTCGCCCTGGTGGTGACAATGGTGGAAGTGTCAAAGTTATAGACTTAAGACCAGACGTTGGTGACAACGATGACGAGTTGGTAGGATAATTAAATTTTGTTAGATAATTAGAAAAGGTAAAAGATAAAACTAAAGAATAATGAAGAAGACATTTTTCTATCAAGCACTTTCTGCTTTGTTCGTAGGCGGTATGGCATTCTCTACTGTATCTTGTGCGGATGACGAGTTGGGTGAGAACACCAACAATGGCGACACTGAAGCTGTTGTTCGCTTTGACGTAAGCGATTCACAGGAAGACGCACAGACTCGTGGTGCATTGACACGTGGTGCAATTACTCCGGGTTTGACAGACAAGGACCTTGATGGTCAGAAGTTAGCCGTACAGAGTTCAGAGAATCTCGACGTATGTTTGATTGAAACAACCATCGAAGGTGTTAACCCTGTAAAGCTCGAACCAGGTACACGTGCGAATATCGTTACAACACAAAAGCTTAGCAAATTCTCATCAACTGGTGTTCGTGGTACTGCTGCAAATGCTATTAACCAAGAGTGGTTCAACGAGGAGGAGACAAGTAAAGAAGGTATACTCCATAATACAAGACGTTGGTCATGGTTGCAGCCTCACGGCCGTTTCTATGCTGTCTACCCAGAGAGTACTAACGGCAGTAATGGTATTAAGTTTACTAAGCCAAACGGAACAGCTGCACCAAGTCTTGAGTTTACTGTAAATACTGACGTGAGAAAGCAGGTAGACCTTATGACTGCTTGCTCTGACAACGTGCATTATGCAACTCGTTTCCAGGCACCAAGAACTGATCTTCAGTTCCGTCATGCTTTGACAGCCATTCGTTTTGCTGTTGGTCAGAACCTTTCATTCAATAAGACAATCAAGGACATCACACTCAAGAACGTATTGCTGAAGAGTAAGTACACACTCTCTAACAAGCTTGATGGTACGGGTGCTGCATGGAATCATAGTGGATACAATACACGTGGAAATGTGACTCTTAGCAACGTGAACTATAACACCAATGAGAATGCTAACAGCATTGTAAGAGATAGAAGTAAGTATAGTAATTCAAACGAAACCAACCTTACAAAGTTGGATGACAACTATACATTCTATATGATTCCACAGGACCTTGATGGCAAGGTTGAAGCTGAGATTATCTTTACTGATAACAGCCGTATAAAAGTACCTCTCAAAGGCTCTTGGAAGGAAGGTACAACACGTACTTATAAGTTGAGCGAGAAGAATTCTACATGGACTTATGCTATCAATGCGTTAGATCCAGCAGCTGTTGCCTACAATGGTACACAGGCTAATTATAAGATTGAGAGCTACCGCCATGTAAATGGTACCAAGCAGCCTGTAGCTTGGAAGGTTGTTGGCTACAGCGTTGACAATGGAAACACATGGTCAACTACCAAGCCATCATGGTTGAAGAGCCTTAGCAAGGAGCAGGGTGATGGTGGAGCTACAGCAGAACAAGGTACAGCAACCTTGGGTACAGACATTGTAGACCTTGTAGCAGAGCGCAACAAGGGACTTCAGAACGCTGCACCATTGGGTACAGCCGCTGCACCTTACAACCTCTCAAATGAAACTGGTGCTGCAGCCGTACAGAACACAGCTAACAGCTATCTTATCTCTGCACCAGGACATTATATGATTCCATTGGTATATGGTAATGCTATTAAGAATGGTCAGACAAATAGTAGTGCATATCAAAAGGGAAGCAATGCTAATAATACGCTTAAAAATTTTGTTGACCAAGATGGTAAGGCAATTACAGACCCTTGGATAGAAAAGACTAACAATGGAGCCAATAGAGGAATTGATTTGGCTTGGACTGTATGGTCTGACGAAAAAGATCTTGTTAAGTTAGCTTCTAACAACGGTCTCTACCGTGCTGCAGACGGAAATCTCTATATAAAGTTTGAGGTGACAAAAGAGAATATCAAGAGTGGTAACGCTGTTGTAGCTGTTAGAAGAAGTTGGCAGACACAAAGGCAAGAACAACAACAACAAGGACGTAGAAAAGTATGGGTCACCGTTACTGAAACTCATCAACAGACCCTTTGGTCTTGGCATTTATGGTTTGCACCAAAGAACGCACTCGACAAGATTACAGTTACCAATAAGCAAGGCAATAAGTATGACTTTACCAATGAGGCATTGGGTTGGAAACCTACTGCATGGAAGGGTACACCTTATTCTACTCCACGTACTGTAAAGGTAAAGGTTGAGCAGACACTGGGTAATAACGGTGATAAGCAGTCTGCAGTAATTACCATTACACAGAAACCAGCTACTACCACAAGAACTGGTTATACAACATTGTATCAGTGGGGTCGCAAGGATGCTTTCCCTGGTACAACTGCTACACTTGCTGTCAACACTATCAACTGGAATGCTGGAAGCGAAATGTATATGCAAACTATCCTCCAGAACCCACAAAACTATTTCACAGCAGGATATAAAGGCAACGTTCTGGATGCTGGAACAGGATTTGCAAAGTACTATACATTCTATAACTTGTGGTCAATGAACAATACTTCAGCGTATGCCGAAAACCAAGCAAACAGCCAGACTGTTGTAAAGACTATTTACGACCCATCTCCTGTTGGCTTCAGTGTGCCAGCTAATGATGCATTCACAGGTTTCACAGAGAACGGTTTGAATGGTGGAAGAATGAATGTGGATGGTACGGATAATGCACAGGCATTTAATAATAACTTCGGTCATAACTTCTGGACCAATAGTAGCAAGACAGAAACCATCTTCTTCCCTGCTGCTGGATATAGAGAAGCAAGAAACGGAAATACTTTGAGCTATTATAGTAAGTTTGGTGATTACTGGACAGCTACCCCTAACGACAACCACAACGGTAATGTTATGGGCTTCGATGTCAACTCAGTTCACCCACTTTACCGCAACATCCGTGCGTACGGCTTCTCAGTTCGCCCAATTGCAGAGAAGTAACACAAAGGCTACATAGCAAGCAGCGCAACGCTGTATTTACTATAGTTTACTTGAGTAGGCTGTGTCAAAGTAGGAGTAATCCTATTTTGATACAGCCTTTCTCGTTGTGTGTAATAGCTCATTAGTAATTAATTTTTATGATAAAGACTACTATTTATCCGTATATTCTGTAAGATAGAATTAAACTCACTACCCTTTAACCTTAGATTTTAGCGTTTATATTTTGATACTTACGCTTTGAAATATCATTACAAAAATATCGTGAAAAGACTAAAAAAACAGACTAAAAACAAGCATCTTTACCATCTCCATAAGTCTTTTGTTATCAATTAGTTGCAAACCTGCTTTTTAAAAGATGCTTAATTGGACTTCAAAAGGGCGTTAGTAAGGGCCTTAAAGGGCATCTTTTAGAAGCCAAAAGGGCGTTAATTCGAAGGCTAAAGAGCATCTTTTAAATTTGAACCATGACTTTATTCTTACAAAATAGATTGTTAGGATAGAAAGAAGAACCCATGCTACGACTACCAAGAAATAATGATTAGCCAAAATCACCAAAATTAAGTATTGTGCGACCTATATCTTTTATCTACTTTTGTAGTCGTAAATCGTAAAAATTGAAAGTGTAAGGCTGACTTTATTTGCAGACACTTGCGTCTTGGTCTTAAGCCTGAGTAAACCCTTATAGATTCGTTTCCTCCGCTGTGAAGGTAGGGAGAATTGCATCTATTCATTAAAAACCATTTGTAATCTGACTATATGAACAAATCAAAAGTGAACTATGAAAGACGGATAAAATACTACCTATCCGCCATTCTCTTAAGTTCTTTGTTCTTATTCCCACCCACCTACGTCCATGCAACACCTGTGCATGGACAGGAGACAGTGGAGGATGAGGATAAAGATGTCAAAACATCCGTAACCGTTCGGGTTGTTTCCGAACTGTCACAAGAGCCGCTTATCGGTGCTGTCGTACGCTGCGAAGGCGTTTCAAATCCTTCGGTGACAGACATCGATGGCAGGTGTACGATTAAAATCAAGCGCACTGCCGACCGCTTGAAACTGACGGTTTCCTACGTAGGATATAAGACCGTGACACGTGTTGTCAGCATCCCCGACAGCCGTATGATAACCTTACAGCTGAAGGACGATTCTAAGCAATTAGATAATGTCACTGTCACCGCCCAGAAACGGCACACGAGTGTCTTGCAACAGTCGTCCGCTATCAGTCAGGAAGCATTGGAAAAAGGTGGTGCAACATCGTTGGCAAAACTCCTTGAAACCATTCCCGGCGTTAGTTCTATCAGTACGGGAAACACGATAGCAAAGCCTGTTATACAAGGTATGCACAGTAGTCGTATTCTCTTGATGAACAATGGTGTACGTTTGGAAAGCCAGAGCTGGGGTGCCGACCACGCACCAGAGCTTGACTATACGGGTTCGAGCATGGTTGAAGTGGTGAAGGGTGCTGAGTGTATTCGCTATGGCTTCGGTGCAATGGGCGGTGTGGTACTCTTGAATGATGCACCTCTACCCTATGAAAACAAGAAAATCAAGCTGAATGGAAACGTCAACATGGGTTACGATACCAATGCTCGTGGCTTCAGTGGTTCGGGTACTATCGAGACTGGTTATAAGCAGTTTGGTTTGCGCCTACACGGAATGTACACGAAAGGGGGCGACTATCATACAGCCGATTACGTACTAAACAATACGGGATATAACACCATCAGTTTCTCAGCCTTAGCGGGTTGGCAGGGAAAGAAGCTAACGGCAACCCTCTTCTCAAGTATTTATTATCAGCGAAGCGGAATCTATTACGCCAGTAAGATATCCGACCTATCACAGCTAATCAAGCGATTTGAATACGGACGACCTGACCCAGAGACCGTTAAACCTTTCTCATACGAAATCAAACCGCCGTTCCAGCAGTCGCAACACGTGACGTTGAAAGGTGAACTGAAATGGGAACTTAATCCCAACCATCACCTAAATTTCACGCTATCCTTCCAAGAGAATCTCCGTCAAGAGTTCGAAAACCGAAAGAAGACACAATGGAGTTGGATTCCAATGCAGGACTTGATGCTGAAAACCTATAAGTTCGACGTACTTTGGCAAGCGAAATGGAAACTATGGAAGATGACTACCGATGCTGGTCTTTCTAACACCTACCAAACGAACTTCAACTACCCGGGCACCAAACAGCCAGCTTTTGTCCCTAACTTTGCAGCCCTTTCGATGGGTGGATATTTCCTTCATAAGGCAGAGTTTGGTAAGTTGCAGTGCGCGCTCGGTATGCGTTACGACTTCCGTGTGTTGTCGGTCAATGGCTATAGTAGCCTCAGCAACTACACCTACTACGATGACTTCAAACTTTATAGTAACTTCACGATGAGCCTTGCCACCCACTATCAGTTCAGTGACAAGTGGGATGCACGTGCGAATATCGGTTGGTCATGGCGTCCACCAGATATCAACGAGCTCTATGCCATTGGCTTACAGGATGGTTCCTATTGGGTAGTAGGCAACAAGAATCTTGCCAGTGAGCGTGGTTATAAACTCGTGTTAGGAACGAAGTATAGAAACACATGGTTCTCGGTAGAGCCAAGTATCTTCTTCCAGCGTATCAATAGCTATATCTACGACCACATCGGAACAGGTAAGGACCGCTTCCATAACCATCCGAGTGGTAAGTATCCGAAGTTTATCTACGACCAAGACGATGTGAAACTCTATGGTGGTGATATCGAGGCAACTGTGAAGCCGCTGCAAGGACTGACCTTTGTCGGCAAGGGAGAATGGATGTTTGCACGCAACTTGACCCATAACGACTGGCTGCCTTTCATGCCGTCAGACCGTTACGGACTCTCTGCAACCTACGACTTACCGCTCACGAAGAGTCATAAGTATCATTCATCATTGTCGCTCTCAGGTATCTATGTGACCAAGCAGACCCGCTTCGATCCCGATAAAGACCTCGTTCCCGACTCGCCACCAGCCTATTTCCTACTGAATGGTACGGCTGAGTTCCGCATCGGACTGCCACAGAATAGAGAGTTGAAGTTTATGATTGTCGGTGATAACATCCTCAACGCACTCTATAAGGAGTACACCGACCGCTTCAGATACTACGCCCATGAGCGCGGATCAAACTTCTCTTTACGCACATTGTTTAAGTTCTAATTAGCTGAAAAAGAATATGAAACTATATAAAGACATACGCCTCATACTTGCCACGGCAGCAGTGGGACTTCTCTTTGGAAGTTGCTCTAACGACCAAGTAGACGATTTCTTCAAAAAGATTATACAAGCCCCTCCTTCCTCTATTGAGCGAGATGTGAAGGGACATGAGCAGATTTATGCGGTTCATGCCATCTTAAGAATGGGCTATAAAGGGGGAATGATTGGTGTTGGACCAGACGGAAACGACTCTATTCGAGCATATAACACCTATCATCTCGTCAGTGGTGCGACCTCTATCCCAGTCATGCAGGAGATTGATATCGCTAAGGATGACGACGGACAGATGACGATTACAACCGAACGCGACTGCTTTGACGTGATTGCTTCAGACGATATCTACTATGGATTGGAGCTGAAATACTATGACCAAAACGGTATGCTCATCAATCATCAGTTCTCTGGTTATCCCTTCATGAAGGACAAAGACGGCTATAACGTTCCTGATGAAGACAACGCAACACTCCTTGTTCACCAACACTTCTTCGGTATTGGTAACGCATCTTTGAACAAAGCGGTGGCAGATAGTAGCTCTGCAGGGCGTGGACAGGAGGTGCGTGGATTGCAAATGGCATACCCACGATCGTTGGCTTCACTACCTACTTATTATGACCGATACACCTTCAAGGAGAAAGGTGGAGCACTGGAAGCTGCCACAAAGTTCTCAACTTCTAACATCTATGTGCCTGATGGCTACACGTTGGGACAGAATTTAGTGCCGTTCGATAGTGAGTTGGCATGGAAGTCGATTGAGGTATCGGGAAAACCAGAGGCTTTGCAGCCTTATAACTTCGGTGGAAAGACTTATCACCTCTACAAAACCATTGACCCAATGGAGCTAAATAAGATTACACCAGAGGTCTTTACATACGAGTATCGTGACACGGATCCAGTGGAAGAAGAACTCGGAAAACTTTTTACTGAAGCTTATAACGACGACTTCACCGACCCAGATACTGAGTCACCCCGCCAGCGTTATGGTCATACTGTGGGATTACTGCGTCAGAAACGCAGCTTAGACTTCGGCTCAGACATGGACCGCTTGGGCTTTAAGGGTATCATGCAGTTCCACAAATCAGACATTGCTTTCCAGCTACAAGTGCGCATTTGCCATATTCTTAACAAAGGACAGCAGCACGTGGGAGAGTCGGAAAAGCCTGCAAAGTATTGCAATACGAACAATAGTGAGAATAGTTTCCTATGGGATTTCAACCAGTTACAACCTGGTTGGGATAGCTTCGATATCGACTATCCACTGTCTGTTCGTGTGATAGCCAATACCAAGGACGGTGAAGACAAGTGTTTTGAAGATGTTAAGCGATTCTATCCTGCTGCCAACAAGGCACAGCTCTGGCGTATGCTGACACAACCACAAGACTTCTTCACACAGTACAGACATAACGTAGTATTGATGTAAAAACGAATTGGGAAGATGAATAAGATATTCAAGAGCATTCTTTTATTATCATGCGTTGCCGTAGTTTTCACTTCATGTGACAACTTTGTGTTTGGCAATGTACATGTTGATTATAACGAAAATCCCTTAGAAAGCAAGGGATTAGCACGTAGTGGTGCAGACCGTTATGTAGATAGTCTGTCGAAGGTTAAGGTCTCTGAGCAGGTGAATAACCCCGATCCAAACGGAGCCTTCAATGGTTGGGCAACCTGTTTGGCTATGTTTAAGGAGGGACACTCCCACGGTGACGGTATGATGCACGGTAACTTCGTCTATCAGAACGCCCCGTGGAAGCAGGAGGAGTTTGTCATTATCCGCAACAATACGGCAACATGGCCTACGGTTGAGGTGCAACGCCAGAGTACGGTGACGTATCTTGAGCAGAGCGATGGTAAGACTGGACCCGATTACATCCGTATCATCGGTGGAAAACTGAAACGTTGGGGACTCTGCCTCTACTTCTTCGATAAGGAGGGTAAGCTGATGAACGACGATATCCTCGACCACTCTGATGAGTATCAGATATTCTTCACGGTGAGCGAGGTCGACGATAAGGGCAACCCTTACGAGGTGATGGACTGCCGAGGAACGTGGAAACCAAAGAAGAACAAGTTTGGTGACTGGAAGAAGGGCGGTACTGTCGACACAACACCAGTTCCTTCTCCACTCTTTGCGAATAAGACAACGTGGAAGGAACGTGCCGAACTGACTCCGAAGATATTTGAATATACCTATCGTGACACGTGGATTCATAACGCTATGGCTGACGGAGCGCGTGAGTTGTTCAACCAACGTCTGCTCCCTCCGTTGACCCGTGAGGACGCTGATTGGGCTGTTGCACCTTACGACCAAGACCGTGTAGGACTGAAGGGACACTTCAACTTCGACATTGATGCCGATGAAAACGATGAGTTACATCAAGAGTGGCCATTAGAGATTACACGCCGCTTGGACCCTGCAACGGGTGAAGCAGGTCGTTATACACGTCCATCATATCTCTTGCCAAAGTTCTATCTGTCTGTAAGAGTGATGAAATGCCCAAAAGGAAAGAAGGCTTTGATACCGAAGGACGAGTATCTTAATCGCCATTCAACCTATGTCTTCCGCAGTCCGTTCATCTGTTCAGAGGCTTACAACCCTGACGAACCAAAGGAGTATGGGGCTGATTCAGAATGGAAGGAGCTTTTCCGCTTTAATATCCCTATCAAGGTGTTCTGCAGTAGCTTTGACACTGACCCAACAACCATCGACCCGAACGACCCACTCTATTTCTACTTAGGTCACGAAATAGGCTTATCTTCATTAGATGCGTTGGAAGCTTCGCAGAATGTACAGACCCACGGCATTGGTGGTGGCTCTGGTTTCGGCAACTGGTTCTTGTAACATGAACAGAGGGAGAGGACAGAGTCGTCACTAAGGAATTATCTATACGTCTGTAACTCACAATCTATTCCTCTCGTGACAACCGTCCCTCCCACTGCTCACAGTGGTATAAACATAAAAAGAAGAAAACAAATGATGAAAAAGAAAATAACTGCGTACCTGCTTCTTAGCCTTATGCTTTTAGGGCTGAACGGCTGTACGCGTAATGAAATGCCTGTGAAGCAATCCACTTCTAAGACAAAGTTAGACCACTTAATTATCAAGGAGGTGTTCTATGTTGGTCATTATTGGTATCGTGATGTACGTGCTTGGGGTATGAAGAATTTGAACCAGATGTACAATGACGACCAGTATATCGCCATCTTTAACCCTACTGATGAGGTGAAATATCTTGACGGATTGGCGTTGTGTGTCAATGCCATTGAACCGAGCAAAGCCATCCAATTCGCACCGAAAGACGATTTTGTCAATCGTTATTATGGTGCATCGGGTATCTCTTATTTCCCCGGTAAGGGCAATGACTACCCTGTTAAGCCGGGTCAGACTATCATTGTTGCAAAGTATGCCATCGACCACAAGGCTAAATTTGAGGCTGAGTTAGAGGGCGAGGACCTGAGTATGTATGGCGGACTAAATGCCTTTTTGGACCTGAGTAAGGCTGATTTCGAATGGACAAACAGCAACTACGACCCCGGACGGAAGAACAATCCGAACGTTCCAGACATGAATGCCATCCTAACATCTACCGATGCCAGCGGCAATATTGGTCCTGCTTACGAGTTCTCTCATATCTCTGAGAGCAACGGTATTGCCTTAATAAAACTGCCTTGGACACCAGAGGAATTCAAGAAGAACTATGCTGAGACAAAAGATAGTAAGGGTTATCTGCATTACATCACCGTGACCAGTAGTGCCTTCGGTGACTTCTATGCCATCGAAATACCCTTCGAGTGTGTCATCGACTGCATCACCATCTGTCCTCGTCGTATGTTCCAGATGCGACCAAGCAAATTAGACAGAGGCTACAATGCCGTTACCGACATCTCTTTCTCAGGTTTAAAACAAAGCGACTACCCCATATCTTCTGGCCTTGCACTGGTAAGAAAGTGGGATGGTAAGAAATTTGTGGATGACAACAACACAACTGCTGACTTTGAAGTAAAAGTCGCATCACTATCAAGAAAGGATGAGAAAGGAAACGCAATAAAGTAACAAATAAGAAACGGCTGTAAGGTATTAGAAGCGACTAAAGGTAAAAAGATAAAAGGATAATAAGGCTGTGTCAAAGTAGGAGTAATCTATTTTGATGCAGCCTTTTGCATTGTGTATAAGAAGCAAGTTCTATATTCAAAGGTCAAACATCAAGTTCAAGGTTAATTCTTCAAACCTCAAAGATCAAAGTTAACAGATCAAACCTCAAAGGTCAAAGTTCAAACATCAAAAGTCAAAGTTAACAGATCAAACCTCAAAGGTCAAAATTCAAACATCAAAATTCAAAGTTCAAAGTTAAAGGCTTTCCTTTTTGTAAATAAAATTCAAAGATTAGAAATTAAAAGGGCGTTAATTGCCTTTCAATTAACGCCCTTTTGGCTTGCAAAAGATGCCCTTTTGAAGTCTTACTAACGCCCTTTTGAAGTCTAAGTAAGCACCTTTTCGAAGACAAGTCTGCAAGTGTTTGATAACATGTTAGTTACAAATGCGAGTGAAAAGGCGTTTTTTCGCTCTTTTAAGGCATAAAACACGAAAGGAAATGTAAAAGAATTTCGAAACAAAGGAGTAGCAATAAGCAAGTGGGATGGGGAGAGAAGGAACTGATTATTATCTGATGATTGGTCGATATTTCATGTTATCTTAAATAAATTATAGTCCAAATTACACGGATATCCAAATTAATTCGTATATTTGCGACCATCTTTTGAGTGACTTGCTGCCTTGATATAGCAGCACAGAGGTAAACAAGTTGCTCGCAATGACAAAAAACCTAAACTAAATATTGTCAATCAAATATTTATAAAATGTTACGTCTAAAAGTGCTGCTGAACTAAAAAACCTAATATGAACAACCGATTTCTACACGGTGTGCTTACTGCACTTGCCTTAACGGCATCGGCTACGAGCTTTGCTCAGACCAATACCGTTATGACCCTTAAGACGCAAATCGCTCCCAATGCGGAGAACGAACCACGTCCAGTGTTCCCTGTACCCACTGACCGTCAGTGGAAATGGCAACAGACAGAGTTCTATGCCTTCTTCCATTATGGTATGAATACCTATACAGGTAAGGAATGGGGTAATGGTGATGAAGATGTAAACCGTTTCGCTCCAACCGCAAAGCCAGACCCACGACAGTGGTTAGAGGCTGTGAAAGAGGCTGGTATGACGGGCGGTATTGCTGTTGTGAAGCATCACGATGGTTTCTGCTTGTGGCCTACGGAGACTACAGATCATAAGAGTTCGAACTCATCAAGCCCTAATGCACAGGTGAACATCGCTGAGCTCTTTGCTAAGGCAGCACAGGATTTGAAGATGAAATATGGCTTCTACGTATCTCCTTGGGACCGAAACAGTGGTCTTTACGGTACGGACAGCTATGTAAAGGACGTCTTCTTGAAGCAGTGTGCGGAGCTTGCAAAGTATGGCTCTGACCAGTTTGAGATGTGGTTTGACGGTGCCAATGGTGGCGATGGCTACTATGGTGGTAAGTACACAAAGATCAATATTGACCGTGCAACTTACTATGACGTACCTAACCTCCGCGATTCTATCCATAAGCTCAGCCCTAATATCATCCTTTGGGGTGTCGGTGGTGAGGCACGTTGGATTGGTAACGAGGACGGTTGGGCAGGAGAAACCAACTGGTGTAATGAGAATCGTGGTACTGCTCCTGAGCGCAATGGTATGTATGGCACAGAGAATGGTTGGTTCTGGCTCCCTGGCGAGAGCGATGCTAAGTTTACAGACAAAGGTTGGTTCTGGCATCCCGGTTGTCAACCAATGTCGGCAGAACGCACCTTCCAGATGTACTTAGAGACCGTTGGTCGCAATGCAACACTCATCCTTAACTGCCCTCCAGACCAAAGTGGCAAGATTCCAGAGAACCAAGTAAAACGGTTGAAGGAGTTTGGTACTATGTTGAAAGAGCGTTTCAAGACCAATCTTGCCAAGACTGCTACTGTTGAAGCTACCAGCACACGCAGCAACGGAGCGACACGTACTTACGTTGTTAACAACCTCATTGATGAGAATCCAGATACTTATTGGGCAGCAGAGGACGACGTAAAGGATGTTACCCTTACTTTCAAATGGAACAGCCCACAGACTGTTCGCTACGTAACCTTGCAGGAGTATGTAAGACTTGGACAGCGTGTAAAGGGTTTCTCAATCGAATATACCACTGATGGCAGCACATGGAAGCCACTGGCTAACAAGGTAAAGCAAACCACTATCGGCTATAAGCGTATCATTCCGCTCAACGGAAGTACCGCTAACAGCTATGGTTCAGGCTTTGATGCTAAGGCTATCCGCGTTCATATCAAGGACGCTAAGGCTTGTCCTGTAATGAGTGAGATTGCAATTTATTAATCGTTTGACTTGAGAAACAATATGAAAAAGAATATATTAGCTACCTGTGGTTTGTTGTTCTGCACCTCTTTGCTTCATGCACAGACCACAGAAGAGGTTAGAATAGATTTTGAAAATCAGAACTATAAGTCGTTAGGTGTCTACGACACTTGGCATAAGTCGCCTTTCCGCAGCCAAAACAAACAAGCTGCTGTATTGGAAGGAAACGTGCAAGTAGTAAGCAATATCGATAAAAACTACGATGAGATACTGAAGGCTACACCAAATGCATCTGACAATGTGTTGGGCTTCCAGCGTTCACGCTTTGGCTCAAACACTTTCGGTGCACGCATCGATCTTAAGCAGCCATTCGCTTTGACCAAAGAAACAAAGTACGTACACGTGATGATTCACAAGCCAAAGGCAGGTCGTACGATGCTTATCGGACTCGGAAAGCGTACGGATCGTAAGGGTCAGAGCGTTGACACAGAGCAGTTCTGGGAGCTTTCAACACGAGAGGTTGAGCCAAACAAGTGGGTAGATGCCGTTTTCCCAGTTAAGGGAGCTGGTGGCATCGAAATCCATAGTCTTGTAGTTGTTGTCGATTGTGAGGACACCAACGGTATGAAAGATGATTTCCTTGCTTATATCGACAATATCGTCGTAAACAACGAGGCTTTCACAACAACCAATCGTGAGGACTATCCGATGAATTATAGCAAGGATGCGAAGTGCTCACGTACTGATCGTGGACTCAAGGGTATCAGCCTTGGCGACCAGACATTCAACCTCTATAGCGACATTACCACATCAACTCCGGCTTACACCTATCTCAGCAAGCAGTCGTTCTTAGCTAAACCGGGCGAGACACTCAACCCAGCTGTTCAGTACAAGGGTGTATGGATGCACAGCTATGTTTATCTTGACTTGAACAACAATGGCCGCTTTGAGCCAAAGGTAGAGGGTGGTCAGATTGTTCCAAACGCTGGTAACGAGTTGTTGGCTTACTCTTTCCTCGGTGGAGAGGATGAAAACTCTGGTTTCAACAGTGCAGGAACAGAGATTACTGGTAATGGTCGTAACACCCTCGTTATGCCTGAATTTACCCTTCCAAGTGACCTTCAGCACGGTTTCTATCGTATGCGTTACAAGGTAGATTGGAACTCTGCAGACGCAGGAGGTAGCATCGAGAACAACAACCACATCCTTAACAATGGTGGTGGTGCCATCGATGTGCGCCTGAATGTTCATGGCGACAATGTGAAGATTTATCAAGGTGCACTCAATGGTAAGGTTGTTGCAGAAGATGGTACTGAGTTGAACGGTATCTCTATCCCATTCGGTAAGCCTTACACAATCAAGATGAAGCCTGAACATGGCTTTAACTTCAGCGGTCTGAAGGTACGCCACGGCTACAACCTCACTGGTGATAGCATCAGCCACGGTACCTATCAGTATGTTGACGAGCTGATTCCACGCGAGCGTTTCAATGCTGATGGAACCTTCACCCTCCCTGCTGAGATGATTGATGGTGACGTTTCACTTGAGGGTATCTTCATTGATGCAAAGACAGCTTTGACCTACGAAGTTTATTTCAACAATGAGTTTGTCTATTCAACCGTTGTCAATGGTGCCAAGACTGGTGCTGTGACGATTCCTGAAGGACTTGCAAGAGATTACGTTGAACTGACAGCTGACAAGCAGACAATCACAAGTCTCCCAGCTACAGTACGTATTAATGCTACATGGACAGCCCCAATGAAGGTGGCTACACCAGCCGACACTACTTGGTATAACCTCAAGGTGAGCAACCAGCCAAGATGGGTTTCGTCAGGAAACTATACACCTAACGTTTACTTCATTGACGAGTCTTACATCACTACTGATTATGCGCTTTGGGCATTGACTGGTAATCCTTACAGCGGCTTCCGCCTCATCAACAAGGCAATGGGTCCTACAATGGTCCTCGCTTCGGCTTCTCCAAAGGGCTCTGCTAAGGCTGGCGGTAACACTTACGCTACCCTTCTGCCTGCTGATAACCTACCTGCTGGATACACCAGTGACTGGACTGTGACAATAAGTCCAAATGATGAAGAGGGCTTCTATATCTGTAATCCAGAGGGCTTCGGCTTGAACTATCGTGCTGACGGCAACCTCGCTTACTGGACAGGTGGTAAGGATGCTGGCTCAACCTTCGTTCCTACAGAGGTTAAGAAGACTTCTACTGGCATCCACGCGCTTATCTTCCAGAACGATTCAGCTACTACTTACGACCTCGCAGGCAAGACTGTTAGCAAGAGCCATAAGGGTGTTATTATCCGCAATGGCAAGAAGATGCTCGTGAAGTGATTGCAAGTTGACGAGTTAGACAAGTGAACGAGTAGACAAGTTAACGAGTAGACAAGTTAACGAGTAGACAAGTTAACGAGTTGCTTGTGAAAAAGACAAAGTAACAGAGGAACATGTTTTAGGTAACAAGTTGACAAGTTAACGAGTTGCTTGTGAAGAAGACAAAGTAACAGAGGAACATGTTTTAGGTAACAAGTTGACAAGTTAACGAGTTGCTTGTGAAGAAGACAAAGTAACAAAGGAACATGTTTTAGGTAACAAGTTGACGAGTGAACAAGTTGCTTGTGAAGAAGACAAAGTAACATAATAACAAAAAAGGCGGAGTAACAGGGAAAACTTGTTACTCTGCCTTTTTTATGTTTTCTTCTTATTCACTCTCTTTGTTCCTCTATTACGCTGTCACTCTGTACTTTCTCCCTCTGTCATTGCGTACATTATGCCTTCTTCCGCCATTCAGTCCCTTTTGTCTTTTTGTCATTCTGTCTTCTTCCGATACGCTGCATTGTAAAGATAATTCAAAGATTAAAAAATAAAAGGGCGTTAATTGGCTTTCAATTAACGCCCTTTTAGCTTGCAAAAGATGCCCTTTAAGCCCCTTACTAACGCCCTTTTGAAGTCCAATTAAGCACCTTTTGAAATTGACTCTCACAACTATTTGATAATAAACTACTTATATTGACATTGAAAATACTTGTTTTTAGCTCTTTTCCTCGCCTTTTTATCGGATGATTTGTAATAATATTTCAAATCTCGACATTCAAAGTTTTAAGCTTAAAGTTGCAGTGCATTCTCTCACAGAACTCACAGATAAACAGATGACACAGAAACCTCCCCCAACCCCTCCAAAGGAGGGGGGCTGCCTAACGGATAGTGGGTAAACTAAATCAACTAACCTGCAATAGCTTTACACTTCATATCATAATTATGACGTACTGATGAGAACTCAGTTCGAATAATTTTGACTTATGAATTCTGAATTACAATAGTAATCATGAGTATGGATTATGAACTCTGAATTACAATAGTAATCATAATCATGAATTATGAACTCTGAATTACAATAGTAATCATAATTATGAATTGTGAATTATGAATTGTGAATTACCTCCAATCATAATTATGAATTGTGAATTATGAATTTTGAATTACAATAGTAATCATAATTATGAATTGTGAATTATGAATTATGAATTAAAAGTGTTATCTTTGCACCTGCTTAAATTTATTTTTAGATGAACAAACAGTTTTTATTAGCTGCCTTATGCCTCTGCCCTTTGGGTTTATACGCGCATAAGGCTACTGATTCTAAGGCTACTACTTTGAGAAGTAACACGCCTGTACAAAGAGTAATTCGGGGTATTGATGAGGACAAAACACGACAGCGTTTTACACTCAGTGGATATGTGAAAGACCGCAATGGTGAACCCCTTATCAATGCAACAATCTACGATCTCACTACACGACAAGGTACCATGACCAATGCCTACGGACATTTCTCGCTCACATTAGGCGAGGGACGACACGAAATCAGATGTAGCTACGTGGGCTATAAGACGCTTGTCGAAACCATAGAACTTACTGCCAATCAAAATCATGACATCATCCTGCAGAACGAAGCACAGTTGGATGAGGTAGTGATAACGACCGACCTTAACTCGCCTTTGTTGAAAACACAGACTGGTAAAATCTCTCTTTCACCAAAAGATATTAAAACAGAATACGCTTTGTTGAGTAGTCCAGACGTTATCAAGACCTTACAGCGTACGAGTGGTGTGTCAGATGGTATGGAACTTGCCAGCGGACTCTATGTACACGGTGGAAACAGCGACGAAAACCTCTTCCTCCTCGATGGTACACCGCTCTATCATACCAACCACACCTTAGGTCTTTTCTCCTCGTTCAATGCGGACGTAGTGAAGAATGTCGACTTCTATAAGAGTGGATTCCCAGCACGCTATGGCGGTCGTTTGTCGAGTGTCATCGACGTGCGTACGGCTGATGGCGACCTTTATAACACCCATGGCAGCTATCGTATCGGCTTGCTCGATGGTTCATTTCATATTGAAGGACCAATCAGAAAGGGCAAGACATCCTATAATTTCGGCTTGCGTCGTAGCTGGTTAGACCTCTTGACACGTCCTGCCTTTGCGCTAATGAACAGTGGAAACAATAATGACGAAAAGATAAATATGTCTTATTTCTTCCACGACTTGAACTTCAAACTGACCAATATCTTCAACGACCGCTCACGTATGTCGCTGAGTGTTTATTCAGGTGAAGACCGATTAGATGCAAAAGACGAGTCGTATTACAAAAATAGTAGCAGCTATGAAGATAAAGACATCTATACAAATCGATTCCATTGGGGCAACTTCAATGCTGCACTCGACTGGAATTACCAGTTCTCACCAAAGCTCTTTGCAAACTTCACAGCTGTTTATACGCACAATCGTTCAACGGTATCGAGCTCAGATGAATGGAAGGTAATGAAAGATGGACAGGTAGACCGACTGGCAATCACCTCACATGGCTATCGTTCTTCTATCGACGACCTTGGCTATCGTGCTGCTTTCGACTTCCGACCAAACCCACGTCATCACATTCGTTTCGGTCATGACTATACCTATCATCGCTTCCAGCCACAGACCAACAGCCGTTTTGACAGCTATCAGAGCGAAGGTATGGCAAAGACTGATACCATTGCGAGCCACAGTCATAACAAGAACGTGGCACATCAACTGACCTTCTATGCCGAAGACGAAATGATGCTCAACGAGAAGTGGAGCCTCAACGGCGGTGTGAATGCAGATGTCTTCCATATTAGTGGTAAGACCTTCTCAACGCTGAGTCCACGTTTGGCAATGAAGTTCCAGCCTAACGACCGTCTTTCTTTCAAAGCAAGCTACACGTTGATGAGCCAGTTTGTGCATAAGATTGCTAACTCGTTCCTCGATCTTCCAACCGACTATTGGGTGCCAACGACAGCTCGTCTACATCCAATGCGCTCTTGGCAGGTGGCAGCAGGTGCCTATATGAAACCAAACAAGCATTGGCTACTTTCGTTAGAAGGCTACTACAAGCATTCAAGTCATATCCTGCAATATTCAAGTTGGGTAGGACTGGAGCCACCAGCAGCCAATTGGGACTATTTCGTTATGGAGGGCGAAGGCCGCTCGTATGGTGTTGAGTTGGATGCTGATTACAATATCTCCAATCTCAATCTGCATGGTTCTTACACGCTCTCGTGGACAGAGAAGAAGTTTGATGACTTCTACGATGGATGGTACTATGATAAGTTTGACAACCGTCATAAGTTCACCTTCACTGGTCGTTGGAACATCACGAAGAAGATTGCAGCCTTTGCCGCATGGACCTTCCGCACCGGTAACCGCATGACAATCCCAACACAGTATATTGGATTGCCAAACGTACCAGACCAGTCTGCCGAAGCCTTGAACTTCACTTGGAATAGTGACGGTGGCTTGAACTTTGCTTACGAAAAGCCAAACAACATCATCTTGCCAGCTTATCATCGTCTTGACATAGGCTTCGACTTCCGTCATACGACCAAGAAGGGCAATGAGCGCATCTGGAACCTCAGTTTCTATAATGCCTATTGCCACCTGAACTCTATGTGGGTACGTGTGAAAATCGACGATAAAAAACAGATGAAGATAAAGAACATGGCGTTCATCCCTGTTATTCCATCGTTCAGTTATACATTTAAATTCTAAGCTTCGAGTATGAAAAAGATATTATTTTTTCTCTTCCTTGCCCTGTCGGTAATGAGTTGCAAGGATGAATTCAGCGTCAGCAACCTGCCAGATGCAAAGGCAAAGTTGGTTGTCTATTGTATGCCTTCTACTGCTGACACCACTTATATCACTGTGTCACGTAGCATACCTTTGAAACAATATAACGCAACACAGAAGAATGTGCTAATTGACGATGCAGCTATCAGCTATCAGTTGAACGGACAAACCATGCCAGTGACAGCCTTAGGCAATGGTCGCTATCGTGTTGTGGGAAAGCAGAAAGCAGGCGACAAGGTGCAGTTGCGTGTTGAAGCACAGGGCTTAGAGGCTGTTGAGGCATCTACAGAGATTCCACAAGCCATCGGTATAAGCCACCTTGCGACGCGCATGGTGCGTATGAAGGAAGACCCTTCATCAAATGTAAAAGACTTCCTACAGCTGCAAGCAACCTTCACCGACCCTGCTGAGACACACGACTACTATGCTGTATGTGTGAGAAGGAAGATGTTACGCAATTTTCATGTGGCTTGCTACCGTAATATGGGAGGAGAAATGCAGGTAGTAAGAGTCTACTATGATTACGACGAATATTTAGAGACGAGCAAATATCAACAATGGGATAGCACCTCTATCGAATATCAGTACGATAACTTCTATGTGCCTATTACTACGGCAAGTGAACCATTGCTGAATCCACTGTCTGATATAGACGATGATTTCGACTTTAGTAGTGACTTCTATCAGAACTTCTATATCTTTGATGATGCTACTATCAACGGCAAGACCTATACCCTTCATCTGAACATTGAGCCGTTTGTACGTGCCGCAAATATGTCTGATAAGGCAGCGAAGGAGTTGAAGAGATTGTATAATATTGAGGAAGGTGTGGAGGTGGAACTCTATCATATCACCCCTGCTTACTATCGTTTCTTGCAGGCGTTGAACGATGTTTCAAACAACTCTCTTGCCCAAGCAGGCCTCTCTAACATCCGTACTACTTACAGCAACGTGCGGAATGGTATGGGAATTTGTGCTGGGTTTAATGTGCAAAGGAGGCAATAAAGAAAGCCTCACCCCCAGCCCCTCTCCGATTGGAGAGGGGTGTGAAATGCGAAAGAGAAACGCACACATAGAAACCCCTCCCCGCTCTCTCCCCCAAAAAGAGGGGAGTGATTAGCGAGGTTCCCCTTGTGAGAAGTTGATGAGTTGCATGTATATCGCTTCTTCACTTTGTTTCTCCTATCGCATCCGCTACTCTATTTTGTAAAGAAAAATCAAAGACTGAAAAATAAAAGGGCGTTAATTGGCTTTCAATTAACGCCTTTTTCGCTTGCAAAAGATGCCCTTTAAGACCCTTACTAACGCCCTTTTGAAGTCTTATTAAGCACCTTTTCAAAACCACCTTTGCAACTATTTGACAACAAACGACTTACAACAGCACTAAAAACACTTGTTTTTAGCTCTTTTCCTCACCTTTTTGTTGGGCGGAATGTAATAATATTTCAAAAGACAAACATCAAAAAATAAAAGGTTAAACGTCAAAAGTCAAAGGTCAAAGGTCAAAAGTCAAACCACGTTCTTCTGTTACCTTGTCTTCTAATACTCTGTCTCTGTTTCCCCCTATCGCTATTAACTCGTTAACTTGTCCACTCGTTAACTCGTCAACACGAAAAAAGGATACTGCCGAAGCAATACCCTTTTTCTTTTGAGAATTTATTTAGCAAAGTTTGTGGGACACACGAGGCGTGCGTCCCAGATGTTCTCAATTTGATTACAATGAACCGTTGTTTGCCTGACGAATCATCTCTGATGATGCATAGAGGTAAACCTCTACACGGCGGTTAGCCTGACTAACAGTCTTGTTCTCGATAGGGTTTGCACTACCAAAGCCCTGTACTGAACGAATCTGACGGCTGCTTACGCCACGGCCCTTGAGATAAGATGATACAGCCTCTGCACGACGCTGTGACAATGGCAGATTGATGTTATCATTACCAGAAGCATCGGTGTAACCCTGTATAGCAACGTCACAGTCAGAGTTGCGCTGCATCAAAGAAGCGAACTTTGTAAGGTCGTTCTTAGCAGCTGCGCTGAGGTTTGAACCGTTCAATGGGAAGAGAATACCAGAGTCGAAGGTAACCTTCACACAGTCTAAACCATTAGCATCTGTCACCTTATCGACACGTGCGTTTGGCAACTGCTGTGCAGCCTCACGTGCTACCTTGTCCATGTGACGACCAATGAGGGCACCAGCACCAGCACCAACAGCACCACCAATAGCTGCACCGATAGCTGTACTCTTACCATTACGACCTATAATCTGACCGACGATGCCGCCCAATGCTGCACCAGCACCGCCACCGATTAATGCACCTGTACCTTGCTTTGTCTGACAACTTACGACAGTGAGGAAACACATTCCTGCTGCTATCATTTTCATATTCTTCATAATCAAACGTATTAATTGATTAATATCTTTTACCTTTCGGCTTGGCTTACAGCCGCACCTTAATTCATTTTAATTCGTGCAAAGTTAAACAAATATATGCCATTGGGCACACATTGCCAACATTTTTTTGTATTTTTGCAAAAAATAAAGCCAACTCGGCAAATCGAAGCAAGTTTCATTTGCACTCATTTGCATTCTTTTTCGCAAAGGATAGGCTGGTATTAGCAAGTGGGAATTATATTCTTTCCGCCTTCGCTTCTCAGCTGTATCTGTGTGCAAAGTTAGTGTTTCGGAATATAACCGCAAAGGGGAAATACCTACAATAACATGGGAAATCCCCTAAACATGCAAAATAAGAAAACAGAATAATATATTTATGGCAAAAGAACTGAAAGAAATGACCAAGAGAGCAGATAACTACTCTCAATGGTACAATGACTTGGTAATAAAGGCAGACTTGATTGAGCAGTCTGCTGTTCGTGGTTGTATGGTTATCAAGCCATACGGCTATGCTATCTGGGAGAAGATTCAGGCACAGCTTGACAAGATGTTTAAGGAGACGGGTGTACAGAATGCTTACTTCCCAATGCTGATTCCTAAGAGCTTCCTCTCTCGTGAGGCTGAGCACGTAAAGGGATTTGCCAAGGAGTGTGCCGTGGTTACTCACTACCGCTTGAAGGCTACAGAAGATGGTAATGCTGTTGAGGTTGACCCTAACGCAAGACTGGAGGAGGAATTGATTATCCGTCCTACCAGTGAGACAATCATCTGGAACACTTATAAAAACTGGATTCACTCTTGGCGCGATCTGCCATTGATGTGCAACCAGTGGTGTAATGTTATGCGTTGGGAGATGCGTACTCGTCCTTTCCTCCGCACATCTGAGTTCCTCTGGCAGGAGGGTCACACTGCTCACGCTACACGTGAGGAAGCAGAGAAGGAGGCACAGACCATGTTGCGTGTTTACGCTGACTTCGCTGAGAAGTGGCTCGCTGTACCAGTCGTACAGGGTGTGAAGAGTGAGACTGAACGTTTCGCTGGTGCGTTGGATACCTATACGATTGAGGCAATGATGCAGGACGGTAAGGCTCTTCAGAGCGGTACATCTCACTTCTTAGGTCAGAACTTTGCAAAGTCATTCGACGTTACCTTCCTTAACAAGGAGAACAAGCCAGAGTATGTATGGGCTACCTCTTGGGGTGTTAGTACTCGTCTTATCGGTGCGCTCATCATGACCCACTCTGACGATAACGGTCTTGTTCTTCCTCCAAAGATTGCCCCTATTCAGGTGGTTATCGTACCAATCTTCAAGGGTGAGGAGCAGTTGAAGGAACTCACAGACAAGTTGCAGCCAGTTATCGATCAGCTCCGCGCGTTGGGAATCACTGTTAAGTTTGATGATGCCGACAACAAGCGTCCGGGCTTTAAGTTCGCTGACTACGAGTTGAAGGGTGTGCCAGTACGCCTCGCTATGGGTGGTCGTGACTTGGAGAACAACACTATTGAGGTGATGCGTCGTGACACATTAGAGAAGGAGAGCGTAAGCTTTGACGGCATTGTTGAGCGTATCAAGAACCTCCTCGACGAGATTCAAGACAACATCTTCAAGAAGGCTAAGGACTTCCGTGATGCTCATATCTACGAGTGTGAGAACTATGAGGAGTTCAAGGAGAAGGTGAAGGACGGTGGTTTCTTCCTCTGCCACTGGGATGGAACAGAGGAGACTGAGGCGAAGATTAAGGAAGACACGCAGGCAACCATCCGTTGTGTCCCTTATATGTTCGAGCAGACACCGGGCGTTGACATGGTAAGCGGCAAACCTGCTAAGTATCGTGTCCTCATCGCAAGATCATATTAATAGTTAACAATACTCACAGATTTAACGGCTTCAGGATATTTATAAATGCAGGACTAACAACGAATGCTTATAAATTCTGGAGCCGTTAATCTTTTTATTCTAAATTCTAAAAACCTAATTAAACAACTATTGTCTTATGAAAAAATCACTTCTTTCTTTCGTTTTACTCCTCGCTGTAACAGCGTTGAACGCCCAGACCTTAATCAAGGCTAACTTCCAAAAAGGCGATCAAGCTACCTATGAGAGCGTAGCTGATATTAAAGTCAGTGTTCCGATGGCTGGAAACTCTGAAAGCATAAAGACAAACAGCCAAACAAAGATTATCGTAAAAGATGCTACTACTGATGGTTACGTCATTGAAATGATGACAACCAATATCAAGATGGAAGGCAGTCAGGAGGTTGCACAGCAGACAGGAAACATGCTGAACCAATACCTCAGCAATGTACCAATGCTCTTAAAGACAGATGCTAACGGAAAAGTGAAGGACCTCTTGAACTATACTGAAGTTCAAACAAAGGTTAGCAAGTTAGCAATGGCATCCATTGACTCGCTCTATAAAGCCAAACCTGAAATGGAGAAGACACTGCCTAAGTATAAGATGGCTATGTCTATGAACAGCCTACTCACCAAAGAAGCTTTCATCGAGTCTGCTGAAAACAATACTTTCTTTATCCTTTTTGGTAAGACACTCAAGACGGGTTACAAAGAAGATATGAATATGCAAGGCATCAAAACCTCTGTAACCTACGAGGTAAACAAGGAGCCAAACGCACTCAATATCATTGGTAAGATTAAGGGCAATATGACCGAAGACGACGTTAAAGCCTTCTTTATTGACAAGATGAAACAGATGGGTGCTGACGAAGCTATGACCTCACAGATTGACGCTAACTGGGGAAGAATGAAGCAGATGGGTATGACTAAGATGGATCTCGACGGTACTTCTACTACCAAACTCCTCAACACTGGTTGGGCTACTGAATACAGTACGGACGTGAAAACAAAGATGATGGGAATGGAAATGTTCATCACCTCTGTTACTAAATTGGTAGAGCATAGTTGGAAATAATTGATATTTCGATATGAAGAAACGACTTCTTACCCTTGCTTTCGCCCTCGCGGTAACAGCGTTGAACGCCCAAACCTTAATCAAAGCTAAGTTCCGAGAAGGCGAAAGGGCTGTTTATGAAACCGTGACAAACATTGAAGGAAAGTCTGCTGCGGCTGGTTCTGAAGCGGTAAAGGTAACCAGACAGACAAAGATAACCGTACAAGAGATTCTCCGTGATGGGTATATTATCGAAATGCTTACTAAAGGCATAGCGGTAGATGGAAATCAAGCGTTTCTAAGACAGACGGGAGATATGATCATCCAAAGCCTTAACAATGTCCCTATGCTTCTAAGGACAGACGCAAACGGAAAGATTACTGACATCTTAAACTATGACGAGGTGCAGCGCAAGGCTTGGAAGTTTGCACTCACAGAACTCGATTCTATCTACAATAACAATCCGAACGTAGAGAAGAGTATGCCGAAGATGAAGGCTATGATGAGCATAACAAAAGAGGTTGCTAAAGACGTTCTTATTGCGAATATCAATAATAACACCTTCTTCTATCTCTTCGGTAAATCCCTGAAGACTGGCTACACGGAGGATAGGTATATAAAGGATATCAAGGCTGCCGTTACCTACACGCTTACCAAGAAGGGAAATACGATGAACATCGTGGAGGAGATTAGCAGTAATATGACCGAAGCCGAAGTGAAAGCTTTCATCATTGACAAGATGAAGGGAGTCGGTGCTGACGAGAACCTTGAGCTGATGATAGCACAGCTTGAGGCCCACTGGGACAGAATGAAGGAAATTGGTATGGCTACAATGGATATCAACGGAACAAATAACTTTCAACTCCTCAAAAGTGGTTGGCCTACCGAATACAGTTCGAAGATAAAAGCGAATAGGATGGGCGTGGATATAACCATCAACTCTGTGACGAAGTTAGTGCAGAAGAATTGGAAATAATCTTAGCATATTTATAAGGTATAAAGGTGGTGTAGGCAATCCTAACACCACCTTTTCATTTCCTCCTCTCTCATAAAAAATCCCTTCTTACTTCCGTTTATGTGCTTATGAATCTTACTGATAAGTATTGACAAAACAAGCCACGCACCTATATTAACTTCGTGCTAATGCTTAGCACCATCTGTGCAAGGCATCCGCACCATCTGTGCGGAGCGTCCGCACATCAATTAAAGAGAGCAAAAAAAGAATCTTTCTTTTATGTCATAATTCATTACAAGGCATTGTTTATTTACCCACAAGAGGACGGATTTAATGCACAACACATTGATTTTATCTACAAAAATAGCCTCATGCAACGTGTAATCATATAAAAAAACATAAAAATACACAATCAAACGCATCTAAATTTGGTTATTCACATAATTATATGTACCTTTGCAAGCCGTATCAATTTTGGATAACGGAAATTAGCTATATTTTAGGAGGAAATAGTAAACAATTCATGAGACAACTTAAGATTTCAAAAAGTATCACCAACCGATCAAGTGAGGCACTGGATAAGTATCTCGTTGAGATTGGTCGTGAGCCGATGATTACCGTTGACGAAGAGATTGAGCTGGCGCAGGAAATCCACAAAGGCGGTCGCAAGGGCGAGCGTGCGAAGGAGAAACTGATTAAGGCTAACCTCCGTTTCGTCGTTTCTGTGGCTAAACAATATCAGCACCAAGGTCTCTCTCTGACCGACCTTATCGACGAGGGAAACATTGGTTTGGTAAAGGCAGCTGAGAAATTCGATGAGACTCGTGGTTTTAAGTTTATCTCATACGCCGTTTGGTGGATTCGTCAAAGTATTCTGCAAGCTATCGCTGAGCAGAGCCGTATCGTGCGTCTTCCACTGAATCAGGTGGGCGCTATCTCAAAGATTAATCAGGTAACGAACGAGTTTGTACAGAAGCACAACCGTCGTCCATCTATCCATGAGTTGGCAGAACTGACTGGTATCGACGAGGCTCGCATCCGTCAGAGCCAAAGTGCAGACAACCATCACATGAGTATCGACGCGCCATTTAGCGATGATGACGACAACTCAATGAGTGATATGCTGTCTTCAGGTGACGACTCACGTACCGATCGTGGCGTTGATTTCGAGTCAATGTCTGACGACCTTCGTGCTGTTCTTCAGAACACTTTGAAGGATCGTGAGATAAAGATTGTCACTGAGTGTTTCGGTATCGGTTGTCAAGAGAAGGGTTTGGAAGAGATTGGAACAGAGATGGGGCTTACCCGTGAGCGTGTTCGCCAGATTCGTGAGAAGGCTATCGAGAAGATTCGTGAGAGCGGTAATGCACGCGTACTCATGAAGTACTTGGGATAAGAAAGACAAGATTAAGATGATAATTATAAAAGAGCATGTGTCAAAAGGCACATGCTCTTTTCTCTCTATAAAGTCCCGCAAACTTTTATTGCAGGGCTTTTAGCTTTTGTATCTATACCATATTAAAGGCGATAAGGTTTCGCTTCATTATCGCAAGTAAGTTCGTTTTGAAAGGCTTATCACATTTTGTGAGTAAGTTCTTCAGCATAAGAAAGTTGAGTATCTTTCCCCGATAGGAAGTCATCAACCTTCATTGGTACAAGGTGGTGGGGCTTAATGCCTTCGCCTTCTAATGGGAATCCCTTAGGAGAATGAGTAAAAGAATGACCGATTGGAAACCAGTAGTACAATCCATGCGTGGTCTTAAACAAACGAGGATTACCACCAGTATCACCCGCAGAAGGCGTACCAACCACGATAGCATCGCCACTCTCCTTCATCGTTATTAGAAAGCTCTCAGCGGCAGAAACCGTAACAGGTCCCGAAAGAATAATCACTTTTCCCTTATATCTATCTGGAGAAGGTGACAAAGTTGTGCCGTTCCAAATTGTTCGTTCACCTTTTATCAGGTGCTGTGCTATGAAATCTCCGACACTACTATTCCCTCCTCCATTATTGCGAAGGTCCACTATAAGGAATGGTAGTTGTCTTAAAGACGTCAAAGCTTTGCTGAACTGCTTGTCAACTCCATCCAACATACTTCTCACATCAATATATCCAACCTTTGAAGAGAGTTTCTTCCATGTCACATCTTGTTCTTTATTCTTTTCAGGGATATACTGAGATTGCAGATGAACGGTAAGCGTTAGAGGTTTGCCTTGTCGGATAATGTCCAGCTTCTTCACCGAATCCGTATAGCTACATAATATACTCTTTGCCGCTCTAAAGTAACGATCGGCATCTGTAGAAGCCGAAACATACTTGGTGTAATCAGTTACCCATTTATTCACTGGCAGCCCATCAACCGCAACAATCTCGTCTTTATCCAGCAAACCTGCCTTTACAGCGAAGTCAGAAGGTTTGTCAACAAACACCCGATCATCAATCACTGTGATATGAGCACCTTGTATAAACCAAGGTTCCTCTATGGATACATTATTAGCGTGAGCACATTTCAGGCTACTAAAAAGCTCCTTTATCAACAATGAATAAGCCACCTTCGACTGCATTGTGTCAAGACGTTGAAGGCAGGCGGTATGAATTGAGTCGAGATTCAAATGCTTCGTATCTTTATATACATACTCATCTTTGATAACCTTAAACATCTCTTCAAAATCACTTTGAAATTCTTTTGGTTCGACAGGTATCTTATCAGCATTATACGCTTGTACATCTTCCCATTTTAAAGACGTACGCTCCTGATTCCAAACATAAAGAACAAAGGCTGTAAGTAACAGTCCTAAAAACACAAAGGTAAATAAAATAAGTTTCTTCATAATATCTTAATTGGTAATAAATTGTTCTTCGCAAAGATATAAAATATCCTTTACAAAACAAATAGAAATATATAAATTAGACCAATAATTGCAATTATTCCCTCGCTGAATGAACGAGAACAGCTTTACAATAAGTCTTTCTAATCTAAGTAACTGGGAAAGACAATAAAACAAAATCACCAACGTTATATAATGTATGAAACGTAAGAATATTCAGAAATACATATTACTTCTATTGTTCATAGTGACAGCCCAGCTGGCATTTGCACAATCGTTCACCCTTCAAGGTAAGGTTTCCGACAAGGATGGCAACCCTATTGAATTGGCTTCTGTCATGGTGGTTACGCAAGGGAAACTGTCGATGACCAACCTAAAGGGCGAGTTCAATATGCAATTGCAGAGTGAAGACTCTGTAAAGGTGCGCTTTTCAATGATCGGCTATAAGACCAAGACGAGGGTTCTTGTGCGCCCAAAGGGAAAGCAGACACTGCTCATTCAGCTGGCTGACGACAACGCATTGGAGGAGGTTGTAGTGCAAGGTAAAGCCAAACAGCACGGAACAACAGAAGAATTGGATATTCAAAAAGCCAAACAAGGACCATCAGCTTCGGGCAATGCAGTAGAGGAGTTGGTACAGACACAGGCGGGTGTTTCGACCCACTCGGAGCTATCTTCACAATATAACGTTCGTGGTGGTACGTTCGACGAGAACTCTGTCTATATCAATAACATAGAAGTATTCCGCCCCTTCCTTGTGCGAAGCGGACAGCAAGAGGGTCTTTCGATTATCAATCCCGACATGGTTGAGGGTGTTGGATTCTCAACAGGTGGATTCGAAGCGAAATATGGTGACAAGATGAGTTCGGCTTTGGACATCACCTATAAGCGTCCAAAGAAGACGGAAGCCTCTATCTCAGCCTCTCTCTTAGGTGCCAGTGCCTACCTCGGATTGGCTACGAAGAAACTGACATGGACCAATGGTGTGCGTTATAAAACCAATCGTTACCTCCTTGGTTCACTCCAAACAAAGGGCGAGTATCGTCCGTCATTCCTTGATTATCAGACTTATCTCTCATGGCAACCCAACAAACGTTGGCAGGTAGATTTCATCGGTAACATCTCTGAAAACCGTTATAACTTCGAGCCAGAAGATCGTGAGACAAACTTCGGAACGCTGCAGAACGTAAAGAAGTTCCGTGTCTACTTCGATGGACAGGAGAAAGATCTCTTCCGTACGTTCTTTGGTTCGTTGGCTATCACACGCCATTTGAGTTCGCGCACAGACCTATCTCTCCTCGCATCGGCTTTCACAACGAAGGAGCAGGAGCGTTATGACATTCAAGGACAGTACTGGCTGACACAGACTGAGACGTCTGAAAACCTCGGTGTGGGTACGTTTATGCAGCATTCTCGCGACTACCTCAACGCTAACGTGAAGAGTTTGAAGCTGATGATGCAGCATCGTGCAGGCAAACATAAGATTGAGGGTGCTGTGACTTATAAGATTGAGAATATCAAGGAGAACTCTGCTGAATACGAATATCGTGATTCTGCGGGTTATAACGTGCCTCACACAGGGCGTGACTTGAAGATGATTTACTCGCTCCGTGCCCGCAATGAACTCAAGGCGAAACGCTTTGAAAGCTATTTGCAGGACACATGGAACTTCCAGACTCGTGACTCTGTGCCAACACTTTTCACACTGAATTATGGTGTACGCTTCGCACATTGGGACTTTAATGGCGAGAGCCTATTCTCTCCACGTGCATCGCTGACAATCACACCGGGCAGAAACCGCAATCTTAGTTTCCGCATCGCAGGTGGTATCTACTATCAGGCACCCTTCTATAAGGAGCTTCGTGACACGTCAATCGTCAATGGTGTCACCTATGCAACGCTCAATCAAAAGATTCGCGCACAGCAGTCTATCCACGCATTGGCTGGTATGACCTATCGCTTTGAGATGTTAGGTCGCCCGTTTAAGTTCACTGCGGAGGCTTATTACAAGGCTCTCTCACGCCTCGTTCCTTACTCTGTTGACAATGTTAAGGTGACGTATTATGGTGAGAACACAGCCACAGGACACGCTACGGGACTCGACCTTAAACTCTTTGGTGAGTTCGTTCCGGGTGCTGACTCATGGCTGACGCTGAGTGTGATGAACACGAGTATGAAGTTGAATGGTAAGAGTATTCCGCTCCCAACCGACCAGCGTTATGCGCTCAACCTTTATTTCACGGACTTCTTCCCAGGTACGACGCGTTGGCGTATGTCGCTGAAATTGGCATACGCAGACGGTTTGCCATTCTCTGCTCCACATCAGGAATTGGAGAATAACACCTTCCGTGCACCCGCTTACAAGCGTGCCGACATCGGTATGAGCTACCGCCTATTAGACAATAACGACGGTCGTCGCAATACTATCTTTAAGAACATCTGGCTCGGTCTTGACTGTTTGAACCTCTTTGGTATCAACAACGTCAACTCTTATTATTGGGTGACAGACATTGCAGGACAGCAGTATGCCGTTCCAAACTATCTCACTGGCCGACAGATTAATGGTAGAGTTACGGTGGAGTTTTAGCCTCACCCCCAGCCCCTCTCCGAATGGAGAGGGGAGTAGATAGCGAGATACCCCTATTGGTTAGGGAAAACTTTTAGTCATTCCTAAGCAAACGGTTCCCAGCACTCCCCCTCTCTGTAGGAGAGGGGGTTGGGGGGTGAGGCTTTTCTTTCCCATCAGAGGAGGATGAGGGGGGGACTTTTCTTTCCGTTTTTACAAACAACTTATTCTAATTTTAATTGATTTTTGTAAACTATTTTCGTGTGTATCAAAATCAATACATGCTCTTTAAGCTTTTAAAAGACGCCTAATTGACTTGCAAAAGATGCCCTTTAAGCCCCTTACTAACGCCCTTTTGAAGTCTTATTTAGCACCTTTTTATATGCAATGTTTCAAGTGTTTGATAACAAGTAACTTACACGAGGCGTGAAATTTGCTAATTTATCGTCATTTCTTAGCCTACAAACGGGATTATTTGTAATGAAATTTCAAAAGCCAAAAGAGGATATATCAGACGAACTGACATATCCTCCTTAGAGTTAATTAACCCATATCGGCATTAGAACCTGAACAGATTTTTGAATATTGTGGTCTAATGGTCGATTAGGGTTTAATCGAAAGTATTGTTCGAACTTACTTCTTCAAGATGTTCTCCTTATTGCGGATAGGGTCATCATACTGCACCTGCAGCTGGAGGAGTTGCTTCTTCAAGTTCTTTGTGAGCTTCTCTGTGCCTGGCTTACCATAGATATTGTGCATCTGTTCTGGATCTTTCTTTAAGTCGTAAAGTTCCCAAGAGTCAATATCATTGTAGAAGTGCATGAGTGAATAACGCTTCGTACGGATACCATAGTGACGGCAAACAGAGTGCTCGGCTGGGTATTCGTGGTAGTGATAGTAGAGCGACTGACGCCAGTCAGCTGGCTTCTTACCCTCAAGGAGTGGGAGGAAAGAACGACCCTGAATGTCAGAAGGAACCTTTGCTCCAGCTACCTCGAGGAAGGTTGGTGCATAGTCGATGTTCTGTACCATCTGACTAACAACGCCATGCTTACCACCTGGGAGATAAACCAATAGTGGTGTGCGGAACGACTCCTCATACATGAAACGCTTATCGAACCATCCATGCTCACCCATGTAGAAACCTTGGTCAGAGGTGTAGACAATCATTGTGTTCTCTAAGAGTCCATGCTGGCGAAGATACTCAATGACACGGCCCACGTTGCGGTCGACAGAATGAATCACACGCATGTAGTCGTGCATATAACGCTGATACTTCCATTCAGCGAGAGCCTTACCAGAGAGTTTGTCTTCCTTAAACTTCTTGATGATTGGGTCGTAGTAGCTATCCCACTGTGCACGCTGTGAAGGCGTCATACGTGTGTAGTTACCACGTCCCCACTGCTCAAGACCAGTAGTGGTATGAATCTCATTCTCCTTGTCAGCCATCTTATTGTCATAGATGAGGTCCATATCCTTCATGATATTCATCTCCTGCTTCTGTGCAGCAAGACGACCAGAATAGTCATCATAGAAAGTCTTTGGCAATGGATAGGTTACGTCATCATAGAGGCGAAGATCGCAGGTATCAGGGTTCCACACACGGTGTGGCGCCTTGTTGTGCATCAACAAACAGAAAGGCTTGTCCTTGTCGCGTTTGTTCTCCATCCAGTCTATCGCCATGTCGGCAATGATGTTAGTAACGTATCCCGGACGGCGCACCTTCTTACCATTACTGAGGAAGTCAGGGTTATAATAGTCGCCCTGTCCGATAAGGATGTCCCAGTAGTTGAAGCCTGTTGGCAGTGAGGTGAGGTGCCACTTACCAATCATAGCCGTCTGATAGCCCTGCTTCTGGAGCAACTTAGGGAAGGTTTGCTGACCACCATCAAAGGTCTTAGAGTTATCCGTGAATCCATTTGCATGACTGTGCTTACCGGTAAGCATACAAGCACGTGATGGACCGCTGAGCGAGTTAGCAACGAAGCTCTCTTGGAACTTCACGCCATTGTCTGCTAACCAGTCGATGTTTGGTGTGTTGATGAAACGCTTGTCATAAGCACTGATAGTCTGGTAAGAGTGGTCATCGCTCATGATAAAGACGATATTCATCGGTTTCTTCTGCGCTTGGGCAGGAACGACTGCACCCATTGCAATCGCTCCTGTCAAGCCATATAATACTTTATTTTGCATATATAATAAATTGGTTTATCGCAATTATTTATCCCATCCAGGGTTTTGCTTCCACAGATTGTTAGTCAATGTGAGCATACGTGTTTCGAAAGGAAGGAGATAATCGCGCTTTGGATTAAACTTCTAACCAGTCTCATAACCTGATGGATTCACTGGCAATACGTAACGCTGAGCGTCACCTGGCTTGCCAGAGAGGTAGATGTTGTTGCCTGATGGCTTGTCATAAACGAGGCTTGTGCCATACTTTGCATGATGCTCAAGGTTGCTACCAATGAACAATGCACCGTGTGCACGCTTGCCTACGATAAGCTCATCGGCTGCTGCCCAACGGAAGATATCGTCCAATCGACGGCCTTCACAAGCCTGTTCAACACGACGTTCGCGGCGAACAGCCTGCAAATACTTGTCGAGATTGCGGAAAGGATAGTCTGCCTCTGTGTTATACTCTCTGTCGAAGTCGACTGCTGGCATACCAACACGGTCGCGCAAAGGCTTCAAGATAGCAATGATCTGACTTGCGTTAGCAGCGCCATCAAGCTCAGCCAAGGCTTCAGCATAGTTTAAGAGAATGTCAGCATAGCGATACTGAATAGCTGGTGTGCTGCCTTTTCCTTCCTGATCAAGGCTTCCCTTATAGTCAATCTGTACGTGCTTGAGCATTGAATAGCCTGTTTCATTCTTGTTGTAGCCTGAACCATTGAGTGGTGGAACTACATAACCGCCTTGGTCTGGACGAAGAATCTGGCCCGGCATACAAACTGTCTGACACAGACGTGGGTCGCGAACGGTTGGCTTCAGCTCATCGCCAAAGGTAGCCTTTGCAGTCAACACGGCTGCACCTACAAATGGTTTGCCATCGATTGTGAGGTAGTCATCCACCAACGATGCGGTAACACCACTACTACCACCACCTTGGTTGAGGTAACGATCGACGCTGTTTCCAACGTTTACGCCGTCATAACGCTTGAACCATAACACCTCAGAGTTAGTGGAAAGGTCCTCTGTCTGGAAGATAACGCGGTAGTCGTTCAACGTGTTACCAGTCGTATAGATTTTCCATACACCTCTGTCTACAACGTCCTTACAAGCCTCAACGCACTGATCTAAGTAAGACTTAATCTTCGCATCAGTAACAGTTGGGTCGAAGAAGGCGTCGTTCTTAGCCTTATGATACTTCTCCCATGTAGCCTCATAGAGTGCCACCTCGCTCTTGAAAGCACGTGCCACGTCCTTGTGGATACGCATTGTAGCACTGCTGTTCTGCAAGTTAAGGTTGGCAATAGCCTTATCGAGGTCGGCAAGAATACTATCAGCTATCACCGTACGTTCCTGCTGTGGCTGGTTCATCTCCTCCTCTTGTGGTTCGAGAGGACGGTTCACCCAAGCAATTTTACCATAGTTCTTGAACAACTGGAAGTAGAACCATGCTCGGAAATAGTAAGCCTCGCCCACGCATTGTTTGTAGGCAGCAGAGTTCTTATCCTTGAAGTTGAGGTTATTCAAGAAGAAGTTTACGTTGCGAATATTATAGTAATGAGAGAGTTTGCCTGCGTTAGCAAGGGTCAAACCACCATTGAGGCGAGTATTAACAGAGCCACTTGCCATGTTATCGCTGTTCATATCGATACCAGCAATACCACCACTGCCCCATGAGTTAAAGTCCTGAGCCTTCACACCAGTCTGATAGAACTGGTCGAGATAGCTGTTCATCTCACCCAAGGAGGTGAAAGGATTGACCGTTGAAAGCACTCCCTCAGGAGACTTGTCTAAGTCAAAGCAACTTGTAAGAGTTGTTGCACTCAAGAGTGCTAAACATATATATTTAAGTTTCATAGTTATATTCTTTTAAAAGATTAGAGATTAACCATAAGTCCGAATGAGATGACCTTATTCATTGGATAGTTCTTACCGCCTTCGCCAGTGTAGCCGTTTGCAGTGAAGATAACCTCAGGATCGAGCATCTTCTTTAGCTTTGTGAAGGTAAGGAGATTCTCACCAGAGAAGAACACCTTCACCTGCTGGAGTTTCATCTTCTGTGTCCATGTCTGTGGGAGGATGTAACTCAAGGTCAGGTTCTTCAAACGACAGTAAGCCGCACTCTGCAAGTATTGGTCAGTAGGCTGGCTCTTTGTCTTCGCAGCGTATGGACGAACGCCACCTGCTGAGTTGATATAAGGCTTTGGATAGTAGGCATTAGGATTGCTCTCTGACCAATAGTCAAGATGCTCCTTGAAGATAGTTACCTGTGCGTAAGGACCTGTTCCCCAGAAGTAAACACTGTTTGTTGGGTCCCAATCACGCTTGCCTACGCCTTGGAACATGAAGCTCAAGCTAAGTCCCTTCCAGCTAACCATACCGTTGATAGTATATTGATAGCGAGGAGAAGAGTTACCGATAATGGTCATATCGCCCATATCGTCGAGTTTATTCTTACCATTGTTCACATAGCCATCATTGTTAAGATCGCGGAAAGCAACGTCACCCGGAGTCCACTTTAAGGTAGAGAAGAAGGTGTTGTTGTGTTTTGCATTGTAGGCATCAGCCTGTTCCTGCGTCTGCAACAAGCCGTCAGTACGATAGCCCCAGATCTCTCCAACGCGTCTGCCTCTATACCAGTTGCTTGCTGGAGCAGTACCAGTTGGGTTAGCATAGTCTGTTACGATAGAGGTATAGTCAGCCAAAGAACCACCGATGCTATAGTCGATATCCTTACCAATCTTACCACGATAATTCAGCGTGAGTTCCCATCCACGGTCGCGCAAAGACGCATTATTGGTTTGTGGAGCATTAGCACCGAAGAAGTCTGGGAAGTCCACACCAGGACCCAACATATCCTTTGTCTTACGCTCATAAACGTCAAGACTACCCGTAATGGCATTATTCATAAAGCCGAAGTCTAAACCGATATTCTTGCTGCTCACCTTCTCCCATGTTGTTGCTGGGTTTACAACGCCCGGCGCAAGGAGGTAAGCATGACGACCATCAGCAAAGATATAGCTTCCCAATCCACTGCTGAGATTCATCGTTGATGCAAAGGTATAGAGGCCTGCACCAGCCTGATTACCCAACTTACCGTAAGACATACGCAACTTCAACTGCGATACCTTCTGGCTGAGTGGCTCCATAAACTTCTCACGGCTGATGTTCCAACCGAGTGATACTGATGGGAAGAAGCCCCAACGATGGTCGCGTGCAAAGCGTGAAGAACCGTCATAACGGCCGTTTACTTCGAGCAGATAACGACCCTGATAGTCGTAGTTGATACGTCCGAAGAAGCCACGTGTTGCCCATCCATTGCGGATATCATCTGGCTGCTTGTCGCCTGTTCCCATTGCAGTGTTTGGATTGTGCATTGAGTAAAGACCAGAGATACCATTCTTCAAGTAGTCTACCTTATTGTTTTCCTCCTGATAACCAGCCATCAAGACGATGTTATGATCCTCTGCAAGGGTCAATGAATAGTTACCATAAAGGCTGATATTCTGATAGTGGATGTTATAGTTTGAACGCTGATACTTGCCGTCAGGACTTGCATCCAACTCACCACGAACACCCTTTGAAGTCGTCACACCATCAGCTGCATAGATGTCTGGTGCAACATTCAAAGCCTCGTAAGAGGTTGTGATAAACTTATAGTATAATCGGCATTGATAATCAATCCCTTTACTGGATTAACCTCAAAGCCTAAGGTGATGTCATAGTGATTGCGCTTTGTACGGGTGAAGGTGCCACTCTGCAAGTAAGGAATCATTGACAACTCTGTGAAATGACCATGAGGATCAACCACTGAAATCGTCGGACGGAAACGTGCTAATGAGTGGTAGAAGCCTTCGCTCAAACCGCCAGCACCAAAAGGAGTGTTGTCGACAGAGTGAACATACTTCAAATTAAGCTTCATCTTCATCCATGAGGTGAGACGAGAAGTGAGGTTTGAAGCGAGGTTCATACGCTCAAAGTTCATCTTCGCATAACGCAAGATACCGTCTTCTTTGAAGTAACCTCCTGATACATAATACTGTGCCTGCTTACCGCCACCGCTCAAACTAACGTTGTGCTGCTGCTTAAAGGCATAGTCCTTATAATGTAGTTTGAAGTAATCAACGTTACCGATACCCTTCTCTGTGTTCTCAAAGGCAGGGTTCATCGAAGCGTTGGCAGGGAGTTCTTGCCATGGATTCACACTTGATGGGTCGTTCATATACTGCTCTAACAGCTTAATCTTTTCATCGCTGTAAAGACGAGAAGAGTTGGCATTCGTAACACCAGCATTCCACATCTTTGCAAACTCTACGGCATTTGCCATCTCAGGCAGTACGGTAGGACGGTTCCAACCCATACTTCCCTGATAGTTTACGTGCATCTTGCCTTCCTCACCACGTTTCGTTGTTACCAAGATAACACCGTATGCAGCGCGTGCACCATAGATAGAACAAGCAGAAGCATCTTTCAATACGGAGATTGACTCGATATCGTTCGGATTGACATCGGCAAGACTCATCTCAATACCATCTACCAATACGTATGGATGACCAGTACCAGAAAGGTTGCCCTGACCACGCAATGACAAGGCTGCAGTAGCACCCGGACGACCAGAGCTACCATTTGATACCATCAAACCGGGTACCAAACCTTGAAGACTCTGCGACGCGTCTGTTACTGGGCGCATCTCAAGTGCATCGCCCTTAACAGATGATACAGAACCCGTGAGGTTCACCTTCTTTTGTACTCCATAACCTACGACAACCACCTCGTTCAATGCTTGGTTGTCATCTTGCAGACTAACGGTGTAATTGGTCATACCCGCCTTGACGGTTACGGACTGAGGTTTAAAGCCCACATAACTTACTTGTAGTACAGCACCCGGTGCTGCTGAAAGAGAGAAGTTACCATCAACATCAGTAACAGCCATTGCGACTCCATTAACCATAACAGAGGCACCGATAACTGGATCACCGTGGGTATCTTTCACAACACCCGTAATTGTTTGCTTTTGTTGTTGGGTACTTTCAAGTGTTTTTATATTTCCACTTGTAGAACTAAACGCAGGGGTAGCAGCCAATAAACTCAAACACAAAGAGAGTGCCACCCTACTCGTAGCGAATGGGGGATGCTTCCTCATACCAAGGAAGACAGTAGTAGATTTAGACATAATTACATTGATTTAGGTTTACGGGTGCAAATATAACACTTTTTTTATGAATTCAAAATTCATAATCCATAATTCTCTATTAATTCATAATTCATAATTCAAAATGCATAATTATGATTACTATTGTAATTCATAATGCACAATTCATAATCCATAATTATGATTACTATTGTAATTCAGAGTTCATAATTCATGATTATGATTACTATTGTAATTCAGAATCCATAATTCATAATTATGATTACTATTGTAATTCAGAGTTCATAATCCATACTCATGATTACTATTGTAATTCAGAATTCATAAGTCAAAATTATTCGAACTGAGTTCTCATCAGTACGTCATAATTATGATATGAAGTGTAAAGCTATTGCAGGTTAGTTGATTTAGTTTACCCACTATCCGTTAGGCAGCCCCCCTCCTTTGGAGGGGTTGGGGGAGGTTTCTGTGTCATCTGTTTATCTGTGAGTTCTGTGAGAGAATGCACCGCAACTTTAAGCTTAAAACTTTGAATGCCGAGGCTTGAAATATTATTACAAATCATCCGATAAAAAGGCGGAGAAAAGAGCTAAAAACGTACATTTTTAGCACCCTTGTAAGTGTTTTGTTATCAAGTAGTTGCAGAAATGGTTTTCAAAAGGTGCTTAGTAAGGCTTCAAAAGGGCGTTAGTAAGATCTCAAAAGAGCATCTTTTGCAAGCCAAAAGGGCGTTAATTCGAATGGAATTAACGCCCTTTTATTTTTCAGCCTTTGATTTTTATTTACAAAATAGAGTGACTGAAGAAAACAGAGTGACATAAAAAACAAAAGAGACAGAACAAAAAACAGACCCTACCCACACCCCCATTGGTCAGGGCTTACTTACCGATACATATCTATCGCTTAGTGAAAGCTTTTAAAGTGATTTACAATAGCCCCCAAAAACTCTCCATTCTTAGCTCTTTATCAGCCTTTTTATTTGATAATTTGTAAGGGATTTTCATAACGTTGGGTGCTGCATTTTCTCACAGATGACACAGAGGAACTGAAAGAACAGATTTCCTTTTTACACACTAAAACGCTCAGAGACCTAAAGGTTGGAGAACTCACAGAGTTATAGTGAACGAGTGGATGAGTGAACAAGTGAATGAGTTGCTTGTGCTGGATTTGTGTTTTAACGTTCTGTGTTATCAATAACCTTTAGGTTTCTGTGTGTCCTATGGACTCTGTTTATCTGTGCTATCTGTGAGAAAATAAATAGCTACTCTATCACAGCATTCTCTCACAGATGACACAGAGGAACAGAAAGAACAGATTTCTTTTTAGCACACTCAAACGCTCAGAGACCTAAAGGTCAGAGAACTCACAGAGTTATAGTGAACGAGTATACAAGTGGACGAGTGAGAGAGTTGCTTGTGCTGATTTTGTGCTTTAACGCTCTGTATTATCAATAACCTTTAGGTTTCTGTGCGTCCTATGGACTCTGTTCTTCTGTGCTATCTGTGAGAAAATAAAGAAATAGCTACTCTATCACAGCATTCTCTCACAGATGACACAGAGGAACAGAAAGAACAACTGCCCTTTTTGAACACTGAAACACTCAGAGACCTAAAGGTCGGGGAACTCACAGATTTATAGTGAACGAGTATACAAGTGGACGAGTGAGAGAGTTGCTTGTGCTGAATTTTTGTTTTAACGCTCTGTGTTATCCATAACCTTTAGGTTTCTGTGCGTCCTATGGACTCTGTTCTTCTGTGCTATCTGTGAGAAAATAAAGAAATAGCTACTCTATCACAGCATTCTCTCACAGATGACACAGAGGAACAGAAAGAACTGATTTTCTTTTTAGCACACTCAAACGCTCAGAGACCTAAAAGTCGGAGAAATCACAGAGAGTTACTTGTGCTGACGAACCCTCCTATCTTTCCATAAAAAACAAGTTGATAAGTTTTTTACAACTCATCAACTTGCTATGATTTAATTTAACTTGTAAACTCGATTATTTACCCTTCTTAGTTTGCTGAGTATTGGCACTGCTGCTAACACAGATTGGGCGAATGCTATACATGATACACTTAGGATTGTTACCATTTGAATAGCCATTAACAGTACCTGGGTAGAGGCAGCCATTATTTTCGTAGTAAGCTGTGAATGCTGTTGCCTGTGTATAGTTACAAGGGTTCGCATTAGAAGTCCAGTAGAAAGCCTGACCGCCTGGACGCTGAAGACGTGGTGCACCATCATTGTACTCAGTGTAAGCACCAGCGAATGGGAAGAACACACCCTTATCAATATCCTCCTTAGAGAACTTCTTCATACGTGTGTTACGTTCGTAGTACTTACCCACATAGATAGCATTTGAGTGGTTTGTCCTACCTATAACACGGCCGTTCTTGTCGAGTACCTTACCCTTATTGCAAGCAGGAACGGTTGGGTCGAAGAGCACTCCAACGATGATGTTGCAGCCCTCTTGATAATAACCAACATACTCACCCGTCTTTGCCATCAGCTTATCAAAATCAGCCTTTGTAGGCAACATAAACTTACCATTAGAAGCATAGTAAGCAAGGTCGCCGTAGCATCTATTCTCAATCACACCCTGAAGATTGCCCATGTGGTATGAGTAATAACGTGAATAATCGTGGCTGTAATTGTTTGCAGCTGCAATACTACCCCAACGGAAGTGGTCGAAAGCAGAGGTACTGAAAGCACGTGGGAGAAAGTCTGGATAGAGGTTGAATGGGTCTGAATTAGTATAGAAATAATCCCAAGCCTGCTTAGCAAGTCTATAACCTGGAGCCCAGCCCTCTAATTTAGTAGAAGGCTCATACTGCAAGTTATATCTACCCCACTTTGTTCCGTCGATGTCAATACATGGATTACAAGAAACTAAAACGTTCTCGAAATAGTATCTTGCACGCTGAAGGTCATAAGTAGTTCTATCACCAGAAGTATACTTCTCACCATCCACTGTTTCAACAATGAACTTTGGAGAAAAATGTGTATCAGGGAAAAGCAACACATAGAATGTATCCAATGGAACCTCAGCATTTATAGTCATCTCACCCTTTGGCTCATATTTCATTTTGCCTGTAGCGAGGTCAAACTCTGCCTTGGTATAGACATTCTGAAGTGTCAAACTCTTAATCTTCTTCAGAGGTTGACCTTTATACTGCATTGTCACTCCTAAAACAGAGTACTGTCTGTCGAAACTAACATCTGCCAATGTATTAACACCTTCAGACGAAATATTCTTTACCTTACTCCATGAATAATCGAAGAATCTAAAATTCTCAACTGTACCATTCTGGTGGCCCTTTACAACATTACCCTTGTCATAAACTTTATTCTCTTCCAAGCCCAAGTTGAGTACCCCCATGCGTGAGTCTTTCTGCTCATATCTAAAAGGATAGAACAAAGCTAACTCATCACCATCTTTCCAATGAACATCACCTACGAACTTAGAAAAATATCCATCTGATTCGGTAGAGAGATAGTCATAATCCTTACGTGGAGAGGTAATATTGTAAGCAAATAGGCGGTCTCCCTTATTCCATGTGAAACCCTTTGTAAGCGACACATTTGTACGTGTCATAGGTGCCTGCACCTCTCTAACAACAAATGAGTGAGTAGCTGAGCCTGCCACAGCAGATTGCTCATCAGTAACTTCTGTAGAACAAGAAGCAAGTATTAAAGTGGTTGCACTTAGTAATAATGTGTAAAAACTTTTAATGGTCATACTTTTAAGCCTTTAGTTATTTATTAAATTTAAGAATGTTAATATTCTAAATCAATGAAATAATTTTCTTTTACTGCAGGAGAAGGATTACCTGCCTTTACAGAACCCCAACTACCTTTAGTCTTCCCAGTAGAAGGGTTTTGAGGAGGAGGACAAGGAGGATTACCTGGGTTTAAAGGATTACCATGTCCACCCTTACTGTCAGTCTGCAAAAGACTTTCAAACTCAACTGTTGTACACGCTGTGTACGGTTTCAAATAACTTTTCATATTCATTCTTATTTTTGGGTTATTTCAATTTAATTTTAGGAATTATAGGTTCTATATATATGCATTTTTTTCGAGCCAAGTTTTACCTGAAAATGTAACCAGATTTTACAAGTTAACTTACGAAAATCTCTCCTTATATATAAGAGGTATTATACGCAAAATCCAGATATACTATACGCATTTTTTTAAGTGTAACATAAAGTTTGATGAAGCAAAGATATACAAAAAAACATATACACAATTAGATTTCTATTGATAAAAATAACTAATAAAGTTTTACGAATCTGACATTCTTAAATTACGTAAATTTTCGTGTTAAAGAGGCTTTCAAAACTCCAAAATCTAACTAAAATAAACAATCAAAACACAACATAAGTTAAGCAAAAAAGTAAGGCTTAACTCCTTTAAGCCTAATAAGTTTACATGATAAGTGTAAAAATTATACTTTTCGAGTGCTTTTTAAGGTAAAAACCTGATTAAAAAAGAGATATAAAAAACTTACTTTTCAAATCAAAAAGATAGTACTAAAAAGGAGCAAGTTTTACACATTATAAAAATACAGTTTTTGCAATTAGCATTAACTTATTTTCTTCTATCTTAAAATCTCAGCAACAGAATTAGGCTAACAAATAAACAAGTCGACAAGTTGACACATTTCATGTTAAAAAGCATATAACTTATCTGCTTATTTAGACACAACTCAAAAAACTTATTAACATCTAAACATGTAAGTTTATGCATATAACTTGTATTTTTAAACCATAACCTAATTAAGACGTTTGAAACAGCTTTACTACTCAAACACCTTCATTACTTACTAATCACTCATCACATTACAGCCCCCTCACCAGCAACTCTATGACCATATTAATCCTTGAATACGTCACAAACATTTCATTGTTTTACCTTTATATTATATACAAGGTGATACTATCTTCATAGTATGAGTAAATAAAACATCGCATATTAAATTCGTAAATGCGAATACTCGCAGTAGGAAAGATATTGACAAAATGGTTAAAGAAAAGACAAGGAAAAGGGCTAAAAACAAACACTTTTAGCACCTTTATAAGTCTTTTGCGATCAAGCAGTTGCAAAGGTAGTTTTCAAAAGGTGCTTAATTGGACTTCAAAAGGGCGTTAGTAAGAGCTCAAAAGGGCACCTTTTGCAAGCTAAAAGGGCGTTAATTGGAAGCCAATTAACACCCTTTCATTTTTCAACATTTGAATTATTTTTACAAGACAGATTGACAGAAGGAAACAGAAGAAGACAGAATGACAAAAAGACAAAAGACAAAAAACATAAGAAAAAGGGAAGACGTAAAATCATCTTTTACATCTTCCCTTTTTGCTTATAAGCTTTTCTCAGTCCCCTACTTTCAACTCCCCTCCCTACGAGGAAGGGGGTTGGAAAGAAACTTAATTGTTTTACTTATCAATGTAGACAGGACGAATGCTGTACATATTACTCTTAACGAGTCGAGTATTAGTTAAACCACCAAATACTTCGGTAGTACTACCGTTGTTAAAGACTTGAGGCATAAATGCCTTTGCCTGTGTTGATGAAAAACTTGTCGACGTCCAATAACCAGCCCCAGTTCCTACCTTCATCAGATTATTATAATCATCATATACACCAGCCATTGGGAAGAAGAGTGCACTCTCAAAATCTGACTTCTCAAACTTTCGTAACCTATCGTTACTAATAGGTGATTTACCTGACTGATTAGAGGTACGAATAACCACATTATTCTTATCTACGACTTTATTTTTAAGATTTTGAGGGACATTTGGGTCAAACAATACACCATAAATTGTATTACCCTTATCATTTACATAGTAGCCTATATACTCAGCCGTATTTGACATCAACTTATCAAATTCCTGAGCTTTAGGAAGTCTCCACTTACCGTTAGAAGCATATGTAGCTAAATCACCGTATTCTTTATCAGATTTAACAACCCCACTTATATCATTTGTTGTATCCCAATAATGAGTTTTAGCAGCATATCTATAGTCATAGGCTTTTTCAATATCACCCCATCTAAAATGGTCAAACTGAACGTTATTAGGGTCAAATGGATTAGGCTTCATAGGTGCACGATCCCCATTAAGAGGGGTTTTAATATCATCTGTTGTATAATAATCCCAAGGGTTTTCTGCAAGATGATAACCATCTACCCAACCATTAACTTTAGTGCCTGTAGAATACTGGAGGTTATACTTACCCCACTTAACACCACCAATTTCAATGTATGGAGGATTTGGAGTAAACTCCTTAACCTGCACAGTGAAAGGATAAACCTTAGCAGCAACAAGATTAAGGGTTGGAGCGTTTACTGCAAAGCGATATGACTTATTATCAGTAGTATATACTTCGAATGTAGGGCTGAAGTGGTTCTGTGGCAATATAGCTACATATACCTTCTCAAGCGCTACTGGCGAGTTAACTTCAATAGCACCAGTCTCAATTTCTTCTAACTTATTATTCGGAATATTGTAAACAGCCTCTGTATAAACATTAGAGAGAACAAGCTTCTTGATATTCGTAAGTTTAACACCACCAGCCGTGAAGTCTAACTCCAAAACTGAATACAACTTTTTCATATCAACGCTACCTGATGCAGAAGCACCATTTACAGTAACCGTTCCTTTTCCATAGCTATAATCAAAGTACTTTAGGTTCTCCACAGAACCATCTTGCCCCTTATTACCATTGATATAACTTGCAGTCATAATTACTGGCATTTTGCCCTGATCGTGTCCAGTGACGTATGAACCAGGATAGAAAATACCTAACTCGTCATTATCCTTACATGCGATCACACCTTCAAGTGTTGTTCTTGTACCAGTGCTACTTGCAGTTAAAATACCAAAACGAGACTCAGAAGAAGGACCTGTAAAGGTGCGGTTATAAGCCATAAACTTATCACCAGTAACCCACTTATTATCAGCATCAATCTTAACTTCTGAACGAGTTTTTGCATCGCCGGTAGAAATACTCAGCGTACGCTTCGCTGTCTCATTAGGACTAACAGGAGCTTTCTCCTCGTTATTCAAATCACTTGAACATGATGTCAAGCCTGCGGCAACGACACCAAGGATAAGACCGTAAATCTTCTTGAAATTCATTTGTTTTCTTTTTTTTAATGGTTTTACTTACTCTTCATCATAATCGAATGGGTTTTTCTTAGCACCTCCAGCCGTAGAAGGACCGAGTGTGGTGTGATCTGCCCTTTCAAAGTTTTCGTTTGTAATACGAAGACCTTTTTCACTTCCTGCTAACATAGCATGCTCAGCAGCCATGACTATACATGAACTGCATGGTTTTACATAATTTTGTTTCATTTAAATTGAGTAATTTAATTTATTGTTTTTTTATATGATTTCTTGAGTATATTTATATAGTCTATAACTGAATACTTTGAAAATAAAAAGAACTAATCTTATTTATTCCTTAATTAACGTTTTCAATTGAACTAAGCGATAGCAAAATTACAATTAATATTATCAAAAGGCAAGCGTTATTTAGTTAAAATAACAAATACGACATACATTTAACGGAAATATAATCTTTTATAACAATCATCTATATTCATTATTTTAAAATTAACTTAAACAAAGAGAGGTGATATAAAATAAGATAAACAAAGAGCGAAAAAACTAAGACAAAAAAGACAGAATAGCAAATAAAACTTACTACTCTGTCTTTTTATCTTTCAGTCTTTTATACAAGCAACTCGTTAACTCGTAAACTTGTAAACTACTTCTCTGGGTAAACGAGGTTGGCTTCGGTGATGTTATTGAGCACCTCAGTGAGGAACTTACGTGACTCCCACTTTGCCATAGGCAGGTCGTGGAGCAGGTAGTTACCACAGTCGCGGGCTGAAGCACCGGGGATTTCACCCTCGAAGTCGGCAACGAATTGGAAGGTGCGACGCATGAGATCGACGATGTCTTTCGACTCAAGGTCGCCACGAAGGATAAGATAGTTACCTGTGAGGCAGCCCATTGGACCCCAATAGATAACACGACTTTTCCACTCCTCGTCGTTGCGAAGATAAGTGGCAGCCAAGTGTTCGATGGCGTGAATGGCACCCACGTGCAACACTGGCTCACGATTCGGTTCTTTCATACGGACATCGAAGGTGGTAACGGTCTCGCCACCCACTTCGTCCTTACGGCTCACATAAATGCCACGCAGCAAACGCTCGTGGTCAATGGTAAAGGAAGGGATTTTATTCATAATTCTTATTTAATTCATAATTCAAAATTCATAATTCATAATTATGATTACTATTATAATTCAAAATTCATAATTCACAATTCATAATTATGATTACCGCGGTTAGCTTCAGTTTTATCCATAACCTTTAAGCTTTTGTTAGCTAAAAAGAAATCTGTATATCTTTAGTTCCGTGATAGAATCAAGCGGACAAGTAAACAAATTATTTATTCTATAAACTCTGCCTACAATGGTAATCATAATTATGAATTGTGAATTATGAATTATGAATTAAGTTAATAAAGTGTTTCGTCACCTCAAAGCTGCCGTTAGCAATGCGCTCCCAGAAGTCGTAGTACTGGCTGGCTTTGTTGTCTTTGAGCGGAACATCGCTGATGACACGGAAGGAAACGAAAGGCGTTTGATAGATGTGGCAGACCTGCGCTATCGAACAACTCTCCATATCGACGGCTGTTGCCTCAGGGAAGTGGTTCATTATCTCTTGCATCTTCTCGCGTGAGTTGACAAACCATTCGCCACTGACGGTCAGTCCTGCCTTGACGTGTAAGTCCTTACAATCAGGCAAGTTATTCAACGACAGTGCCTTTTCAATCAACTCAGTAGGAGCCTTGAAGCGAGCAGGCATACCGATAATCTGACCGAAAGCCACCTCATCGCCACAGTAGGCATCATGATACGCACACTCTGTTGCCACCACCACATCAGTAACCTCCAATGAAGTGTCAGCCCCACCAGCACAACCACTTGAGATAACAAGGTCGGGATGGTAATGGTTTATCATCTCCACCGCACCGATGGTAGAGTTTACCTTACCGATACCGCACTGCTGCAGGATGATTTCCTTCTCTCCCAACTGTCCCGTAACGAAGTCTTTATGATTGAAATGCTCCGTCTCGGTATTGGAAAGAATTGCTTTAAGTTGCTCGAACTCTTTGTCCATTGCAACGATGATTCCTATTTTCATACTGCAAAGGTACGAA
>ERZ772906.57-NODE-57-length-62864-cov-6.356987_pt1 | contig 62864 bp, 47 predicted proteins | sample MGYA00511338_ERZ772906 | MGnify/ENA primary metagenome ERZ772906 (study PRJEB29015, sample SAMEA2738076) | human oral metagenome | biome: human oral; feature: human-associated habitat; material: saliva | place: China | collected 2212 ... | reverse complement strand
GGTCTCATAGCTAAAATTTGAGTCTAAGGTCTCAAATTTCCCCAGTAGTAGTAGCCAAGGGTGGCTACTACTACCTTTACTACTACGGGAAGTCAATTCCTACTTTTTGTATGAGGGAGTACGGAGAGGAAACGGACTTCCTAATGTAGTAGTAATGGACGCCAGCAGCTTCGCTATCGCGAATCTCATGGCTAAAAATCGAGCCTAGGTCTCGATTTTTCCAGTATATAGAAGCCGCAATGCTTGTGGCTTCTATTACCGATACTACTACGGGAAGTCAATTCCTACTTTTTTTATATGGGGGAAATTACGTAAAGGTATGGGATTTCCTGATGTAGTATAAAAGACAAGTTTATGGAAATAAGAGATCTATCTTTCATCAAAATTACGGATTTCACAAAATGTAAGCGCTAAGTTGTCATGGATTAAAAAACAATTAAAAAAAGTTTAAATAAATTCAAAAAAATTTTAAAAAAACAATTGCATGAATTGTCAGAATATTATATAATCTTCTCATCACTTAAAAAACATATTATGAAATGAGGGATTATGATGAATTTAAAAAAATTTGGATTAGGATTGGTATCAGCAGCTATTTTAGCAGGATGTAGTGCAGGTGGTGCATCAAATGGTAACACAGTAAAACTTGGTGGTAACTTTGAGTTAACAGGTAATGTTGCCGCTTATGGTTCAGCTATGGATAACGCTGTTAAATTAGCCGTTGAACAAAAAGGTAAATTATTAGATAAAGAATTAAAATATGTATCTTACGATAATAAATCAGAAAAAACAGAAGTAGCTTCTGTTGCTAAAAAATTAGTTTCTGAAAAAGTTGTTGGGGTTGTCGGACCAGCTACAACAGGAGATGCTCAAGTTTCAATCCCAATCATGGAACAAGCAAAAATTCCTGCAGTATTCCCAGCAACAACAGGGGACGGAATTACATTAAAAGATGCGAAAAACCCAGAATCAGTATATGACTACATTTTCCGTGTATGTTTCTCTGATAATTATCAAGGAGTTGTAGGTGCAGGATTTGTAAGCCAAAAATTCCCAAATGCTAAAGTAGCAGTACTACAAGACTCAGCAAGTGACTACTCAAAAGGTTTATCAGAAGCATTTGAAAAAACTTATACAGATGCTAAAATCGGTGGACAAATTGTTGCGAAAGAAACTTATCAATCAAAAGATACAGATTTCCAAGCAGTATTAACTTCATTAAAATCAAAATCATTTGATGTATTATATATCCCAGGATATTACGAAGAAGTTGGTTTAATCATCAAACAAGCTCGTGAATTAGGAATCACTCAACCAATCGTTGGTGGAGATGGATTATCAAGTGAAAAATTAGCAGAATTAGCTGGTAACAAAGCAAACTTAACAAATGTCTTTTATACAGCTCACTTCTCTGCTAAGAGTACAGATGCAGATGTTCAAGAATTTATCAAAGCTTATAAAGAAAAATATGGTACAACACCAGATTCATTCTCAGCTTTAGCATATGATGCAGCACAATTATTAATGAAAGCTATTGAAAAAGCAGGTTCAACTGATGCTCAAGCAATCAAAAAAGCATTAGCAGAATCTACAGATTTTGACGGTGTTACTGGTACATTCACAATGGGTAAAGATCATACTCCTGTTAAATCAACAGTTGTTATCGAATTCCAAAATGGTGAAGAAGTAAGTGCTAAAGAATATTCAGCACAATAATATATAAAGTATTGAGGAAAGAGAGGCAGTTGGGGAGACCCGCCTCTTTTTTCACATGATAGGCAAATTAACAACAATATTAGAAAAATTTGGTTTTAAAGAGAAAGGAGCTTAAAATGGAGCTATTGATACAACAATTAGTCAATGGGATTGCCTTAGGTAGTATTTATGCTTTAGTGGCACTTGGCTATACAATGGTTTATGGAACGATTAAATTAATCAACTTCGCTCATGGTGATGTATATATGATGGGTGCTTTTGTTGGTTTCTATGCAATGAATGGATTGGGGTTAAATATTTTCTTATCTCTTCTATTAGCAATGGTCAGCTGTGCGGTTTTAGGAGTTGTTATTGAGCGAGTAGCATACAAACCTTTAAGACGTTCAACTCGTGTTGCTGCTTTGATTACAGCAATTGGGGTTTCATTTTTACTTGAAAATGTAATGAGTTATCTATTCGGAGCAGAAATTCGTCCATTTCCATCTGATTTTGGAACAACAAACTACACTTTATTTGGAAATATTACGATTAATGGAAAACAAGTATTAATTTTTGCTACAACAGTAATTTTAATGGCATTATTACAATTTATCGTTCATTACACAAAAATGGGGAAAGCTATGCGTGCAGTTGCAGTGGACGAAGATGCAGCGCAATTAATGGGGATTGATGTGGATCAAGTGATTTCATTTACATTCGCATTAGGTTCAAGTCTTGCAGGGATTGCAGGGGTATTAGTGGCGTTATATTATAATACATTTTCTGCAACAATGGGGATTGTACCAGGATTGAAAGCTTTCGTAGCTGCGGTATTAGGAGGAATTGGTAGTATTCCAGGTGCCATGATTGGTGGCTATGTCATTGGTTTATTAGAAACTATAGTTAGCTATTTAGGATTCTCTCCATATAAAGATGGAGTAGTTTACTTCCTATTATTTGTTATTTTATTAGTATTACCAGCAGGCTTGTTTGGTAAAAATGTTAAAGAGAAAGTGTAGGTGAGAAACATGCAACGATTTCATCAGAAAAATCTTATTTGGTTAGCTTCTGCAGTAGTAGTGTATTTATTACTTCAAGTGTTAGTTCAAGTAGGTGTGATTAATTTCTATTACGAAAGTACTTTTATTAATATCATGATTAATATTATTTTCGCAGTCGGATTAAATTTAATCTTGGGGGTTGCAGGTCAATTCTCACTAGGGCATGCTGGATTTATTGCGATTGGTGCGTATAGTGCTGCTATTATCGGTAAAGCGGTTAGTGGTTTAGCAGGCTTATTTGCTGGAATGGCAGTCGGTGTAGTCATTTCAATTGTAATTGCTTATTTAGTTGGTTTACCAACACTTCGTTTAAAAGGAGACTACTTAGCGATTGCAACATTAGGAGTTGCTGAAATTATTCGTGTAGCATTAAATAATATGAAAATTACAAATGGTGCTGCAGGGATTAGTGGAGTTCCATTAACAACAACATGGACAATTGTTTATATTGCTTTAGTTTTAACGACTATTTTAGTATTAAACTATGCCAATAGTAGTGCAGGTCGTGCGACTTATGCAGTATTACAAGATGAAATTGCAGCGGAATCTATGGGGGTCAATGTAACGCGTTATAAAATGTTAGCTTTCATCATTGGAGCAGCTACAGCAAGTATTGGTGGAACATTAACAGCCACTTATTTAGGAACTGTAACGCCAAGTGACTTTACATTTATGAAATCAATCGATGTATTAATCATTGTTGTATTTGGAGGAATCGGTAGTTTTACTGGTTCATTTGTCGCAGCAATTTTACTTGGAATTATTAATACATTCTTACAACCATTTGGACAATTACGTATGATTATTTATGCAGTAGCATTAATTTTAATTATGATTTTCCGTCCAGGTGGATTGTTAGGAACTTGGGAATTCCGTTTTGGTACATTCTTAAGTAATAAATTGAAGAAAAAAGAGAAAGGAGAAACAGAATGAGTTTATTAGAAGTAAAAGGTTTAACAAAAAATTTCGGTGGATTATCAGCTGTTTCAAATGTTTCTCTTAAAGCTGAAAAAGGAGAATTAATTGGATTAATTGGACCAAATGGGGCCGGTAAAACAACATTCTTCAACCTTTTAACAGGAGTATATATTCCAACAGAAGGAACCATTGAATTAGAAACTGAAAATGGTAAAACATTATTAAATGGAATTGCACCTAATAAAATTACAGAATTAGGGCTTGCACGTACCTTCCAAAATATTCGTTTATTTAAAGATTTAACAGTATTAGAAAATGTAATGGTAGCGATGCATGCTCATAAAGGAAATTCATTATTCTCAAGTTTATTCAGAACAAAAGTTTATTATGAAACAGAAAAAATGATGAAAGAAGAAGCTTTAGAATTGTTAAAAATCTTCAACTTAGAATCATTTGCTCAAGATAAAGCGAAAAACTTAGCTTATGGGCAACAACGTGAATTAGAAATCGTTCGTGCCTTAGCAACAAAACCAAAAATTTTATTTTTAGATGAACCTGCTGCAGGGATGAACCCACAAGAAACAGCAAATCTAACAAAATTAATTGCGCAAATCCAAGAACAATTCGGATTAACAGTTGTATTAATTGAACACGATATGTCATTAGTTATGGAAATTTGTCAACGTTTATATGTATTAGAATATGGAAGATTATTAGCACATGGAACACCAGAAGAAATTAAGAAAAATCCTGATGTTATTCGTGCTTACTTAGGAGGAGAGTAATCATGTTAGAAGTAAAAGATTTAAGTGTACATTATGGCATGATTCAAGCCGTTAAAGATGTAAGCTTTACCGTTAACGAAGGAGAAATTGTTTCTCTAATCGGTGCTAATGGTGCTGGAAAATCAACAATTTTAAAAACTTTATCAGGCTTGGTACGTCCAAGTGCTGGAACGATTGAATATTTAGGTCAAGATATTACGAAATTACCTGCGAAAAAAATTGTTTCATTAGGTTTAGCCCAAGTTCCAGAAGGTCGTCATGTATTTAGAGGACTTTCAGTAAAAGAAAACCTTGATTTAGGAGCATTTTTAAGAAATGATAAAGAGGAAATTCAAAAAGATATGAAAGCCATCTTTGAGAGATTCCCAATTTTAGAAGAACGTAAAAATCAAGATGCTGCAACATTATCAGGTGGGGAACAACAAATGTTAGCAATGGGACGTGCGTTAATGACTCGTCCAAAACTATTGTTATTAGATGAACCATCAATGGGATTAGCACCAATTTTCATTAAAGAAATCTTCAATATCATTCAAGAAATTCAAAAACAAGGAACTACGGTATTACTAATTGAGCAAAATGCGAAAATGGCATTATCGATTGCATCAAGAGGGTATGTATTAGAAACAGGATCTGTGGTATTATCAGGTACAGGTAAGGAATTACTTGAAAGTGAAGATGTTCAAAAAGCATATTTAGGGGGATAATCATGGAAGTAAAAGATTATATGTCAACAAACTTAATAACTGTTGAACCAAATACAACTGTTATGAAAGCATTAGATTTAATGAAAGAACATGATGTGCATCGTCTTCCAGTTGTTGAAGGAGACAAATTAGTAGGCTTATTAACAGCTGAATTAGTCGCTCAAAACTCACCTTCAATGGCAACAAGTTTAAGTGTGCATGAATTAAACTACTTATTAAACAAAACAACTGCTAAAGATATTATGTTGAAACAAGTGATTACTGTAAAACCAACTGCTGTCTTAGAAGAAGCTGCTTCTATTATGAGACAACAAGGGATTGGTGTTTTACCAGTTCTTGAATCAAGAGGAAATTTAGTGGGAATTATTACTGACAAAGATATTATGGATGCGTTCATTGATATTTCAGGTTATAATACTCCTGGTTCTCGTTTATTTATCGAAATTAATGAAGATAAACCTGGTCCATTAGAAGAAATTTCAAATGTTTTACGAGATCATAATGTCAATGTAGATACAATTTCTGTGTATCACCGTGAAGGAAAAGTACAAGTTGTTCTTCACGTGGATTCTGAAAATCCAGATGAAGTAGCAGACTTTATCGCACAAAGAGGATATAGAATTATCTCTTCAATGAGAAAATAGAGAATAAATTATAGACTTTCCAAGAGGCTAAGGCTTTTCTTACTGGGAAAGTCTATTTCTTTGTTTGGTAGAAGATAGTAGCTTTTCTTTGTTCAATGACAGATTTCTGCTATACTAGTACTACTACACTAGAGGGGTAAAGGAGAAATATGATGAAATATGATTTTACAACAGAAATAAACCGTCATGGAAAAGATGCGATGGCTGTTGACGGATTAGGTTTGATTCCAGGTAAAGCACCAAACCCACCTAAGGAAGAGTTCGATGTAATTCCTATGTGGATTGCAGATATGAACTTTGCGACAGTTCCAACCGTTATTCAAGCGATGAAAGAACGTTTAGAACATCCAGTTTTTGGATATTTCATGCAACCAAAAGAATATTATAATGCCATTATTCGTTGGCATCAATTTCACCATCAAGTTGAAGGAATAACTGCAAAACATATTGGTTATCACAATAGTGTGTTAGGAGGAGTTGTTTCAGCATTAACTTCTTTTGCTTCACCAGGTGACTCTATTTTAGTGCATAGTCCAACTTATGGAGGATTTACAGAAGTTTTAAAAAATAATGGGTTTAATATTGTACTAAGTCCATTAGTGAAAGATGAAGAAGGTGTTTACCGTATCGATTATAAAGATATGGAAACAAAAATTCGTAAACATCATATCCATGTATCCATTTTCTGTTCGCCCCACAATCCAACAGGTCGTGTTTGGAATCGTGAAGAATTAGAAAAAGTAATGGCTATTTATAAAAAATATGATGTTACGGTTATTTCTGATGAGATTTGGTCGGATTTAGTGATGCCAGGAGTGAAACATATTCCAACTCAAAGTGTGTCTGAAGATGCTAAGAATCGTACGATAGCATTTTATGCACCGAGTAAGACATTTAACTTAGCTGGCTTAGTAGCTGCTTATCATATTATTTATAGCGATTTATTACGTGATAGAGTGAATGCAAAAGGTAGTAAGTCTCATTATAATGTGATGAATGTATTATCAATGCATGCACTAATGGGAGCTTATCAACCAGAAGGCTATGAGTGGCTGGAAGAATTAAGACAAGTATTATATCAAAATATGACCTATGTTTGCGACTACATTCGTGATCATTTTGAAGGAGTATCCGTAACAAATACAGAAGGTACCTATGTGATTTTTATCGATTGTAAGGAGTATTTAGAAAAAAATGGTATTACAATTGATGAATTACAAAAAAGAGGATCAGATGTGGGAGTGGCTTGGCAAGATGGTAGAATTTTTAATGGCCCAACTCATATTCGATTAAACTTAGCATTACCATTTACAAGAATTCAAGAAGCTTGTGAGAGAATGAAAAAATATGTATTTATTTAAAGGAGAGAAAGATGAAAAAAATTATTCATACAGATAAAGCACCAGCAGCAATTGGACCGTATTCGCAAGGAGTATTATGTTCAGGAAATTTCTTATATATTTCAGGGCAATTACCAATTGTGCCAGAAACAGGAGAATTTGCAGGAGAAGATATTGTTAGCCAAACACATCAATCATTGAAAAATATTCAAGCGATTTTAGAACAAGCAGGTATGGGGTTAGAAAATGTAGTAAGTACAACCATTTATTTAAGTGATATTGCTCATTTCCAACAAATGAATGAAGTTTATGCGACTTATTTCAAAGAAAACTGCCCAGCACGTGCTGCTTTCCAAGTAGCAGCATTACCTAAAAATGCACTAGTAGAAATCCAAGCAGTCGCTTGTCAATAATGGAAAAGAAAACAGCCAGCAGAATTTTCTGCTGGCTATTTTAGTGATGATACAATATTTTAAATAAATATGATTGTAAAGAGAAAAGTCATTTTATAGTAGTATGAGTAATAGAAGCGAGAGCTTCTATTACAGGGGAAATCGAGACTAAGGCTCGATTTCTAGCCAAGAGATTCGCAAAGCGAAGCTACTGGCGTCCTAATACTACAATAAAATGACTTTTCGAATACTATTTAAGGAAAAACGAACTAGCTAATACGATAATCCCAAGGATAATACGATACCAACCAAATGCTTGGAAGTCGTTTCGTTTTAAATAGCTCAATAAGAATTTGATCACAATTAGTGAAACGAAGAAAGAAACTACTGATCCTACTAATAAAATAATCAATTCTGCACTTGTATAGTGGAATCCAAATTTTAATAATTTAAGTCCACTTGCTCCAAACATAATTGGAATACTCATAAAGAAAGAAAACTCAGTCGCAACAAAACGATTCGTTCCAACTAATAATCCCCCTAAAATGGTAGAACCAGAACGAGAAGTTCCTGGGATTAAAGCTAGAGTTTGGAATAAACCAATTTTAATAGCTGTTATATAATCTAGTTCTTCAAATGAATGAATGCGAGGTTCAACTGTTTTATGACGACGCTCGATAACAATAAATGCAATCCCGTAAACAATTAAAGTTGTTGCAATGACAATTGCTTTATTAAAGTATTCATCCATAAAGTCATTTAATAATAATCCTCCAACGATAGCAGGAATACAACCGATAATAACTTTTTTCCATAGCTCAATTGTCGCTAAAAATTCTTTGCGATTTTTTTTACCTTCAAATGGATTTAATTTGTTAAAGTATAAAATCACCACAGCAAAGATTGCACCAAGTTGGATAACTACATTAAACATATCTTGAAACTTTGGACTAACATCCAATTTTAAAATTTCATTCGCTAAAATTAAATGTCCTGTACTACTAATCGGTAACCATTCAGTTACCCCTTCAATAATTCCTAAAATTATTGTTTTAATGATTTCAATCATCGTAATCAAAAAATCACTCCTTTATAATGTCTGAATGTAAGTATAAAGGTTTATGAGTAAAATTTCTATAAAAAAATAAAAAAAGATAAAAGGAATAAGGTTTTTATTCAAAAAAAATACAAAAATATGATATACTAGCGATAAATAAGTTGAGAGGATGATTAGATGTTCGGATTTTTCAAAAAGAAAGCAAAAAAAGAAGTAACTCCTGAATTAGAATTGTTTGCAGTTGCAGAAGGAGAAGTAGTGGCGATCACAGAAATTAATGATCCAGTATTTTCTCAAAAATTCATGGGAGACGGTTATGCCGTATTACCAACTTCTGGAGTGATTACTTCACCTGTAGTTGGGGAAGTGATTAATGTTTTCCCAACAAAACATGCTGTAGGAATTAAAACAGATAATGACGTAGAAGTATTATTACATATGGGAATCGATACAGTTGAATTACAAGGGGCTCCTTTTGATACAGTTGTAACTGTGGGGCAACGTGTAGATCAAAATACCGTGATTTCTACTGTAGATTTAGAAGCAGTAAAAGCAGCAGGTAAAGATACTCCTATGATTGTAGCTTTAACAAATATGGATAAAGTTGCAAACTTATCAATTACAACAGGAAATGCATCAGCATCTTCTAAAATTGGTGAAGCAACAGTTAATTTATAATATACGAGTATTCGAAAGACTTTCCTAATGTAGTAAAGGACGGCAGCAACATCGCAAAATGCGAGTCTCATGCTACATAGAAAAGTCTTTCTCATTTTGGCGTGTGCTAATTGGTGAGTGCATAAACAAAGACTTTTCTAAAGTAGCAAAGTATGCTAGCGATAGAAAAGTCTTCTTTTAATTTAAACCGGAATGACGCAAACAACTTCTGGAGCGAAGAAGTCTTTTTGACAAAGTGTTAATGTTCCTGTTTGGCTGTCACGTTCATAAAGAGTTAAGTTGTCGGATTCTTGATGTCCAATTACTATAAAGCGTTCATCCTTACTTAAATGGAAATCACGTGGGACACTTCCAAAAGTATCATAATCAGCTACAAATGTTAATGAGCCTGTTTCCTCGTGCACTTGGAAAACATAAATACGATCATAACCACGATTACTTGCGTATAGGAAATTCCCATTGCTTGTCAGATGAATCGCACCACCCCAGGCTTGTTGCTCAGTTGTTGTTAATAAGTGTTGTTCGATAAAAGTAAAGCTTCCATTTTCAGCGTCATACCCTAACACTTCAATACTAGCATTCAATTCGCAGATTAAGTAAGCAATTGGTAGTGTAGGGTGGAAAGCTAAATGACGAGGTCCTGCTCCTTTTCTACTATTATAGGTAGAAACACGTTGAAGTTTTTCTCCGTCTTGTTGATAAGTAGCTACAATATCACTTCCTAAATCACAGACTACAATCCATTTTTCATCAGGCGTATAGTCAGTATAATGAACATGAGGCTGTTTATCTTCAAGAGAAGGATGAGTGATGCGATCTGCTAATGTGACTGCTGCATTAAATTTGTAAGAAGAAACATGTCCTTCATGATAATTAGCAGCTAATAGATGATTGGATTCTTTGTTAAATGCAATATAACAAGGAACGGCTGTTGTATCATGGTAGTGAGAAACTTTGGTTAAAGTTTCTGCTTGTTGTGTATTAAACACGGTAATTCCACCAGTTTCTTCCTTTGAAACAGCTGCTAGTAGTGAATGGTCAGTATTTAAAGCTAGATAAGTTGGGTTTTCAATTTCTGCTTCTAAAGACAAATTGGCTAATTGTTTTTGTTCAGTATCTAATTGAACAGAATAAATTCCTTTACTCACACGTTTTGTATAAGTGCCTAAATAGAACTTTTCAGTCATATAAATCAACTCCTTAATGTATCATTGAAAATATAGTAGCACGGTTCTTTAAAAAAATAAAAAATTTATTCTCAAAAACTTTTATTTAGATAAAAATGTGATACACTAGAACTAAATTTTAGAAAACGAGGTGCCTTGAATGGAAGAATCAGAACACACAACTTCATCAAAATCATGGTTTTGGAAATGGGTTTTAAATAATCAATTAGTGAGTACATTGTTAATTATTTTACTGCTATTAATTAATATTTTTGTATTTACTAAAATTGCCTATATTTTTTCTCCATTGAAGGGAATTTTTTCCATTATTGGTTTTCCAATGGTAGGTGCTGGAATTTTATTTTATATGATTAAACCAATTCAGGATTTTTTAGTGAAAAAAGGAGTTCATAAATCGATTGCAATCTTACTGAACTTTATTTTACTAATTGTGTTGTTATTGGCAGCAATTTTTAGCTTTATTCCGATTGTAGAAAAACAGTTGAGAGAATTAGTGACTCAATTACCCATTTATTACAAAATTATTAGTGAACAAGTTGAACGGGTTGTACAAAGTAATACTTTTTCAGCAGTGCAAGAACAACTCAATGGAATTAACATGGATTTCTTGCAGTCATTAGGGACTAGAGTGAATGGACTATTGAATGTAACATTTAGCGGAATTGGAAATGTTGTTGGAGCTGTTGGAGAATTTATGATTGGAATTATTACAATGCCAATTCTGTTATTCTACTTATTACAAGATGGAGAAAAAATTTTACCTGCAGTACTTCAGGTTTTTCCAACTCGTTCTCGTAGACGAATGAGTATCGTATTAACAGAAATGAATCAACAAATTAGTTCTTATATTAGAGGACAATTAACAGTAGCGATTGCGGTAGCGATTATGTTCTCGATTGGATATGCGATTATTGGATTACCTTATGGAATTACTATTGCGATTTTAGCGGGTGCATTAAATGTGATTCCATATGTTGGATCATTCTTTGGGATTTTACCAGCATTAATTGTCGGTTTTGTTATCTCTCCTTGGATGTTTGTCCAAGTATTTATTGTTTTTGTCATTGAGCAAACATTAGAAGGAAGACTTGTTTCACCATTAATTTTAGGAAACTCTTTACAAATGCATCCAGTAACCATTTTAGTTGTGCTATTAACGACTGGTAAAATCTTTGGGTTAGTAGGATTATTGTTAGGAGTACCTGGTTATGCTGTTTTAAAAGTTATTATTAGTCATATTTTTGATTGGTATAAAGATTATTCAGGTTTGTACAAAGAAGAAACAGCAAAAGAAGAAATTATAATAGAAAGTTAAAAATAAAAAGCATTTTTTTCGAAAAAAAGCATAGTTATATTATGGAAGGGAAAATAACGAAAGCTGAAATCGAAAGGAGTGCTTTTTTATGTGCTTTATAAGTTTTATAGTGGGGTCATGTATCGGAAGTTTTTTGAATGTAGTGGCTTTAAGATTACAAAAGGAAGAAGATTTTATACGAGGGCATTCTCATTGTGCCAAGTGCTTGCATGAATTAAGTTGGAAAGATTTGGTTCCAGTTTTTTCGTGGTTCTGGCTAAGAGGGAAATGTCGATATTGTGGGAGAAAAATTTCACCTCGTTATTGGATTGTAGAAGTTATATCGGGCTGTATGTTCATGATCATGACAGGAATCTGGAATGGAAGAGAATGGAGGGGATTGCTGGATCTGTGGCTATTGATGAGTCTAGCAATTTTTTGTAGTTTAACGGATTTACAAGAGCAAGTAATCTATCCGAAAGGCTTAGCGATAGTCGGATTACTCCATATTGTAATTGGGTTGAGGAGCTTATTAGAGAATTTATACTTTCTATCAACGTTAGTGGCCCTTGGTTTATATGGGGGGATTTATATAGTAGGTTATTTGCTATGGAAGGAAGAAGTGTTTGGGTTGGGGGATTGTTATTATTTAGCGACAGTTGCCTTGTGGTATCCCATCAAAGAAATTGTACTTATTGGATTACTTTCATTTGTAGTAGGTGGAGGAGTATTGGGGTTGCTGCTAATTATTAAAAAAGAGCGAATAAAAAGAGTTGCATTTGTTCCTTTTATTGTGATAGCCCAACTTTTAGTGATGATTTTAGGTGTGGAATGGTTTGGGTGGTGAAGATGAAGGGGATGAAGTATAAGATTATATTGAAAAAAACTATTTTTTATAATTTATAATAGAACAATAAAAACTAGGAGTGAAGGATATGAAAAAGATAAAAAATCAATTCGCTTATCTAATAATCATTGCGTTAACTTTTTATGGATTACCCTTAATCGACCGAGAAAGTGAAATGTTAATGTTATGGATACTATTTCCTATCGTGTGTTTTTTGAGTGCTATTGTATACGGTATAAAATATTTGTTTTCTTTAGTGTATTCTATTTTGGTAATGGTACTTTTTATTCCAACGATTTTTATTTTTTATAATGAAACAGCTAGTTTTTATATAGGAGTATATGGAGTAATTTCTCTCATTGGGAATTTATTAGGAAGTTTCATTCGAAAAATCGATGATCGAAAATAATTTTAAGAATGTAAAGACGATAGAAGAATAGGCTATCGTTTTTTTTAACCATTTATTCAGAGAAAATAAAACTAAATAAATAATAAAAAAATCAGTAAATAGAGAGAAAATAAAGAATGTAACCGATTAAGATTAAAAAAGGATTAAAAAAATTAATGTTAAATTATATAAAATAAGAGTTTTCAAAAATAAAAAATATAAAAAACGTCGTGAAAAAACATTTCACAAAAAGAAAATATTTTCTTGTGAAAGTTATATTTAAAAGTAGATAAACAATTAAACTTTAATGCTTAATTGGCAAGAAAAATAAGGGAACTAAAATGAAAGAAAATGAAAAACAGAAAGTGAAAAAAATCATTTGAATTTAAATGTCAGAATAAAATCATAAAAAGATATTTTAACTAAAAACTAACTTGAAAACGAATTCATTTAGCAGTAAGATAGGTGCATAAGGAAATGGAACTTAAAAATAAGTCCGATCAACTTATTGTTCTGTTTCCTAAGCTATGAATTCATAACTGTTCAAATTTTATTTAGGATGGTGGCTAATATGTCAAACCCAATTCACGTATTTTCTGAAATTGGACGCTTAAAAAAAGTTTGTTTGCATCGCCCAGGTAAAGAGTTAGAAAATTTGATGCCAGACTATTTAGAGCGTTTATTATTCGATGATATTCCATATTTAGAAGATGCTCAAAAAGAACATGATGCATTTGCAGAAACTCTTCGTAACGCAGGAGTAGAAGTTTTATACTTAGAGCAATTAGCAGCTGAAGCAATCGATGCTGCAGGTGTTCGCGAAGAATTCGTAGATGAATGGTTATCAGAAGCAGGTGTAGCAAGTGTTGCTTCTCAAAAAGCGATTAAAGAACACTTACTATCATTACCAACATTTGATTTGGTATTAAAAACAATGGAAGGTTTCCGTAAAACTGAAGTTCAAGCAGAAGCTACAACTTTAGCAGGTATGTACGAAACAGATTATCCATTTGTAGTAGACCCAATGCCAAACTTATACTTCACACGTGATCCATTTGCTACAATGGCAAACGGTGTTTCATTAAATCACATGTATGCAGATACACGTAATCGTGAAACAATTTACGGTAAATATATTTTCACTTATCACCCAGTATATGGAAATGGAAAAGTTCCATTCTTCTACAACCGTACTGAAGATACTCGTATCGAAGGTGGAGATGAGTTAGTTCTTTCTAAGGAAGTATTAGCTGTAGGTATTTCTCAACGTACAGATGCTCGTTCAATTGAAAAAATTGCTCAAAAATTATTTGCTGAAACTGATTTCAAACAAGTATTAGCATTCGTAATTGGTGAAAACCGTAAATTCATGCACTTAGATACTGTATTTACACATATCGATTATGATAAATTCACTATCCATCCAGAAATTCAAGGCGGATTAAAAGTATTCTCTATTACAAAAGGAGAAAATGGTGCGCTTAATATTGAATTAACTGAAGATAAATTAGAAAATGTATTAGCTAAAGCATTAGGCTTACCTTCTGTAACATTAATCCCTTGTGGTGGCGGCGATCCTGTAGAAGCTGCTCGTGAACAATGGAACGATGGTTCTAATACATTAACAATTGCACCAGGGGAAGTAGTTGTATACGACCGTAACGTTGTTACAAACGAAATCCTAGAAAAATATGGTATTAAATTACACAAAATTCGCGGTAGTGAATTAGTTCGTGGTCGTGGTGGCCCACGTTGTATGTCAATGCCATTCGAACGTGAAAATTTATAATTTAAAACAGAATATTATATGATATAATTAATTTAGAATTACAATTTTGAAAGGAGTCATTCCAAATATGACACAAGTGTTCCAAGGCCGTAGCTTTTTAAAAGAAAAAGATTTTTCTCGTGCAGAAATCGAATATTTAATCGACTTCTCAGCGCACGTTAAAGATTTGAAAAAACGTGGTGTTCCACATAAATTCCTAGAAGGTAAAAACATTGCCTTATTATTCGAAAAAACATCTACTCGTACTCGTGCAGCTTTCACAACTGCAGCAATCGACTTAGGTGCTCACCCAGAATATTTAGGTAAAAACGATATCCAATTAGGTAAAAAAGAATCAGTGGAAGATACTGCTAAAGTTTTAGGCCGTATGTTTGATGGAATCGAATTCCGTGGATTCAGCCAACAAGTCTGTGAAGACTTAGCGAAATACGCTGGTGTTCCTGTATGGAATGGTTTAACAGATGCATGGCATCCAACACAAATGATTGCTGACTACTTAACTGTTAAAGAAAACTTCGGTAAATTAGAAGGTTTAACATTAGTTTACTGTGGTGACGGACGTAACAACGTTGCAAACAGCTTATTAGTAACAGGTGCAATCTTAGGTGTAAACGTTCATATCTTCTCACCAAAAGAATTATTCCCAGAGCCAGAAGTCGTTGCTTTAGCTGAAGGATATGCTAAAGAAAGCGGAGCTCGTGTATTAATTACTGATGAAGCTGAAAAAGCTGTTAAAGGCGCAGATGTATTATACACAGACGTATGGGTATCAATGGGTGAAGAAGACAAATTCACTGAACGTGTAAACTTATTACAACCTTACCAAATCAACATGGACTTAGTTCGTAAAGCTGAAAACGAAGATTTAATCGTATTACACTGCTTACCAGCATTCCATGATACTGAAACAGAATACGGTAAAAAAATTGCTGAAGAATTTGGTATTAAAGAAATGGAAGTTACTGATGAAGTATTCCGTAGTAAATATGCTCGTCAATTCGATCAAGCAGAAAACCGTATGCACTCAATTAAAGCAATCATGGCTTTAACTGCAGGTAACTTATTTGTAAACAAAGTTTAATAACAAAAAGTAACATAGAAAGCCATTCTGGTTCTGATGTTGAATCAGAATCAGAATGGCCTTTTTTATAGATAGATGGAGGATATTATTATGGCTGAACAAGTAGCTGAAAAAAAAGGTTTTAAAATGCCTTCTTCATATACTGTTTTATTCATTATCATTGCAATTATGGCTTTATTTACTTGGATTATTCCAGCTGGACAATATGATAAAACAGAAGATGGTAACTTAATCGCTGGTACTTATCAACAAGTTGATTCAAACCCTCAAGGTTTTTATGATGTTGTGATGGCTCCGGTTTATGGTATGTTAGGACGTGATCATAAATTAAATGAAGGTCAACCAAATGAAATTGGCATTAAAACTGAAGGTGCTATTCAGGTATCATTCTTTATTTTAATGGTAGGTGGATTCTTAGGAGTTGTAACTGAAACAGGAGCACTTGACGTAGGGATTGCTTCTATCGTTCGTAAATATAAAGGACGTGAAAAAGCGTTAATTCCTATATTAATGTTCTTATTCGCATTAGGCGGAACAACTTATGGTATGGGTGAAGAAACAATGGCATTCTATCCATTAATCGTTCCAGTAATGTTAGCAGTAGGGTTTGATACAATTACTGGGGTTGCAATTGTATTAGTTGGTTCTCAAATCGGATGTTTAGCTTCAACTGTTAACCCATTCGCAACAGGGGTAGCTTCTGATGCTGCTGGTATTAGTGTTGCAGAAGGTATTGGATTACGTTTAATCTTCTTCGTTGTAATGTGGGCAATTTCAGCATTCTATGTATATAACTATGCAAGTAAAGTGGAAAAAGATCATTCTAAGTCTTACACATATGCAACTCGTGAAGCTGATTTAACTTACTTCAATGTTGAACAAACTAATGCTGAGTTAAGCGGAAAACAAAAAGCTGTATTAACAGTATTTATTTTAACATTCATTATTATGATTTTAAGTTTAATTCCATGGGCTAAATTTAACATTCATGTATTTGAAAAAATTAATGAATTTATTGTAGGTCTTCCATTCGTTGGACAAGTGTTTGGTCAATCATTACCTTTAGGTGAATGGTATTTCCCTGAAATTACAATGTTATTCTTAATGATGGCTGTATTAGTTGGTATTACTTATAGAATGAAAGAAGAAAAATTCATTCAAGTATTTATGACAGGTGCTGCAGATTTATTAGGTGTTGCCTTAATTTGTGCATTAGCTCGTGGTATCCAAGTAATTATGAACGATGGTATGATTACTGCTACAATCTTGAACTTTGGTGAACATGCATTATCAGGTTTATCAGCACAAGTATTTATTGTATTAACATACATCTTCTACTTACCATTATCATTCTTAATTCCTTCTTCTTCAGGTTTAGCAGGTGCTACAATTGGTATCTTAGCTCCTTTAGGAGAATTCGTAAATGTATCTCAATCATTAGTAATTACTGCTTTCCAATCAGCAAATGGGGTACTAAACTTACTATCACCAACTTCTGGTATCGTTATGGGTGCATTAGCATTAGGACGTATCGAAATTACAACTTGGTGGAAATTTGTTGCTAAATTAGTAGGTATTGTAATGGGCGTTTCAATCCTATTATTAATCTTAGGAACATTCATTAATATTTAATTGAAACTTAAATAAACATTTTAAGAACTCCCCTCGTAATAAAGGGGGGATTTCTTATTCTTAAGGAGGATACGATGAGCACATTTATTACAGAAAAACATAAAGAAGAATGTATTGAATCAATTAAAAGATTGGTCCGTATTCCTTCTGTCTTAAATGAAGGTGAAGGAGATACTCCTTTTGGAAAAGATATTCAGTTCGCATTAGAAGATGCATTGGCTTTGTGTCGTGAATTAGGCTTTAGCACATACATTGATCCGAAAGGATATTATGGATATGCTGAAGTTGGAAGTGGCGAAGAGTCATTAGCTATTTTATGTCACTTGGACGTTGTTCCAGCAGGAGATTTAAATAATTGGGATACCCCACCATTTGAAGCTGTTCTAAAAGATGGTTTCTTATATGGGAGAGGGACTCAAGATGATAAAGGTCCTTCAATGGCAGCTTTGTATGCTGTAAAAGCATTAATGGATGCTGGGGTTGAATTTGATAAGCGAATTCGATTCATTTTTGGGACTGATGAAGAAACATTATGGCGTTGTTTAGCTCGTTATGGAGAGTTAGAAGAAGTTGCAACAATGGGATTTGCACCTGATGCAGAGTTTCCGTTAACATATGCTGAAAAAGGTTTATTACAAGTGAAATTGCATGGACCAGGAAGCGATGTTTTAGACTTTCATTCAGGAGATGCTTTTAATGTAGTTCCAGGAAAAGCATCTTATAAAGGAGAGTATTTCTCTCAAGTATTAGAAAAATTATCTTCATTAAAATTTGAATATGAAACGCAGAATGATGAAGTGACTGTTCTTGGGGTTTCTAAACATGCAAAAGATGCACCACTTGGTGTGAATGCATTAGTTCGCTTATTAAAAGGACTTCATTCAGTTGTGGATCATTCAGCATTAGCATTTATTTCAGAAGAAGTTGGAGAAGATGCTACAGGTAGTAGTATTTTAGGGAAAATTGAAGATGAACCATCAGGTGGTTTAACATTTAATGTAGCAGGTGTGACGATTACACCAGAAAAATCAGAAATTCGTATTGATATCCGAATTCCAGTATTAGCAGATAAAGATGCAATTGTCAAAACTCTATCTGAAAAAGCTAAAGAATTTGGATTAGAGTATGAAGAATATGATTATTTAGGACCATTGTATGTTCCGTTAGATAGCGTTCTAGTGGATACACTAATGGCTGTATACCAAGAAAAAACTGGTGATACAACTCATTTACCACAATCTTCAGGAGGAGCAACTTTTGCTCGTACTATGAAAAATTGTGTTGCTTATGGAGCAGTATTCCCCGATTCGCCAATTACATTCCATATGGAAAATGAAAAAATGTCGTTAAGAGATATATTTGATTCAATGGATATTTATGCGGAAGCAGTATATCGTTTAGCAAGTAAAAAATAGTATAAGATTTAGTTTTAATCATAAAGGAGTTTATAAAAATGTCACGTAAAATCGTAGTAGCGTTAGGCGGTAACGCAATTTTATCATCAGATGCTTCAGCAAAAGCACAACAAGAAGCATTAATTCAAACAGCAAAATACTTAGTACAATTCATTGAAAATGGCGACGAATTAGTTGTTACTCATGGTAATGGACCACAAGTTGGTAACTTATTATTACAACAAGCAGCAGCTGATTCAGAAAAAAATCCAGCAATGCCTTTAGATACATGTGTTGCGATGACAGAAGGATCAATCGGATTCTGGTTACAAAATGCATTAGTGAATGAATTACAAGCACGTGGCATTAAAAAAGATGTAGCTGCAGTAGTAACACAAGTAATCGTTTCTAAAGACGATCCAGCATTCTCAAATCCAACTAAACCAATTGGACCATTCTTAACTGAAGAAGAAGCTAAAGAACAAGCAGCAGCTACTGGTGCAACATTTAAAGAAGATTCAGGTCGTGGTTACCGTAAAGTAGTTCCATCACCAAAACCAGTTGGAATTAAAGAAGTCAATACAGTTAAAAACTTAATCGCTTCAGGTACTGTTGTCATTACAGCAGGTGGGGGAGGTATCCCAGTTGTTGAAGACCCAGAAACTAAATTCTTAACAGGTGTTGAAGCAGTTATCGATAAAGACTTTGCAAGTCAAACATTATCTGAATTAGTTGGAGCAGACTTATTCATCGTGTTAACAGGTGTTGACAATGTATATGTAAACTTCAATAAACCAGATCAACAAAAATTAGAAACTGTAACAACTAGCGAATTGAAAAAATATATTGGAGAAAATCAATTTGCTCCTGGTTCAATGTTACCAAAAGTTGAAGCAGCAATTGCATTTGTTGAAAACTATCCACAAGGTAAAGCTATCATTACTTCATTAGAAAATATCGCTGAAGTATTAAAAGGTGATGGCGGTACACAAGTTGTTGCTGGCTAATTTTATTAGAGATTAAGAGATAAAAGGATTAACGGAATTACCGTTAATCCTTTTTTATGCAAGTAATTTTATAAATACCATGATATTTTATTTAAACTATGATAATATTAGTAGGAAATTTATTGAAGAGAGAAGGATTAGATGACTTCATCTATGTATGCATTAGCCTTGCAAATAGAGCAAGAATTAAATAAGATTTCATCCAAAAAAGGTCATGTTGTATTTAGAACATTAAAAGGTGAAACAAAATTCGTATTTCAATTTGAGAAGAATCATACTAAAGGTTTAGTAATTCAATTATTAAAGAATGAAGAAGATTTAGCGTTTCTAACAACAATTGAAAAGAAATGTCGATTAGAAAGAGACATACATCAATCAGAATTGGATTTAAGATGGTTATCAAAAGGAATTCAAATCCGATACAATTCTAAATCTGAGTTGGATGATACTGAAATTCAACGAATGGAAAGATTAGGAATTGACGTTGAGAAATTTGAAGTATTACCGAATATTTTAAATTTTACAGAGGAAAATATTGGAAGAAGTGTTTCTGTTACAAATCAATATAGAAAATTTGTAGAACAAGTATTAACACTAGTTTTACAAGAAGGAAATCTTCAAAAATTAGAGTTAGTTTGGAATAAACAACAAAAAAATTATTATCAATCCTTTCCAGTATTTACGTATAACCAACGTACAAAACAAGTAAATTATGTTCAGCAAGAAAAAATGTTGACGTTAAAAGATATTCTAAAATATCATTATTATGTCCAAAATACTCCAGCTGATTTACAAATTTCAGAGTTTGAATTTGCTAAATTTATGGAGAGAATTGAAGCTACAGTGAATGTTTCAATGCAAGTTAGAATTGGAGTTCAAGAATTAGTGAGTTCGGAATTATCGAAACATAATATCCCATTTGTGATTGAAATGGCAGATAAAGATGCCGTTGCCTATACCAAGTTAATACATGCGATTGATCCAAAAACAATTCAAGAAGAATTTTTAGAAATGTTTGTAGAGTTTCAATTTAAACCAACAACAATTTTAGTTTCTGGATTATTTGGAATATATTTGAGTAATATTTTATCACCATTAGCAAAAAGAATGTCTATTAAAATAAAGTATGTAGATAACTTACCAACGTTTAATCGACTAACACATGAAGAAAGAATTTTATCATTTTTACATTTATATGGTATAAGCGTGTAAAAATTCACTTGCAAAAAATCTTATTTAGGTGTACGATGAGTGTGTTAAGCAAAAGTGTTTAACAAATAATATGAAGGAGGTAGTTGTAATGAACAACTTAAATGGAAAACATCAACAATTGAACAAAACAACTAAAATCTCCTTACAGAATATGACAATGTATTAATATACTCACTTTAATTATTTTTGGTTTTGCGAAATGAGGCTAACTGTCTGCTGTGGTAGGTGGTTAGCTTTTTTTCATAGATAAAAGTGGAGGGACTAGTTGTGTATATATGTATACGGAACTAGTCTTTTTTTGTCAAATTTCTGTGGGAGTAAGGAGGAAATATGAAAGTCATTATGAAACACCTAGGCGTTTATTTTAAAAAGCACTGGGTGAGATATGTCATTATTGTATGTAGTGCAATTTTAAATAGTTATTTATTAGTTGTTCCTGCAAAAATATTAGGACAAATTGTCAATGCGATTGTGGATCAATCGTTGACGCAAGAACAACTTTTAGGATATATGGGATTCTTTTTCTTATCATTAGTAGGAGTTTATATATTAGACTCTGCATTAATGTATTGGATATGGTTTGGACGTTTTGACTATATTACCAATTTACGATTAGGAACGATGAAACAATTACTTTGGAAAAAAGCACCTTTTTATACAAAGTTTAGAGTTGGAGATATTGTAACTCGTTCAAGTGAAGACCTTGAAACAATTGGGAATTTAGTAGGATTTGGAGTATTTGCTTTTCTGAATGCATTCTTTATTACTTTATCCGTTTTGTCGAATATGGTGATAAATGTTTGGTGGGAGTTGACCCTTATTTCCGTTTTACCGATGCCGGTATTAGCCTATGCACTGTATCGTTTAACGGATAAAATTGAAATAGTGTATGGGGATGCTCAAAAGGCTATTTCTGATATGAATGCAGAAGTATTAGAAATGATTGATGGAACTTATGTCATTCGAGCATATGGGCAGGAAGAGAGAATGAGTCAAATTTTCCAGCAGAAAACAGAAGATTCTTTTCAAAAAAATATTGCAGTAGCTAAATTGGGAATGTTATTTATTCCATTAGCACAAGTTGTTGTAGGAATTTGTATGTTGATTGGGTTGATTTATGGTGGAGGACTTGTTCAAGAAGGGAAAATTTTATTAGGGAGCTTAGTTTCGTTTCCAATCTATATCGGTTTATTAGTCTTCCCATTGGCTTTAATTGGAGACCTTGTTGTAATGATTCAACAAGGGAAAGTTTCATTTGAGAGAATTTTTGAATTATTCGAAACAAGCGATGATTTAGAAGAAGATGGACAGGAAGACTTAGGACAATTCGAAGAAATTCGTTTTGAGAATTTCTCCTTTACTTATCCTGGTGAAGAAAGCCCAACATTGAAAAATATTACGGTCAGTATAAAAAAAGGACAAACGATTGGAATTGTCGGGAAAACAGGTTCAGGGAAAACGACCTTCCTAAAACAGCTCTTACATCAATATCCTTACAAGAATGAAGCAATTTTATTAAATCAGAAGGAATTGGTTCATTGGAAACGACAATCAGTGGATGCATTAATGGCGTATGTGCCGCAAGAACATGTGTTATTTTCAAAAAGCATTTTAGAAAACTTAAAACTTGCTAATAAGGAAATTACAGAAAAAGTTGTATGGGATGTACTGGAGCAAGCTGCCATTGCGGAAGATATTCGTCGAATGCCAGAACAATTGGAAACAATGATTGGAGAAAAAGGAATTACTTTAAGTGGTGGGCAAAAACAACGGTTATCGATTGCACGTGCATTACTGAGAAATGCTGAAATTTTATTACTCGATGATGCCCTATCAGCAGTAGACGCTAAAACAGAAAACCAAATTGTGGATCATCTAAAATCAGAAAGACTTGATCAAACAAATATTATTACAGCACATCGATTATCGGCGATTCGACATGCAGATTGCATTTTAGTATTTGAAGAGGGTCAGATTGTTGCTAGGGGAACTCATGAAGAGTTACTTGAACAAAAAGGCTGGTATTATGAACAATACTTGAAACAAGAGTTAGAAGAAGGAGAGGTGAGCGAAGAATGCTAAAAACAATTTTTTGGCTATTAAGCTATATTCGTTATGAAAAACGTTCCTTTTTCATTGGATTTATTTTATTATTACTTGCTTCAGCTTCAGGAGTCTATGCTCCGATTGTCGCAAAGCAATTTATTGACTTGGTCATTACTCCATCAGAAAATTCAGGAGTCATTAATTGGGGTCAAAGTGCTCAATTTGCTGCAGTATATTTTGGATTATTACTTATTTCAGCTTTGTCAGCTTATTTCGGACGCTTTATCTTAAGTATAATGTCGAATCGTTTAACAAAACGTTTAAGAGATGAATTATTCGATAAAATCCAACATTTGCCTATCCGTTATTTTGATTCCTTACCAGCAGGGAAAGTTGTTTCAAAAATTACAAATGATACGGAAGTTATTCGTCAAAATTTCTTTGTTGCCGCAACTGCCAATGTTTTAAATAGTATTATTATTATTGTTGGAATTTATGTTGTTATTTTTTCTCTTAATATTCGTTTAGGAGCTGCTTTATTATTAGTTATTCCAGCTATTCTTTTATGGCAAGTGGTATTTAGTAAAAAGGCAGGAGCTTTTACAGGTCCTCTTCGAGAGAGCTTTAGTAATATGAATGGAAAGTTAAATGAAATCATTCAAGGAATGTCTATTATTCAAGTATTTCAACAAGAGAAACTGGTGGATAAAGAGTATGAAGCCATTGTTCAGGAGTGGAAAGGAATTGGTCTGGAATCATTAAAGGTAGAATCTTTCTTAGCTTGGAGTGTCGTAGGTTTTCTAAGAAATGTTACTTTAATGTTTGCTGTTTTATATTTAAGTGTGAAATATTTAGGAGGAACATTAGGGTTAACGGCTGGATTTATTTATGCGATTGTGGACTATATTAATCGTCTCTATGACCCGATTGATAATTTAGTACAAATTTTTGCTGGATTGCAACATGCTTTTGCTGCAGGGGGTCGTGTGATTGAATTAATGGAAACACCAATCGAGAAATCAGGGGGTGCTGATTTTGTCATGGAAGATGGAAAAGTTGAATTTAAAAATGTATCTTTCTCTTATGATGGAAAAACTCCTGTATTGAAAAATATTTCCTTCACGATTGAAGCAGGTGAAACAGTGGCTTTTGTAGGACATACGGGTTCTGGGAAATCGACGATTATGAATTTGTTATTTAGATTTTATGATCCAACGGATGGAGAAATTTGGATTGATGATCAAAATATTGCGTTATCGAATCAACGAAAAGTGCGTGAGAAGATGGGGATTGTATTGCAAGATCCGTACTTGTTTGCGGGGACTTTAGGAAGTAATATTGGATTGGAGAATCCCTCTATCACTACTGAAATGATGGAAAACGCGTTAATTCAAGTGGGGGGGCAGCATATTTTAGAGCGTTCTGAAGAAGGGTTAAATATTCCGATTCAAGATAAAGGGGCGGAGTATTCGTCTGGGGAACGTCAATTAATTTCTTTTGCGCGAGCGTTAGCGTTTAATCCAACGATTTTAGTGTTGGATGAAGCGACTTCTCATGTGGATACGCAAACGGAAGGGATGATTCAGCAGGCGATGGAAGTGCTGTCGAAAGACCGTACGACGGTTATGATTGCGCATCGTTTGTCTACGATTGTTCATGCGGATAAGATTTTTGTGTTGCATAAGGGTGAGATTATTGAACAAGGGAATCATGCTGAATTAGTCGAGCAAGACGGAGTGTACGCTCAGATGTACCGCATGCAAACTGAAAAGAATTAGACTTCTTATACTGTAGCAATGGACGGCAGCAGCTTCGCTAAAGCGAATCTCATGCCTAAAATTCGAGCCTAGGTCTCGAATTTTCCAGTATTATCAGCCAAAAGAATGGCTGATAATACTTGTGCTACGGTAAGAAGTCTATTCTTTTCTTAACGGAAGAATATGAGAGTGCGTTGGGGATGAAATTTTTTTGAAACGTTAAAAATGTTGAAAATGGTGTTGTTGATGACTTAAAATAACATTTTTTTAATTTTGTATTTGGAAATTTTATGTAGTTTAGAATAACGCGGAAGGGAATAGAAATGGATTTTTCTGAAGTAACGAAGGTATAAGAAGCCAGAATATGGCTTCTTATACTGGAAAAATTGAGACCTTAGGCTCAATTTTTAGCCAAGAGACCCGTAGGGGCTACTGGCGTCCATCTTTACATCAGATAAAATCCATTTCTATTCCCATAGTATTTAAAACATGAGGGAGCTTTAGGCGTTTCCTCATGTTTTTTTACTTTGTTTGTAGTAAAATGAAAATAAGTGATTTTCAAGAGGTGATTGTTATGAAAGAAGAATGGATTCAAGAAGCGGTAAAAATGAGACGGACATTACATCGCTATCCAGAATTATCCGAACAAGAATTTAAAACAACTGCATATATTCAAGAAAAATTAACAGAATGGGGGATTTCTTATCGTCCATTACAAACGCCAACAGGTGTTGTAGCAGAAATTGGAAAGAAAGAAGGCCCGATTATTGCTCTTCGAGCAGATATGGACGCATTACCGATTCATGAACAAACGGATTTAGACTATCGTTCAGAGCATGATGGAGTGATGCATGCTTGTGGGCATGATTTTCATACAGCTAGTTTATTAATGGCTGCGAAAATTTTAAAAGAAAAAGAAGAAAGTTTAAACGGAAAAATTCGATTCATTTTCCAACCAGCAGAAGAAATGAATCGAGGTGCTCGTGCTTTAATTGCAGAAGGAGTATTAGAGGGAGTCGATGCCATTATTGGGTTCCATAATAAGCCTGAATTACCAGTTGGAACAATTGGGATTAAATCTGGGCCACTAATGGCAGCTGTGGGACAATTTTCTGTGGAATTAAAAGGTGTAGGAACTCATGCGGCAGCTCCTCATAATGGGAATGATCCAATTGTTACAGCATGTCAAATTATTACGAATTTACAAGCGATTGTGAGTCGTCATGTTTCACCATTGTCACCTGCAGTATTAAGTATTTCTCATATTGAAGGGGGAAATACTTGGAATGTTATTCCAGAGCGTGTTTTCTTCGAAGGTACGATTCGTACTTTTTATAAAAAAGATCAAGAGAAAATTCGTAGTTTAATGGATCATATGGTACATCAAATGGCTGCCGTTTATGGACAAGAAGCACATATGGAGTGGATTATGACACCTCCAGTTGTAGATAATGATGAAGAAGTAACTAACATTGTAAAAGAAACAACAGCACAATTTGCGACGCTAGTGACTCCTGAATTAACATTAGGAGCAGAAGATTTTGCGAATTATATGGAATATGTTCCAGGATGTTTTGCTTTTATTGGCACAGGTTGTCCTTATGAATGGCATCATCCATCTTTTGTAGTAGATGATACAGCGTTACAATATGCGATTTCTTATTTTGTAGAAAATAGTCAAGCTTTACTAAATCAATATCAGAAAGGGTAAATTCAATGACTAAAACACTAATTATTATGAGTCATCCTGATGTCGCTCAATCTTCTTCTCAGCAATTTTTATTAGCCGCTGTTAAAGGGGAAGAACAGGTTCAAATTCGTCATTTAGAATCGATTTTAGCAGAACAAGAAAATAATCATTTTGATAAGAGAAAAGAACGAGCTTGTCTTCTAGAAGCAGACAGAATTATTTTTCAATTTCCATTTTATTGGTATCAATGTCCAAGTGTGATGAAGCAATGGATGGATGAAGTGCTGACGTTGAATTTATCTCAAAAAAATAAGAAGAAAGAACTGGGAATTGTAGTTACAGTAGGAGCTAAGAAAGATCGATATACAGCGGGTGGTTCAGTAGGATTTGGAATTGAAGAGTTACTGAGACCTTATCAAGCGTTAGCCAATCAATTAGGATGGAACTATCAAACACCATTTGTCATTTATCAATTTCAGTATTTAACAGAAACTCAAAAACAACAATTATTAGTGGATTATCTGTACTATTTAGAAAATGGTTCGCATTCTTTTAGTGAAAAAGAACAATGGATGTATGAAAAATTAGAGCAATATTCAACTAATCATACAAGGCAAGTGAGAGATTGGATTGTAGAGTTGAAACAAGAAAGAGAAGAATTAGTGATGATGCTTTCAGAAATGGGGAATGAAGCAGATGGATTCTAAATGGATGGAAGAACAAATTGCTACTTGGCAAGAAGAATGTCAAGATTATAAAGAACGAGCCTTTTTAGAAGCTTGTAAGCAATTATTGTTGGAACAACAAGAGCGAGTGGATCATTATAAGGCACAATTAGACGGACAATTATGGAGTCCAAAAGAGTGGTAAACATTTTAAAGATGTAAATTTTGCTAATTGAATAAAAATATATAGATAAAATATAAAAGATTTATAGGGAAGAATTCGATTTATAACATAATCAGATTCTTTCCTATTTTTCTTCCATATAAAACAATATTGTTATAAAATATAGCAATAAAATGATTGTGTAAACGTTTTATTCATAGTATTATGATGTCGAGGTAAAAAAGAATAACCTTTCGAAAATGAAGAATTTTCGAGAAAACAGGAGGAATATTTATGAAAAAGAAATTAGTTTTATCAAGTGCAGCTCTTTTAGCAACTGTTGGTTTAGTAGCTTGTAATAAAGCAACAACTACTGATAAACCTGCAGAAACTAAATCTGGGGAAAAGAAAACAATTAAATTAGCTGCTCTTGAATCAGGATATGGTAAAGAAATGTGGCCTGAGTTAATTAAAGCTTATGAAGAAGCAAATCCAAATGTTAAAGTTGAATTACAATCTAGTAAAGAACTTGAAGACGAACTTTCACCAAAAATGAAAGCTGGAGATTTCCCAGATGTAGTTATGCTTGCATTAGGACGTAAAAAAGCTTTACCAGAAACATTAATTAAAGAAAAAGCTTTAGCAGATATCTCTGACTTATTCGATATGAAAGTATACGGAGAAGATAAAAAAGTTTCTGAAAAATTATTAAACGGTGTGTTAGGTTCTACAGTTACAGATCCATATCGTGATGGAAAACACTATTTAGCACCAATGTTCTATGCTCCAACTGGTTTATTCTATAATCAAGGATTATTCGAACAAAAAGGCTGGGAAGTTCCAAAAGATATGCCAGCTATGAAAGAATTAGCAGAAAAAGCAAAAGCAGAAGGAATTTCATTATTCACTTATCCTACAACTGGATACTTAGATAGCTTCTTCCCTGCATTATTAGCAAATGCTGGTGGTGTTGATTTATTCAACAAAGCAATGAGCTATGAAAAAGGAATTTTTGCTTCTGAAGGAGCAACTAAAGCATTCAATGCATTAGGCGAATTAGTGAAAAATGTTGAACCATCAACAGTAGCGAATGCTAACCCACAAAGCTTTACTAAGAACCAACAATTAATATTAGACAATAAAGCTTTATTCATGCCAAATGGTACATGGGTAGTTGGAGAAATGAAAGATGCTCCTCGTGCTGATGGATTCAAATGGGCTATGAACGCTGCTCCAGCAATCGAAAAAGGTGGCAAACGTTTCGTTTACTCATTCTTCGAACATATCTGGGTTCCAGAAGCAGCAACTAACAAAAAAGAAGCTAAAGAATTCTTATCATTCTTATATTCTGATAAAGCAGCAGCAATCTTTGCTAAACATAATGCTGCTCAACCAATTCAAGGTGTAACAAGCAAATTACCTGCTGAATTACAAAGCTTATACAAAGTTGTAGATGAAGTGGACGGAGTTATCAATGGTAACTTTATTGCTACAAAACCAGTTGAAGGTGTAAACATGAAAGAAACATTATACGGTCAAATCGACTCTGTAGCATCTGGTCAAAAATCTGTAGCAGATTGGCAAAAATCAGTTGAAGAAGTTAGCCAAAAATTAAGTGCGGCTGTTGAAAAATAATTCTTCGACTAGTTTGAATGGATAGAAAAGGAGCTGGGAAAAGGGGCTCTTCCGGAAAGATAAACTCAGTTTTAAGTAGTTTCAAAGTTCCAAGAGTTTTCTTTCAGGAGGCAGCCATTCCCAGCTTTATTTTATACTTAAATAAAAGATAGGAGCATGAAGATGAATAATCGTCGGAAAAAAGAACGTGCAGGATTTATCCTAGCATGTATATTACCTGCCATTATATTATTTCTTACTTTCTTAATTTATCCAACGATTGAAGTGTTCAGAATGTCCATGTATCGTTGGGGTGGATTTTCAAAGAACAAACAATTTGTAGGATTTGATAATTTTGTAACCTTATGGAAAGATGAGAATTTTTCAAGAACAATTCAAAATACAATTTTATTAATTGTCATTGTAACGATTGTAACAGTTGTTTTAGCAGTGTTATTTGCATCAATTTTAACAACTGAGAAAATTCGTGGAAATAATTTCTTTAGAATTATTTTCTATATTCCGAATATTTTATCAATTGTAGTTATTGCCGGTTTATTTGCAGCGATTTATGATCCAAATGGTGGTTTATTAAATGCCATTTTACCAAAAGCATTGGAACGTTTATGGTTGGGAGACCAAGGAGTTGTCATTTATTCTTTAGCCTTTGCTTTAATTTGGCAAGCAATTGGGTATTATATGGTAATGTATATGGCTGGGATGGCAAATATTCCATCTAGCTTATATGAAGCAGCTGATCTAGACGGTGCAGGAAAAATTGGTAAATTCTTCAATGTAACATTGCCGTTAATTTGGAATAGTATTCGTACAACATTAACATTCTTCATTATTAGTACGATTAACTTAAGTTTCTTATTAGTACAAATTTTAACAAATGGTGGTCCAGATGGTTCAACAGAAGTATTCTTAAGCTACATGTTTACTCAAGCTTATACAAACTCTTCATTTGGTTATGGTATGGCAATTGGGGTAGTAGTATTTATCTTCTCATTTGGATTATCAGGTATCGTTAGTCACATTACAAAACGTGACATTCTAGAATATTAGGAGGCATATTATGAAAATGCAAACTCGTTCATTTGAACGCTTATATAAAGCATTTATTTATGTAGCGTTAATTACATTAGCCATTTCCATTATTGTGCCAGTTGGTTGGGTATTTGTCGCATCCATTAAGCAAAATAGTGAATTCTATGGTAGTCCATGGACTGCTCCAAAAGGATTTTATTTCCAAAACTTTATTGATGCCTGGACAAGTGCAAAAATGGGAGATTATATGTTAAATTCTGTTATTGTAACAGCATTAGCATTAATCATTTTAGTAGCTGTTGCGATTCCAGCTGCTTATGTATTAGCAAGATTTAAATTCCCTGGAAGCAAACTCATTAATACACTTCTAAAAGGTGGATTATTCATTAACGTAAACTATATTGTTGTTCCAATCTTTTTAATGCTACTAGATTGGGATAAAGGATTAAAATCATTTGGAATCGCAAATGGCTTCTTCTTAAATAATATTTTTGTACTTGCAGTAGTTTATGCTGCTACATCATTACCATTTACGATTTACTTATTATCAAACTTCTTCAAAACTTTACCGACAACATTTGAAGAAGCAGCAGCTATTGATGGTGCAGGATATTTCACAACAATGTTCAAAGTTATGACTCCAATGGCTAGACCAAGTATTATTACAGTAATTTTATTTAACTTCTTATCATTTTGGAATGAATATATTATTGCATTAACATTAATGCCTGGTAAAAATCAAACATTGCCAGTAGGGTTGAAAAATTTATTACAAGCACAACGTGGTGCAGCGCAATATGGTCAAATGTACGCAGGGATGGTATTAGTAATGTTACCAACATTGATTCTATATATTCTTGTTCAAAATAAATTAACACAAGGAATGACCTTAGGTGGTTCTAAAGAGTAGGAGAGGAGAAACACCATGAGCAAAACGAAGGGACGTTTAACATTACCAAGTCAAGCTAATTTTTTGAAAGAAACAAAAGAATTGATTGAACGTTGGGGAGCAGATGCCATTCGAGATAGTGATGGTACTAAATTAGATGAGGCAACAAAACAATTAGATGCAAAAATTTATACAACATATTTTGTTGCAAGAAATCATAATGAATTTGCTGAAAAGCATATGGAAGAATGCCAACAAATTTATGTGATGTCTAAATTCCATCTAGCAACTTCAAGTGAATTAGAAATTCCATTCATGGATGGATATTTTACAGATCAAGTTCAACCAGATTACGTTCATGATGAAAAATTATATTGGGAAGTCATTGACCGTACAACGGGGAAAGTGGTTAGTGTAGAAAATTGGGTATTAGATAAAGAAAGAAATATTGTTACAGTTTATGGAGCAGAAGCTTTTCATGAATATACAGTATCATTTTTAGTATATGCTATTTGGGATCCAACTCAAATGTATAATCATATTACAAATAATTGGGGAAATGTTCCACACGATATTCCTTTTGATGTCCGTCAACCGGCATCTAATGAATATATGCAAACTTATTTAAAAAATTGGTTAAAAGAAAATCCGGATACAGATGTTGTTCGTTTTACAACTTTCTTCTATCACTTCACATTGATTTTCAATCAATTAGGAAAAGAAAAGTTTGTAGATTGGTTTGGATATGGAGCTAGCGTTTCTGTAGCAGCTTTAGAAGCATTTGCAAAAGAGAAAGGCTATCGTTTAAGAGCGGAAGATATTGTGGATGAAGGATATTATAATTCTACATTCAGAACACCAAGTAAAGCTTACTTAGATTATATCGACTTTATTCAAAAATTTGTTGCAACAGAAGCGAAAAAATTAGTGGATCTTGCACATGATGCAGGAAAAGAAGCAATGATGTTTTTAGGGGATAACTGGATTGGAACAGAGCCTTATGGAAAATATTTCAAAGAAATTGGCTTAGACGCAGTAGTTGGGTCCGTAGGGGGCGGAGCAACTTTACGTATGATTTCTGATATTCCTCATGTAAAATACACTGAAGGAAGATTCTTACCATACTTCTTCCCAGATGTATTTAGAGAAGGAAATGATCCAACAATCGAAGCGAATAAAAACTGGTTATCAGCAAGACGTGCAATTATGAGAAATCCAGTCGATCGTATTGGATATGGCGGTTACTTGAGTTTAGCTTATCAATTCCCTAAATTTGTTGACTATATTGAACAAGTAACGGATGAATTTAGAGAGATTTACGATGTTGTAAAACATACAAAACCATATGTTGGTTTAAAAGTTGCTATTCTAAATGCTTGGGGTAAATTACGTACTTGGCAATCTCATATGGTGGCACATGAATTACCATATAAACAAATTTATTCTTATTTAGGAATTATGGAAGCCTTAAGTGGTGCTAGTGTTGATGTTCAATTCATTAGCTTTGAAGATGTTTTAACGACAGATATCTTAAAAGACGTGGATGTAATTATTAATGCTGGTGATGCAGGAACTGCATTTAGTGGTGGGGAGGTTTGGAAAAATCCAGAACTGCTAACTAAAATTCGTAAATTTGTATACAATGGTGGAGGGTTTGTTGGAGTAGGAGAACCAACAGCTGTTCATCATCAAGGTAGATATTTCCAATTAGCAGATGTTCTAGGAGTAGAACGTGAAATGGGATATAGCTTATCTACTGATAAATACTTTACAAAAGAATTAGACACTCACTTCATTACAGAAGATATTAAAGATAAACGCAAAATCGATTTCGGAGAAGGAATGAAGAATGTCTATGGACTAACTGAACATACAGAAGTATTAGAATTCAGTAATCCAAAAGTTTCTCAAGAAGTAGAAGGTATTGTAATGCCAGCAAATGCTGAAGGAAAAGAATTTGGAGAAATTCATTTAGCAGCTAATCCTTATGGAAAAGGACGTGGAGTATATCTTGCAGGTCTACCTTATAGCCCAGAAAATACAAGATTATTACTTCGTGCATTATATTATGCAGCCGCTAAAGAACAAGAATTCAAAAAATGGTATTCTTCTAATTTATCTGTTGAAGTACATGCATATCCTGAAAAAGGCTTATATGCAATTGTTAATAACACAAATGAAACACAAGAAACAGAAGTTTTTGATGGCAATGGAAATCATGAAACAGTCATCATGAATCCAAGTGAAATTAGATGGGAGCATATGTGATGAATCCAAAAGTTAGAATATGGATACGAGTAGTCTTAATGGTGATTTTTTTAGTTGTCTTAGTGAAAGGTCATCAAATGGTTGGAAAACCAGGAGTTGCCACAATGTTAGTAGCTCTAGTAGGCTTGTTAGCTATATTATGGGATTATAACCGTCCATATAGCAACTCGTAAAAAGGGAATATAGATGGAATAGGACAAGGACAACAGTTCTTGTCCTTTTTTGTATGCAAACAAGAGAGGGAAATACTTTTCTGAAGTAGCAAAAATAAAATAAGCCATACTTAGATGGCTTATTTTATAAGGAAAATTCGAGACCTAGGCTCGAATTTTAGGCATGAGACCGCAAGGTCTGCTGCCGACCTTGCAACTTCAAAAAGTATTTCCTGAACGATATAAGTAGGTTGACTACCTATCTTTTCTTTGTTACACTTTAATAAAGTAAAATAGAAGGGAGAGACTACATGACAACCAAACAAATTTTTGATGATATTATCAAATTATTTTTAAGAATTGAACATCTAAATGTTTTCAGAAGTATTGCCCCTAACCTCACAATACGGGAAAACAATGTCTTAGTTCTCTTATATTATTACGAATCAGAATTTGGCAAAACTCTAACTATAAAAGACATCAGCTGCTTCTATGAAATTAAATCTTCAACAGCCATCCAATTCGTCAATTCATTAGAAAAACATGGGTATATCGTTCGTATGAATGATCCAAAAGATAAACGAGTAACACTAGTAACTTTGACAGATTATGGAAAAGAAGTTGGAAAAATTATTTCTAAAAGAAATCATAAAATGGTTCAAAAAATATTAGCAACTCAAGAAAAAGAAGAATTGGAAAATGCTTTTCAAGTCATCCACAAAATGATTAATACGATTGAAAGTATTCCAATCGAAACACTCTCATATAGAAAGGAAGAAAATGAATGAAACAAATCATGAATCATGTTCGAAAATATCGAGCATTATTAGCAGGAATTGTAGTTTTAACGATTTTACAAGTTGGTTCGAGTTTATTATCTCCAACGATTTTAGCTACATTAGTCAGTAATGGGATTTTAAAACAAAACCAAGCAGTAATTTTACAACAAGGGGGATTCATGTTACTGACTTCGACTTTAGATTTAGTGTTATCCATTTTAGTCGTTCGATTTATCGGAAAATTCTCTGCGGGATTATCAAAAGATTTACGTTTGAGTATGTTTACAAAAATTCAACATTTCTCAACGCAAGATTTCCAAAAGTTTGGAACATCTTCTTATATTAATCGTACAACAAGAGATATTCAAAGTTTAGCGCAAACATTAGGGTTCTCAATGAGTATGGTATTAATGGCTCCGTTAATGTTAGTGGGTTCTATTATTCTTTCTGTTCGTATGAACTTTACATTGTCATTAGTATTATTAGGATCCATTCCATTTTTAGGAATTGTAGGCGCACTATTAGTCAAAAAAGTCTCAAAAGACTTTACCATTATGCGTCAAATGACGGATACATTAACACAAATTATTCGTGATTCATTAACGGGTATCCGTGTGATTCGTGCCTTTAATAAGAGCGAGTATGAAGTAGAACGGTTTGATCAAGTGAATGAAAAGTATCGTGAATTAATTTTTGGTATGAATATTAAATTTAGTTTAATTATGCCATTAATGATGATTACGATTAATTTTGCGAATTTAGCGGTTGTTCTTGTAGGAGCTCATTTAATTCAAGCATCTCAATTAGAAGTGGGAGCTTTAATGGCAGTTATTCAATATTCTGTTCTTGTATTAGTAGCGTTATTATTGCTATCTTTTATCTTCATTATGATTCCTCAAGGTATTGTAGCTGCAAAAAGGATCAATGAAGTATTAGAACAAGAAAATATTCAAACATTTGTGAGCGAAGATTATGGTTTAGAAAAAATTGATACAGTAGAATTTAAAGATGTTTCTTTCAAATATGAAGGAGCAGAAAAAGCGATGCTAAACAATGTGGATTTCACGGCAAAAGTTGGAGAGAAAATTGCAATTATCGGTTCAACTGGAGCAGGAAAATCTACACTAGTAAATTTATTAATGCGATTCTTAGATACAACTTCTGGAGAGTTGTTAATGAATGGTGTAAACATTCGAGAATTTACCGAAAAAGAACTACGTGAGCAAATCGCATTCGTACCTCAAAATCGTATGTTATTTGAAGGAAGTATTCGAGATAATTTAAGATTCGGAAATGAACATGCAACAGATGAAGAAATGATTCAAGCATTAAAACAAGCAGAAGCTTGGGAGTTTGTTTCTAGTTTAGAAGAGGGATTAGATACTCACGTAGAGCAAAAAGGTGATAATTTCTCTGGAGGACAAAAACAAAGATTATCGATTGCTCGTGCGCTAGTAAAACAGGCTTCGATTTATGTTTATGATGATAGCTTCTCTGCATTAGATGCGAAAACAGAAGCAAAACTTCGTGCGAATTTAGCAGAAATTAATCAACAATCAATTATTTTTGTTGTTGCACAAAGAATTTCATCGGTAACAGATGCAACCAAAATTATTGTATTACATGAAGGAAATGTTGTTGGAATTGGAACTCATAATGAATTGAAAGAAAGTAACCAAATCTATCAAGAAATTATGAACTCTCAATCAAGTTTAGAAGAAATGGAGGATACTCATGAATAAAACTGTCTTAAAACGATTATTAAGTTATTTAAAGCCTGATCGTGTGATTGTGACGATTGTACTAGTAGTATCCCTTATTTCAGTTATTTTAGATGTACAATTACCTAAAATTTTAGGGGATGCAACGACGTTAATTAGTGAAAGTTATATTGCTTCTAATTATACTTCTGTTGATTTAGAAGGAGTTTTTGCGATTGCGAAAACTTTAGCGGTTTTATATATTTTAGCAGCAGGATTAAACTTTTTAGGAAAATATTTTATGTCTCGTGTTGCCAGTGATATTATTTATCGATTACAAAAAGAAATCGATGAAAAATTCACACGCTTACCCGTTCGATATTTTGATGAGCAATCAAGAGGGGACTTATTAAGTCGTGCAACAAACGATATTCAAACAATTGATGATTCTTTCTCACAAGTGTCGAATCAAATTTTTACAACCGTTTTGACGTTCTTTGGGATTATTATTATGATGTTTACGGTAAATATTCCATTAGCAATTATTGGCGTATTAGGGATTCCACTTTCATTCTTTATTATTGGAATGATTGGTAAGAAATCTTCGACATCATTTGCCAATCGTCAAGAAACAACAGGACGTTTAAATGGTTATATTGAAGAATATTATGGCGGACATGAGATTGTAAAAGCTTTCAATTATGAAGAACGTTCAAAAGCAGAATTTCAAGCGTTAAATGATGAATTATATGAACATGCTTGGAAAGCTCAATTTTTTGCAGGATTGATGTTCCCAATTTCTCGTTTAATTAATAATATTATTTATGTATTTGTAGCGATTGTCGGTGGATTATTTGCCTCTGGAGGGATGATTACCATCGGTGGCATTCAAGCAATTTTGCAATATATGAGAAATATTAGTCAACCAATGGGAGATGCGGCGAATATGATTGGCTTAACTCAATCTATGTTAGCAGCAGCAGAGCGAATTTTTGAATTATTAGATGCAGAAGAAATGGAAGAAGAAGGCGATAAAGAAGAACTTCCAGCTATCGTTGGAGATGTTCAATTTAAGCATGTTTCATTTGGTTATACTCCAGAAGTAACATTGATGGAAGATTTGAATATTGATGTTAAAGCAGGAGAAACAGTAGCGATTGTAGGACCTACAGGTGCAGGTAAAACAACTGTGATTAATCTGTTGATGCGCTTCTATGATATTACAAGTGGAGTGATTGAAATTGATGGGCATAATATTCAAGATTATAAAGTAGATTCTCTTCGTTCAAAAGTTGGGATGGTATTACAAGATACTTGGTTATTTAAAGGAACGATTCGAGAAAATATTCGTTATAGTCGTCCAGATGCAACGGATGAAGAAGTCGTTCAGGCGGCGAAACAAGCCTTTGCGGATGATTTTATTCGTAAATTACCAGATGGATATGATACGTATATTACGGAAGAAACGGATAATATTTCTGGAGGGCAAAAACAATTATTAACGATTGCTCGTGCAATTTTAGCTTCACCTTCTGTTTTCATTTTAGATGAAGCTACTTCGAATGTAGATACGAGAACGGAAATGCAAATTCAAAAAGCGATGGATCATATTATGGAACATAAGACTTCGTTTGTTATTGCGCATCGTTTATCTACGATTCGTAATGCTGATAAGATTTTAGTGATGCAGAAGGGGAATGTGATTGAGCAGGGTACTCATGAAGAATTACTTGCAAAACAAGGATTTTATGCTGGTTTATACCGCGCTCAGTTTGAGTAAAAATTGATTTTCCTGTAGTAGCAAGAGACGGCAGTAGTTGCTGAAAAAACAATAAAAAATGTGGAGTTTTTGCTCCACATTTTTTTATTGCTCATCTGATGAAATAAGTCTTTCGATATATTGTTGCCCTAATTCTTCGAATTGGACTTTATTTTGTAATAATTCAATAATAGATTCTTGGAAAGATTCTACTTCTTCAACGGGTAAACTACAATGGATTGCTACTACATCTGTAAATTCTTTATCGACTACGGAAATATTGTTTGTTTCCAGATAGTATTCCAATTTTCCAACGGTAGAATAATCAATCGTCACTTTTAAAATCGTTTCTAAGCTAGCTTGGACGACTCCGATAGCTTTAAGACCTTCTGCTACAGCACCTGTATAAGCACGAACAAGTCCACCAGCACCTAGTTTTGTACCACCAAAGTAACGTGTTACAACAACCGTAGTATTTTTTAGTTCCTGTTTCTTCAATACTTCTAACATTGGAACTCCAGCTGTTCCACTTGGTTCTCCATCGTCCATTGCGCGTTGGAATTCATCTCTTTCACCAATTAAATAAGCTGAACAATTATGAGTAGCTTTCCAATGTTCTTTTTTGATAGATTGAATAAATTCGAGAGCTTCTTCTTCTGTTTCTGTACGTTTAAAATGAGCTATAAAACGTGAACCTTTAATTTCAATTTCATGTTGCCCTTCTTGATGAATGGTTTTATATTGTTCTAACATAGCCTCTCCTTTCAATGATTATTTATTCATATTGTACCATAAAACGTGCACGATAAAAATAATATAAAATTAGACTGTTTTATTTGCAACATGACAAGGTTTCTTATATATTTAATATGCTTTAAAAATAATAATTCGAAAGAGGAAAATATGAAAAAAAGTAAATTAGTTATTTCAATTGTTTCAGCAAGTTTATTAAGTGCCTGTGTTCAAATTAATACAGCACCTCAGCCTACAACGACAACTTCAGTCGCACAAACAACTCAGAGTAATCAAACAACTACAAAGGCAACAACTCAACAAGCAACAGCGAACTCAAATCAATCTTCTTCTCAAAGTTCAGCTTCTTATAAAGATAGTGTACAAAAAATGGTAGAAGTATTTTCAAGTCAGTATAGTAGTTTGGATATCATTAAAGTTCAACTAAAGACTTTACAGCCAATTGTCTATGAAATTTCTGCATTGGATGATACAACAGAATATGAATTTATTTATCAAGTAGACAGTCAAAATTTAGTTCAAACAGAACTGGATCGTAAAAAAGGAGATATTTCTTATAAACGTGACTATAAAAAGATTGAGACAGCTACTTTATCTGATATTGATGAGATGATTTCATTGGCGTTAGATCAATTTTCAGGAGGACAATTAAAAGATTGGACATTAGAACGTGATAATGGTCAATTATATTGGGATGTAGAAGTTTATCATAATGGAAAATCAAAGGAAGTAACGATAGATGCTACTTCAAAACAAATTGTAAAAATCGATGATTAAGAAGTATTTTTAAAGATAGGAAACAGTATGTATTTATGGTATACTACAGTGCACATTATTTAGAAATTGAAAGGAAACGATATGAGAAAAGAAATTTTTTCGATTAGAAAAATCAAAAAAATTGCTGGATCAGTTGTGATTGGGTCTGCATTATTTGGTATGGGTACTCCAGTAAGTGCAGCAAGCCCATCAACTTATCATTATGTTGACGAAGCAAATTTAACAGAACAAGAAAAAGCACTTCTTCATACGGAAGTTCCACCTCAGGATGAAGAAGTATATTATTTAATTTACCGTAAAATCGAACAAGTACTTCCACAGACGGGAGTAAGAGAAAATATGGCATTTACTGCTGCTGGATTATTAGCAGCTAGTAGTATTGTTTTAGTTGTTTCTAAGAAAAAACGTCATAAAATTTTAGGGGCATTATTAATTACTGCTTCAGGAGCAGCAATATTTATTCCATCTCAAGCCGTGGCGGTGGAATTAAGCCAAGTGATTCGTGCGTCTTCTAATGAAGGTGTAGTACAAATTGATGGCTATCGTTATGTTGGATATTTAAGTGAAAGAGAATTGAAAGGAATTTCTCATCCAGAACAAGCGAAAACAGCAGTAGAAGTACCACAAGCACCTATTGAAGAAGGTACCCTAGAAGTTCCTACAACTACAGTAGAGAAAAATGAAGTGACAAGAATTGAAACATCAACTGAGGAAATTTCGTTTGAGACAATGACGCAGGCTGATACAACCTTAGAAAAAGGTAAGAGTCGAGTTCTTTATGCTGGGCAAGCAGGAGTTCGTACAATCCAAACTCAAGTAACAGTAGTGAATGGAGTAGAAACAAGAAAAGTTTTAAGTGCTGAGGTAACAAAACAACCAATTTCTCAAATTATTGGAATTGGAGCAAAAGAAGAAACTTTTATACCGACAACTCCAGTAGTTGAGAAGGAAACACCAAAACCAGCTCCAGTAGTTGAAAAAAAAGTACCAAAGACTCCAGAAGTGAAACCTGAGACACCAAAAGTAGAAGTGGAAAAAGGAACACAAGAAACAGGAAAAAAAGGGCAAGCGTTAACTCAACCGTCTTTACCAGAACATACTGAAAAAGTAGAAGTAAAAGGTACACAGGAAACAGGGAAAAAAGGAGAAGCACTAACGCAACCGGAAAAACCTGAATATATTGCACCTGTTTCGACAAAAGGAACACAAGAACAAGGACAAGAGGGGAAAGCTCTAGAACAACCAGTCAATTCAGAATATAAAGTGACAACTAGTAGAGTTGAAAAATCTACTGAAAGTGAGTTAGATTTCACAACAGAAGTAGTTCCAGATGACTCAAAATATGTAGATGAAGAAGTCGTTGAACGCGAAGGTTCTAAAGGTGTTCAAGTTACTAAAACAACTTATGAAACAGTAGAAGGTGTGGAAACAAATAAAGTTGTTTCTACAACTACAGAAGTGAAAACTCCTGCTGTTTCTAAAATCATTAAAAAAGGTACGAAACCAATTGAAGGAACAAAAGTTGAAACACGAGAAGAAGTTATTCCTTTTGAAACAAAGACAGAAGAGGATGATACCTTAAAACGTGGCACAACAAAAGTTGCTCAAGAAGGTGTAGAAGGTAAGAAACAAATTACTGAAACCTATAAAACGATTCGTGGAGAAAAAACAAAGGATGCTCCAAAAGTAGAAGAAAAAATTGTCTTACAACCTCAAGAAAAAATTATTAAGCAAGGTACAAAAGGTTTAGAAAAACCAACTTTACAATGGGCTAAAACAGATAAAGATGTCTTGAAGAAGAGCGTTACAGCTAGTTATACATTGACTAAACCAGCTGGAGTAGAAATTAAATCAATCAAATTAGCATTAAAAGATAAAGATGGACAACTTGTTAAAGAAGTAACGGTAGCTGAAAATAATTTAAATGCTACTTTAGATAAATTGAAATATTATCAAGGCTACACTCTATCCACAACAATGGTTTATGATCGTGGAGAAGGCGAAGAAACTGAAACGTTAGAAGATAAACAAATTCAATTAGACCTTAAAAAAGTTGAAATCAAAAACATTAAAGAAACAAGCTTAATGAGTGTGGATGATGCCGGTAATGAAACAGATAAGAGCTTATTGTCTGAAAAACCGACAGATGTTTCTCCGTTATATTTACGAGTAACAACTCACGATAACAAAGTGACAAGACTTGCAGTAAGTTCTATCGAAGAAGTAGTTGTTGATGGAAAAACATTGTATAAAGTCGTAGCTAAAGCACCAGACTTAGTTCAACGTAGAGAAGATGATACTCTAAGTGAAGAATATGTTCATTATTTTGAAAAACAAAAACTACATGAAGGTGATGTATATTATAGTTTTAATGACTTGGTTACAGCTATGAAAGCTAACCCAAGTGGTACATTTAAACTTGGTGCAGACCTTAATGCTTCTAACGTACCAACTCCAAGTAAACAATATGTACCTGGTAAATTCAGCGGAACTTTAACAAGTGTTGATGGTAAACAATATACTATTCATAATATGGCTCGTCAGTTGTTCGATAATGTTGAAGGCGGTACAGTTAAAAACATTAATTTAGGTAACGTCAATATTAATATGCCTTGGATTGATAATATTTCAGCATTATCAAGAACTCTTAAAAATGGTACTGTAGAAAATGTTAAAGTAACAGGTAGCATTCTAGGTAAAGATGCCATTGCTGGTATTGTTAATAAGGGAGATGTTGGTGGTCTTCTTAAAAATGTTGCCTTTATTGGTAAACTAACAGGAGTTGGTAATAGACCTTGGGATATCGGTGGTATTGCCGGAGAACTTTGGAGAGGAAATATTAAACATGCATATGTAGATGCTGATATTACCGCAGATAAAGCACGTGTAGGTGGACTAGTTGCTAGAACAGATAACGGTTCTGATCCTAATGGAATTGATAAGTATGCATCTGTTCGTAACGCTGTTACTAAAGGAACTATTAACGTGAAAAATCCTGTTGATGTTGGTGGATTCATTAGTAAAAACTGGACATGGGGACGTGTTGCAGACACAGTCTCAATGATGAAAGTTAAAAACGGTGAAGAATTCTATGGATCTAGAGACTTAGAGGTAGAAGGTGGATATTATACAAGAGACTGGATTGAAAGAAACTACGTTGTTTCAGGTGTGAGTGAAGGTTCTCACTCATTTAACGGTTCTCGTAGTAATCGAATCCAAGAAATCAGCTTAGAAGAAGCCAACAAGAAAATAGAATCATTCGGAATTACAGCCGATAAATTCGAAATTAAACCTCTTGTTGAAGATACACTTAACAATACTAAGCCAAAAGCTGATACGTACAAAGATATTCAAGATTATAATGCAGAACGTGAACTTGCATACCGTAATGTTGAAAAACTTCAACCGTTCTACAATAAAGAGTGGATTATCAATCAAGGGAATAAAATTCCTGCTGGTTCTAAATTGTTAACGACTGAAGTATTATCTGTTACAGGTATGAAAGATGGACAATTTGTAACAGACTTGTCAGATGTTGATCATATTATGATTCATTATGCTGATGGTACGAAAGAAGAAAAATCTGTATCACCTAAAGCTACATCTAACGTGGAACAAGTAAAAGAATATGGTATTACAGATTTAGGAGAAGTCGTTTATACACCAAATATGGTAGTTAAAGATCGTACTCAATTACTAAGTGAGGTTAAAGCAAAATTAGATACAATTACTCTTGAATCTCCTGAAGTTCGTGCGATAACAGGTAATGTTGGAGCGTTGTACTTAGAAGAAAGTTTTGCAGAAGTCAAACAAAATCTTGATAAATTAGTAAAAGCTCTTGTTGAAAATGAAGATCATCAGTTAAATGGTGATGAGGCAGCCATCAAAGCACTTCTTAAGAAAGTAGAAGATAATAAAGCTAAAATCATGATGGCACTTACTTACCTCAATCGTTATTATGGTATTGAATATGGTGACTTAAACATTAAGAATATAATGATGTTTAAACCAGATTTCTATGGCAAGACACCAAGTGTTATTGATAGATTAATTCGAATTGGTTCGCAAGAAAAGAACTTGAAGGGTGATAGAACCCAAGATGCCTATCGTGAAATTATTGCAGGAGATACTGGTAAAGGTGACTTACGTAGTTTCTTAGATTATAATATGCGTCTCTTCACAAATGACACTAATCTTAATGATTGGTTTATCCACTCAGCGAAAAATGTTTATGTTGTAGAACCTGAAACAACAAATCCAGACTTCAAAAATAAACGTCATCGTGTCTTTGATGGTCTGAATAATAATATGCATGCTCGTATGATTTTACCATTATTGAACTTGAAGAAAGCACATATCTTTATGATTTCAACCTATAATACTATGGCATATAGTTCATTTGAAAAATATGGTAAAAATACGGAAGCTGAACGTGAAGCGTTTAAAGAACGTATTAATTATGTAGCTAAAGCTCAACAAACATACTTAGACTTCTGGTCACGTCTTGCACTTCCAAATGTTCGTGATAGACTGCTTAAGAGTCAAAATATGGTTCCTACACCTGTATGGGATAATCAAGCTTATGCGGGTATTAAGGATGCTAATCGTCGTGGATATGGTACAGATGGTAAGGTAGCGACACCGATTCGTGAGTTATTTGGTCCAACAGATAGATGGCATCAAATTAATTGGAATATGGGAGCTATGGCTAAAGTTTATGCAAATCCATACGAAGATGAACAAGTTTTCTTCATGGTAACAAATATGTTAGAGGACTTTGGTATTTCTGCCTTTACCCATGAAACAACTCACATAAATGATCGTATGGCATATCTTGGTGGTCATGGACATCGTCAAGGTACAGATCTTGAAGCATATGCTCAAGGTATGTTACAAACACCTGATAAATCAACATATAATGGTGAATATGGAGCATTAGGAATTAACATGGCTTATCATCGTCAAAATGATGGAGATCAATGGTATAATCCTGATCCTGAAAAATTACAAACTCGTGAACAAATCGATCACTATATGAAGAACTATAATGATGCTCTTATGATGTTAGATCATCTTGAAGCAGATGCTGTATTACCACAGTTAAAAGGAAATACGAGTCGCTGGTTCAAGAAAATGGATCGACAATACCGTAGTGGGAATTCAGGTCATCAGTTCGATAAAATTCGTGAGTTGACAGATGATGAGAAAAAATTAGCAATTAATACAATTGATGATTTAATTACTAATAACCTAATGACGAAACATGGAGCTCCTGGTGACGGTACTTATAACCCAACGGACTTCAGCTCTGCTTATGTCAATATGAATATGATGACAGGTATCTATGGCGGTAATACAAGTCAAGGTGCACCTGGTGCTGCATCCTTCAAACACAATACATTCCGTATGTGGGGTTACTTCGGATATGAGAATGGATTTGTTGGATATGCTTCTAGCAAATATCAAGGTGCAGCTGATAAAGAAAATAATAAGCTATTAGGTGATGACTTCATTATCAAGAAAGTTTCAAATGGAAGATTCACTAATCTTGAAGATTGGAAGAAAGAGTACTATAAAGAAGTGAAAGCAAAAGGTGAAAAAGGATTTACTGCAATTGAGATTGATGGTAAACAAATTACAAATTATGCTGAACTAAAAGCCTTATTTGATAAGGCAGTTGAGGATGACTTAGCAGGTGGAGGAACAGCTAAAACTGTAGAGCTTAAATCAAAAGTCTTTAAAGCACTTCTTAAGAATACAGATGGATTCTCAGGACAATTATTCAATTCTTAAAATCAATGAAAAGACCCTTCGGGGTCTTTTTGTTTTCCGCTTTCAATTTCCTTCGTTTGCCCCAAAATTGTATTTTTGGTATACTACAGAAAGTAACACTGTTGCTAATTTTAAGAAAAGGAGTCGAGTAAATGAAAATTGCGATCGTAACGGATAGTACTGCGTATTTGACACCAGAAGAACGCCGTGAGTGGAATATTCATGTATTGCCACTATCAGTAATTTTTGGACAAGAAAGTTATCGTGAAGAACAAGATTTGACAACTGCCGATTTCTATGAAAAAGTAAAAAACTCTGAGGTATTTCCAACTAGTTCTCAACCAGCGGTTGGTGAAACGATTGAATTATTCCGTGAATTATCCCATCATTATGATGCTATTATTCCAATTCTTTTATCCAGTGGGATTAGCGGAACTTATCAAACAGTTGTAACAGTTGCTGAAGAATTACAAGATGAAGTGTTGATTTACCCAATCGATTCAGGAATTAGCTGTGCACCTCAAGCTCGTGCGGTTCGTCTTGCTGCAATGATGGCAAAAGATGAAAAATATACTGCTAAAGAGATTGTAGCTTGTGTTCAACAATTAGTAGATCGTACAACAGCTTACTTCATCGTAGATGATTTGAATAATCTTCAAAGAGGTGGACGTTTATCAGCTGGGGCTGCTTTAGTCGGTTCTATGTTGAAAATTAAACCGATTTTAACATTTGAAGATAAGAAAATTGTGGCGTTGGAAAAAATTCGTACGCAACAAAAAGCGATGAAACGAATTGAGCAATTATTTGAAGAAAATACTCAAACGACAGATGGAGATGGATATGAATTAGTCATTATTCATGCCAATGCTCCAGAAGCAGGAGAAGCTTGGCGTGCTCAAATTCAAGAAAAATATCCAAAATTAAGAACTTCTCTAGCCTATTTTGGTCCAGTTATTGGAACACATTTAGGACAAGGCGCTCTAGGATGTTCATGGGATATTGTTTTAGAGAAAAATTTAGAAATGATTTAAATACTTTGAAAGATGGAAATGGAATGATAAATTCTATTTTCATCTTTTTTGTTTGCAATAGTATCCATTAAAAAATTCGAAATAAAAAATAATTTTTGAGATTTTTTTCGTATATATTAGTTGAGGTGGTTTGAATGAAGATTGCTCGAGATTCAAAAGGAGAGTTAGTATATGCGCATAAAGGAATTGAATTAGATAAGTCAGAATATTATGCTTGTCCGAATTGTGCTGAGCCTGTTCAAATTTGCCAAAAGAAAAATGGGGAGTATTTTTTCAGACATGTAACGAAAGTAAGGCATGATGGGGAAACAGAAGCTCATCAAAAAGGAAAAGGAGAATTACAAGAAAGCCTTTTGCACGAAGGATATAAGGCAGAATTAGAACGGTATGAAGTACGGATTGGACAAATTCCGGATATTACGATTGAAGTAGGTGAAAAGGAATGGGTATTGGAGTATCAATGTAGTGTCATTCCAATAAAAGAAATGACTACTCGTACCAAAGCGTTAGAAAGTTTACCGAGAAGTGTCTCGTGGATACTTGGAAAGAAGTTTTTACAGAAAAACTTATGCGAGATGAATTTATATTGTATTCGATATCATCCACAATTAGGAAACTATTTATGCTTCTATACGGATAAACACTGGATTATCCATCATCATCTAGCATTGCAACTTCAAAAAAGAAAGTATCTTTTTCAGGAGAGTCGATGTAACTTAGATAAGCTCGATTGGAAAAAAGTCTTTAAGATTTTTGAAGAGTCACAGTGTATACAAATTTTCCAATCGGAAAGTAAAGAGCAATTTTGGACCAAAGAAGAATGGCACTCGTTTATGTTAAATCCTAAAAAAGAAAATAGGCAATTTTTAGAAGCACTTTATCATCAATCTTGGATGTTTGATCAATTAGAGGTATGCCGTAGTTACCCTAAATATTCATGGAGTATAAAAACTTATAATCTTATCTGGCAAGGATATTTATGGATGGGAATTGAACGATTGAAAATAAACCAAGTTTTCTCGATTCATCAGTGTTATATGTATTTGGAAAAATTAGCTACCCAAAAGAAAATTTGTTTTTCTTCTTGTTATGAGCAAGAGAAAGTTTGTAAATGTGAAATAGAACAATTTTTGAGAAAAATTATGAAGGAAACAAATTGTTTGGATTTATTGTCAGACGGGAAGTGGAAGAAAATAAAAAACTAGCAAGAGAGATGGATGTCTCTTGCTAGTAGTGATTATGCTTTAAATTGTTGATGAATTTTTTTGAAAATTGGATATAAAATTGGAACAGTAATGACTGTGAAAGCAGCTGAACCAAATGTTCCTAAAATTTTAGTAAAGGCTGCAACGAATGCAGGAGTAAACGCTAGTCCGCTAATAATCATTCCACGAAGAAAAGTGTATTTTACTAGGTTTAAAATGATTTTGATAATAGCAGCTAAAATACCAATTCCAATAATATTAGCAGCTTTGTCGTTTCGATGAAGTGTTTTTTCATAAACAAGATGAATTCCCCAGCAAACAATAAGAGATTCTAAAATCGTAATCCAAACTTCTGCTGCATATCCGTTTAAAATATCGAAAATTCCTAATCCTAAAGTAGCAGCAATAGCTCCTTTTTTACTACCGAATACTAAGCACCCAACAACGACTAGGGCATTTCCAAAGTGAACAAATTGGTGTCCCAATTGAATTCTAAATAACTGAACTCCTAAGAAAATTAAAGCGGCAAATAATGAGATTTGTGTTAGTTCACGTAATGAATAATTTTTCATACTATAATTCCTACTTTCTATGAATGAAATAATTGTGTAAGAAGATGCAAATGTGGTTCAAAAGCAACTCCATATTGTAAATCTATTTCTTGAGTAATGGTTTCTTGAAGAGTAGCCTCAAGAAAGGTTGTGGCAAGTATTAAAGCTTTTTCTAAAGTATATCCTTGTAACATACAAGCACTTAGAATAGCTGAAACAATATCTCCAGTTCCAAAAAAATGATGCGGATAATGGGGTGTAAAAGCTGTTGCAAATGTTTCTGTTACAGCATCATAACTCAATAATCCGATGGAACCAACTTCAGTTTGAATGCCCGTCAAGATGACTTTTTTAGCCCCTAAATTTGCTAACTTCCTAGCAAGAGCTTGATAGGCTTCTATTGGTTGAATTCCTTCTAAATAATTCGTTTGAGTTAATAACGCAGCTTCAGTAAGATTTGGAAGAATGATATCCGCTTTTGAACAAACGTTTCTCATTTGTTGGATATATTCTTCTGTAAAGCCACTATATAACTTCCCGTGATCCCCCATAATGGGGTCGACGATAAGCAGAGCATCTGGACTTTGACTCGTATAATAGTCTAATAAGACTTTCAATTGTTCCATTTGCCTACAATATCCAATAAACAGAGCATCTGTTTTTAAGTTTAATGCTTTCCATTGTTCTAAACTTTGTTTTGTAAAGTCTAGTAGTTCTTGGATAGCAATTTGCCCAAATCCTCCTGTATGAGAAGAAAGTAAAATGGTTGGTAAAAGTATCGTCTCAATCTGACAACAAGCCATAATTGGAATGGCAGGAGTCAGCGCTACTTTTCCGATGCCGGATAAATCATTGGCCAATATGATCCTTTTTTGTACCACAAAAGTACCTCCTATTTTTAGAAGTTGAACTCATTGTAATTCAGGATAGGATAAGGTACAATATTTTCCGAGAAGAATTGTACCGGTACAGATAAAGAGGTGTGTCATGTTTAAATATCAAGAAGTGAGTCTTCAAATTCGTCAGCAAATCGAAGAAGGCATTTATAAAAAGGGAGATCGACTTCCTTCGATTCGTGAAATGATTCAACAGTATCATTGTAATAAAGATACGATTTTAAAAGCGTTACATCTCTTAAAGGAAGAAAGTTTAATCTATCCAGTTGAAAAGAGTGGGTATTATGTTTTAAAAAATCGAGTACCCGTTCGAAACACGACAAAAATTGGTTTGCCCAATCCAATGCAATTTCCGATTGAAGATTTTAGAAAATGTTTGAATGAGTCAGTTATGGCAAGTTATGAAGGAACTAGTAGTCAGAAAGAATCCATCCGAGGAGACCGTGAATTGATTGAGGCAATGGTACCTTTATTAGAAAGTTACGGTGTATATGCAAAAGAAGGTCAATTATCTATTACAACGGGTACACAACAAGCTTTATATATTTTACTCCAACTGGTTGGTACAGGTGGACTTTTGTTAGAACAGCCGACGTATAGTCGCATGAATCAATTAGTGAAGGAATTAGGATTTCCTTATCAAATCATTGAACGAGAACAGACAGAAGATACGATTTCGTTAGAAAAGTTAGAAGAAATTTTTCAAAGTGGTACAATTCGTTATTTTTATACGATTTCTAGATTTCATAATCCACTGGGAATGAGTTATCCGGATAGCGTTAAAAAGAAAATGGTGGAATTAGCAGAAAAATACCAAGTCTATATCATTGAAGACGATTATATGGCGGATTACGAACGAGGAACGGCAACCCCTTTGCATTATTTTGATACAAATGAGAGAGTCATCTATGTTAAATCTTTTTCATCGATTTTATTTTCTGCTTTTAAAATGGGAATTGTCGTTTTGCCAAATGCGTTAATAAAGGGATTTGAGAAGCGAAAGCAATTATTGGATTTTGACTCAAATTTACTCATGCAAAAAACATTAGCATTATTTATCCAAAATGGTTTATTTGAAAAACATCGGCAAAAAATGGTGATACACTATCATGAGAAATCCCAACAATTTAGACAATTATTAGAATTATCAGCGATAGAAAAAACAACTTTACACGGAACACAATTATTGTTAGAAAGAAGTCAATTATCACTTCTAAAAGAAAAGCTAGACTTAGAAATAACAATCGACACATTAGAAGATGCCTATATTGAAGAAATAATACCTCAAATTTTTTCATTAGATGTCTATGCTTTATCGATGGAAGAGATGCAAGAATTAATACACTTACTAGAAGAGAGAGGGGGGGAAGTAGATGAATAAGGAAGAAATTTTAAAACATTATTATGGATACGATAGCTTCAGACCTGCTCAAGCAGAAATTATTGAAACGATTTTATCCAAAAGAGATGTTCTAGCAATTATGCCAACTTCTGCAGGAAAGTCGATTTGTTTCCAAGTACCAGCGTTAATGTTAGAAGGAATCACAATTGTTGTATCTCCATTAATTTCCTTAATGTATGATCAAGTGACTTCGTTAAAAGAAATGGGAATCCAAGCGATTTTGTTAAATAGTGCAATGACTTCACTCGAGTATTATCAAGCGATTGAGCAATTACAACGAGGTGAAGTGAAGTTATTATATGTTGCTCCAGAGCGTTTTGAACAAGAAGGATTTCTAGAGATGATGCAAGGAATTCAGATTAGTATGGTTGCAGTTGACGAAGCGCACTGTATTTCTCAGTGGGGGCAAGATTTTAGACCGAGTTATCAAAATATCGACACATTTGTTGCACAACTTCCTACTCGTCCTATCGTGGCAGCTTTTACCGCAACTGCAACTCCAAGAGTTCGTCAGGACATTAAGCAACAATTAAAATTACAACATCCTTTTGAAGTTGTAACGAGTTTTGACCGTGCAAATTTATATTTTGGAATGGAAGAACCAAGGGATAAAATGAGCCGTCTACTAGAGTTAATTAAGGAAAAAGAACCGACGATTGTATTTTGTAACACTCGGAAAGAAGTCGAAAAAGTCTGTGATAAATTACAAAAGAAGGGGATTGCTGCGGGTTGGTATCATGCAGGATTAAGTCCTGAAGCTAGAAGTAAAGTACAAGAAGATTTTATTTTCGATAAAATCGATGTCATTGTAGCAACTAATGCATTTGGAATGGGGATTGATAAGTCGAATGTGAGAAAAGTGATTCACTATAATATGCCTAAAGATATCGAAAGTTATTATCAAGAAGCAGGTCGTGCCGGTCGAGATGGAGAGCCTGCGGAATGTATTTTATTATATGGGGCAAAAGACATTATTATTAATAAATTTTTAGTGAAGCAAAATGAAGATAAAGTCGGCATGGCAAAACTCAATGAGATGATTGATTATTGTCGAACGGTGCGTTGTTTAAGAGGGTTTATGCTAGATTATTTTGGGCAAAAAGATATTCCAGAAGATTGTGGACATTGTACAAATTGCTTAAATAAAGTGGAGTTGAGCGACGTAACACCACAAGCACAAATGATTTTATCTTGTATTATTCGTATGAAAGAAAGATATGGAATGAGCAAAGTGTCTGAAGTGTTACGAGGAAGTAAACGAGCTGAAATGAAGGCTCTACACTTTGACCAATTATCTACTTATGGCATTATGAAAGATTATTCGGATAAAGCCTTAAAAGAATTTATGTCTTCCTTAATTGCAGACCGCTATATCGAAACAGAAGGACTACAATATCCAATTTTACAAGTGAGTGATTTAGGGAAGAAAGCATTGAAAAATCGTGAGAAAATTGAAGTGAAACCAATTGTTGCTCAAATTCTTCAAAAACCAGATGCGATTCAGCAACATAGAGTTCAAGATAATGCGCCGTTTGATGAAGTCTTGTATGACCGATTACGTTCAATTCGTATGGATTTAGCATTTGCTCAAAATGTTCCACCATTCTTAGTCTTCTCAGATAAAACTCTGAAAGAATTTTGTCGTCATTTACCAACAACGGATAGAGAATTTTTACAAATTAGTGGAGTTGGGGAGAAAAAACTAGAAACTTATGGAGAAGCCTTTATGAAGGTCATTCGTGAGTATCAATCATAAAGATTTTATACACTAATTTTATACACTAAAATTTCTTAAATCATTTGCAATTTTAAAGCACCTTTGGTATAGTATCTTATAAATTCAACATCTCCATAAGGGAGTAACTTGCAACGAAAGTTGTGGTAATATCAACAACAAGTGAACCTGTTTCGCTGGTATTATCTTAATTAGTGAGACTTATGCTATTTTCAAGTCCTTGAAGTAGTATAAGTCTTTTTTTATGGGGATAAAAAATATAAAAGGAGTGTCGACTTTGACAAAACAAGCCGCATACACACAAACGGAAGAACAAGTTCTTTCCAGTGTACAATCTACTAAAGAAGGGTTAACTTCTGCTCAAGCAAAAGAACGTTTAGAAAAATACGGTCCGAATGCTTTACAAGCAGGTGAGAAGACTACTTTACTACAAAAATTCATTAATCAGTTTAAAGACTTCATGATTATTGTCTTACTTGCAGCAGCTGTTATTTCATTTTTTGCCCATGAAGGAGCTCCAGATCCAACGGATGCCATTGTAATTTTAGCCGTTGTTATCTTAAATGCAATTGTAGGGGTAATCCAAGAATCAAAAGCAGAAGAAGCAATTGAAGCATTACAAAAAATGGCTTCTCCAGTTGCGACAGTTTTACGTGATGGTGAACATCTTCATGTAAAAGGAGAAGAAATCGTAGTCGGAGATATCGTAGTTTTAGAAGCAGGGGATGTTGTTCCTGCTGATATGCGATTATTAGAAGTCAATACGATTAAAATCGAAGAAGCTGCCTTAACAGGGGAATCTGTTCCGGTAGAAAAAGATTTAGTGATTCCTGAAGGGGAAGACATTGGTATTGGTGACCGTTCAAATATGGCATTTGCGAGTACAAATGTAACTTACGGACGTGCATTAGGTGTTGTTACTGCAACAGGTATGGATACAGAAGTTGGTAAAATTGCCCATATGTTAGCCAACACTGAAGAAAGTAAAACTCCATTACAAGAAAACCAAGATGCTCTAGGAAAATGGTTAACGATTATGATTTTAGTCATTGCCGTTATTATTTTCGGAATTGGTTTAATTCGTGGATACGAATGGACTCATATGTTATTAACGGCCATTGCGATTGCAGTTGCAGCGATTCCAGAAGGTTTACCAGCTATTTCAACGATTATTTTAGCATTAGGAACTCAAAAAATGGCAAGCCGTCATGCATTAGTTCGTAAATTGCCAGCAGTTGAAACATTAGGTGGCGTAGAAGTTATCTGTTCAGATAAAACAGGTACTTTAACATTAAACCAAATGACTGTTGAAAAAATGGTGTTTAATAATGAAATTCATGATGCACACGAAGAAATGAATGAATCAGTTTCTGCAATTCGTATGATGAATTTAGCAAATGATACTAAATTTTCTGAAGAAAAATTAATTGGGGATCCAACTGAAACAGCAATGGTTCAATTTGGATTAGATAAAGGGTATGATGTACGTGTTGATTTAGAAAAACATCCACGTGTAGCGGAAGTTCCATTTGATTCAACTCGTAAATTAATGACAACGATTCATCAATTAGAAGATGGAAACTATTTAGTAGCGACAAAAGGTGCTCCAGATATGTTACTTGAAAAAGTAACTCATATTGAAGAACACGGACAAGTTCGCCCAATTACTCAAGAAGACCGTGATACATTAGCTCGCTTGAATAAAGAAATGGCGACTCAAGCTTTACGTGTATTAGCCATTGCTTATAAATACATTGACCAAGTTCCAGAAACAATGGATTCAGAATTTGTTGAGTTCGACTTTGTATTTGCAGGATTAGTCGGAATGATTGACCCTGAGAGAAAAGAAGCAGCTGTAGCGATTCAAGTTGCAAAAGAAGCAGGCATTCGTACAGTGATGATTACAGGTGATCACCGTGATACAGCTCAAGCGATTGCAAAACGTTTAGGAATTTTACGTCCTGACCAAGAAGATGGTGTCTTAACTGGTGCAGAATTAAATGAAATTTCTGATGAAGAATTAGCTCGTACGATTGAAGATTACTCAGTATACGCTCGTGTATCTCCAGAACATAAAGTTCGTATTGTAAAAGCATGGCAAGCGGATGGAAAAGTTGTTTCAATGACAGGTGATGGTGTCAATGATGCTCCATCTCTAAAACAAGCAGATATCGGTGTAGGAATGGGTATTACTGGTACTGAAGTATCTAAAGGTGCTAGTGATATGGTTCTTGCAGATGATAACTTTGAAACAATCGTTGTTGCAATAGAAGAAGGACGTAAAGTATTCTCGAATATTCAAAAAGCAGTTCAATATTTATTATCTGCAAACTTCGGCGAAGTAATGACTTTATTTATTGCCACAATGGCTGGTTGGTCGATTCTTGAACCAATTCATATTTTATGGATTAACTTAGTAACAGACGTATTCCCAGCGATTACTTTGGGGATGGAAGATGCAGAAGTAGATATTATGAAACATCCACCTCGTGGAAAGAGTTCTAACTTCTTATCAAATGGTGTATTACCAAGTATTTACTATCAAGGTTTCTTTGAAGGTGGAGTTACTTTATTCGTCTATTGGTATGCGACTCATGTAGCTGGTTGGGGAGTTCCAACTGGTGAAACAATGGCATTTGCATCTCTTGGTTTAATTCAGTTATTCCATGCATTTAATGTGAAATCTGTATATAAATCATTAGCAACGGTTGGAGCATTTAAAAATAAAATGTTCAATATTGCGATTGTTGTGTCTGCGTTAATGTTATTATCTGTTTTAGTTGTTCCTGGTTTAACGACTGTGTTTAGTGTAACTGTGTTGAATTTAGAACAATGGTTAATTGTGTTAGCAGCAGCATTCTCAATTGTTCCATTCGTTGAAATTGCAAAAGCAATTATGCGAGGAATGGGTCTTGACAAAGACTAAATAAATTTTTTATAGACTTTTTTTAAAATAGCTAGGACGCAAGCAGCCTCGCTGGAGCGAGTCTCATTGCTAAATTTTGAGCCTTGGGTCTCAAATTTTCCTGTGACAGAATCGGCTTTTGCCGGTTCTGTCACTACAGCTATGGAGAAAAGTCTATTTTTGTGGGGGCATAAGAGTGTTTTGCGTTTACAATGTTTTTTATAATAGACTTATTTTTAGTTCTTAGGACACCAGCAAACCTTCGGTTTCATTGCTAAATTTTGAGCCTGGGTCTCAAAATTTCCTGAACTATGGAAAGTTTATTCTTTGTAAAATCTCTCACTTTTATAGCTTGTAAATGTTGATGTGATAGAAATATAGTTTTTAACTTTAACAATTAGTAAAAATAAACAATGCTGAAATTGGGCGGATTTCATTGACCCGATTGTGATAATTCGGTATAGTACCATTTGTATCACGTGACATTTAGAAAAACAAAAGTGGGGAAATTAAATGAAATTAAGAAATTTATTTTTAACAGCAGTTGCTGCAGTGACATTAGCAGCTTGCGGAAATCAAACAAGTAAACAAGAAACAACAAAAGAAACAAAAACAGCTGAACATGTAAAAGTTGCCGTTGTAGGTAGTGCAGCTCATGAAATTTGGGATTTTGTTGCTGAAAAAGCTAAAAAAGAAAATATTGACTTAGAAGTTGTAGAAATGAACGACTATGTATTACCAAATACAGCCTTAGAAGAAGGCTCTGTTCAATTAAATGCCTTCCAACATCGTGCTTATTTAGCACAATGGAACAAAGATAAAGGTTCAGATATTAAAGAAATCGGAACAACATTTATCGTGCCATTATATTACTTCTCAACAAAATATAAATCATTAAAAGATTTACCTGAAAATGCAAAAGTATTAGTACCAAAAGAAGTAGCGATTCAAGGTCGTGCTTTAGTAGCATTAGAAACAGAAGGATTAATTACATTAAAAGATGGAGTAGGAACAAAAGCCTCTCTAGCTGATATTACAAGCAATCCACGTAACTTAGAAATTATTGAAGCAGAATCAGCACAAGCACCTCGTATGTTACAAGATGTAGATGCAGCTTCAATCAATGGCTCAATGGCTCAAGATGCAGGATTAAAAGTTGAAGATTATATCTTCACAGATGCTGATCACTTAGATACAATTCCAAAAGATCGTTTCAATATCATTGCTGCAAATGCTAAAGATGCTGATAATCCAACATACAAAAAAATTGTTGAATTATTCCAAGCAGATGATGTAGCAAAGAAAATGAATGAAATTGGACCAGGACAATACTTCCCAGTGTGGAACGCAGAAAAATAGTCATCTCTCTCCAAACGAACAACTTTCACCTTTAAAGGTGTTAGTTGTTCGTTTTATTTTACATTTAAAAGGTTATGTTGCTGTAAAAAATAAAATATAATCTAAAAATCCGTACATTTATTTAAAGTTTGAATAAAAACATACGTATTTTTTATTGATTTTCTATCAATAATGAAGTATACTTACCTCGTTCTTAATAAAAAATAAAAAGGAGCTAGAAACTTCATGGAGAATTTCTTTAAATTAAAAGAAAATAATACAACTTTTGGGACGGAACTTTTAGCAGGGCTTACGACATTTTTTGCAATGTCTTATATCATTTTCGTAAACCCTAGTATTCTTAGTCAAACGGGAATGCCATTCCAAGCAGTCTTCCTATCCACAATTGTGGCAGCAGTTGTTAGTACATTAGTGATGGGGTTATTTGCCAATGTACCTTATGCATTAGCGCCAGGGATGGGATTGAATGCCTTCTTTACATTTACTGTAGTATTTGGATTAGGCTTTAGTTGGCAAGAAGCATTAGCAATGGTATTTATTTGTGGATTATTAAATGTCTTCATTACAGTGACAAAAATTCGTAAAATGATTATTCAAGCAATTCCTGTCAGTATGCAACATGCCATCGGTGGTGGGATTGGAGTGTTCGTTGCTTATATCGGTTTAAAAAATGCGAACTTATTAAGTTTCTTATCAGATGCAAAAACAATTGCTACTATTAATAACCAACCGTATCAAGCAACTGTAGAATCCTTTAAAGGCGGCGTATTTTCTGTTACTTCCAATGGTGGAATCGTTCCTTCATTAGTGAACTTTACTCAAAGTGATGCATTATTAGCGTTAATTGGTTTATTAATTACAGTGATTTTAGTCATTAGAAATGTTCGTGGAGCAATCTTAATTGGGATTGTTGTGACAACTTTACTTGCCATTCCAATGGGTGTCGTTGATTTATCAGCTGTGAATTGGTCTCAAAATTCATTAGGTTCTGCCTTCTCAGATTTACAAGTGACAATTTTTGCAGCATTTGGTCCAGAAGGAATGGGTAAATTATTCTCCAACCCTGCGAAATTACCGCTAGTATTAATGACGATTTTCGCATTTAGTTTATCGGATACATTTGATACATTAGGAACATTTATTGGAACAGGTCGTAAGACAGGAATCTTCTCTGAGGAAGATGAAAGAATGTTAGAAGAAGGTTCAGGCTTCTCTTCTAAAATGGATAAAGCTTTATTTGCAGATGCGATTGGAACTTCAATCGGGGCAATTTTCGGAACAAGTAATACAACAACTTATGTGGAAAGTGCAGCAGGTATCGGAGCAGGTGGACGTACTGGATTAACAGCTGTAACAACAGCAGTATTATTAGCAGCTTCAGCATTATTAGCACCATTTGTAGGAATCGTACCTGCAGCAGCAACAGCTCCAGCGCTAATTATTGTAGGGGTTATGATGTTATCATCTTTTGCTGATGTTCAATGGGATCATTTAGAAGAAGCAGTTCCAGCATTTTTTGCGGGAATTTTTATGGCACTTTGCTACAGCATTTCATACGGAATTGCAGCAGGGTTCATCTTCTACTGCTTCATTAAAACATTAACCGGCAAATCTAAAGAAGTTCACCCAATTTTATGGGTAGCGACAGGATTGTTCATTTTGAACTTCATTATTTTAGCCATTCTATAGCTTTTCCCTTATATCTTTTCTCCCAAGAGGTAAAACGAAGTTACAATTTTAGTAACTTCGTTTTGCTTTTTAAAAGGAATTATTAAGGAAATAAAAAGAAATGGTTGGAATTTATTTAATTACAATCATTTTCTGAAAAGCTATGATATACTATTCTTAAGAAAGGAGTTAGAGTATGATTACATTAAAATCAAATCGTGAAATTGAAGCGATGAATGAATCAGGTGCTTTATTAGCCTCTATTCACGTTGCATTACGAGACTTTATTAAACCGGGAGTTACAACTTGGGAAATTGATCAATTTGTTCAAAAGAAAATTGAAGAAGCAGGTGGATCAGCTCCTCAAATTGGATATGAGGGATATAAATATGCTACTTGTACAAGTATTAATGACGAAATCTGTCATGGATTTCCTCGTCGTAAACCATTGAAATCAGGAGATTTAGTAAAAGTTGATTTCTGTGTAGACTTAAAAGGAGCTTTATCTGATTCTTGTTGGAGTTATATTGTTGGAGAAAGTACTCCAGAATTAGATCGTTTATATGAAGTGACGAAAAAAGCATTGTATTTAGGGATCCAACAAGCACAAGTGAGTAATCGTATTGGAGATATTGGTCATGCGATTCAAACTTATGTAGAAAATGAAGGATTCTCAGTTGTTCGTGAATTTATCGGACATGGAATTGGACCAACGATTCATGAAAGTCCATCCGTTCCTCACTATGGTGAGCCAGGAAAAGGTCTTCGCTTAAAAGAAGGAATGGTCATTACAATCGAACCAATGGTCAATACTGGAACTTGGAAATCAGAGATGGAAAGCAATGGTTGGACAGCTCACACATTAGATGGTGGGTTAAGTTGCCAATTTGAACATACATTAGCCATTACAAAAGATGGTCCACGTATTTTAACATTACAAAAAGATCACGCAGAAGATGTGTTGAACTAAGGGAGGAAGCAAAAATGGCAATTTTAGTAACAGGTGGAGCGGGTTATATCGGTTCTCATACAGTAGTAGAATTAGATAAAGCAGGGTATGAAGTTGTTATTTTAGATGATTTTTCTAATAGTTCACCTGAAGTATTAAAACGATTAACAACGATTACTAGAAAAGAATTTCCATTTTATGAAGGATCTATTTTAGATCACGACTTTTTAACAGAAGTATTCTCAAAAGAAAAAATTGATTGTGTCATTCAGTTTGCAGGGTTCAAAGCAGTGGGTGAATCTGTAGTAAAACCATTAGAATATTATCATAATAATATTACTGGTACATTAGTGTTATTAGATGTCATGAGAAACTTCGGAGTGAAAAATATTGTTTTCAGTTCAAGCGCAACGGTTTATGGAATGAATAATACAGTACCATTTAAAGAAGGAATGCCAACAAGTGCGACAAATCCTTATGGGTATACAAAAGTAATGTTAGAACAAATTTTAAATGATGTTGCTTTTGCTGACAAAGAATGGTCTGTAACAAACTTACGTTATTTCAATCCAATTGGGGCTCATGAAAGTGGCTTGATTGGAGAAAATCCAAATGGAGTTCCAAATAACTTAATGCCGTATATTACACAAGTAGCAGTTGGTAAATTACCACAGTTAAGTGTGTTTGGGGATGACTATGATACTCATGATGGGACAGGGGTTCGAGACTATATTCACGTTGTGGATTTAGCAAGAGGACATGTTCTTGCAGTGAAAGATAATATTGGAAATCCAGGTGCAAAAGTTTATAACTTAGGAACTGGAATTGGCTACAGTGTATTAGACTTAGTTCATACATTTATTAAGGAAAATAATGTGGATATTCCATATAAAATTTGCCCACGTCGTCCTGGAGATATTGCAACTTGTTATGCAGATGCAAGTCGAGCAAAAGAAGTTCTAGGTTGGGTTGCTGAAAAAGACTTAAACGACATGGTTCGTGATTCTTGGAATTGGCAAAAAAATAATCCTCAAGGATATTAAAAATTAAAATAAAATGAAGAGAGAAATCCTGTTAGCAGATATCATGCTAGCAGGATTTTTTAATAGTGAAAATTGTAATATACATGTAATATAAATAAACTTAATTATGCTAAAAAAGTAGAGTATAATTATATCGTATAACATAAAATTCAGAATAAAGATAATAATGGAGAAAAATATGGGAAATAAAGGCGTTCAGAAAAAATATTCATTACGAAAATTTAAAGGAATTGGTTTGGCAAGTGCAGTGATTGGTTTATTTTTTGCGAATACTGCGGTATATGCTGAAGTCACTTCTGATGGAAAAGATGAAACAACAATTGTAAAAGAATTTGCTAAAGTATCCTCTAGTGCTAAAACAACCTTTACGGATGATAAGGATTCTACTAAAAAAGTAACGGTAGATGCAGTTGCGGATATTAGATATAAACAACCGACAAAAGCAAATTATAATACAGGTGATTTAGATGGAACAGATTCTTTAAAATATCATTCAGAAGCAACTGTTAACTATTTATTAGAATCAGACAACTCGAAACTACAAGATTCAAAAACAGTAGAAGGGGATAAAACTACAGTCAAAACTCCATATGATAAAAAAGGAATTGCTTATGATACAGACGGAAAAGACTACCGTCAATCAACTGTAGAAAAAACAGGAAAAGCTGTTACAGAAGATACTGGTAAAGTTGAGAATATTAAAGCTAATGATAAAGAATATACATTAGTTCGTTCGGAAGTTGTTGGTAAAGATAAAGCAACTTATGAAAAAACGAAATTTAACGATATTGAAGCTCCAGTTTCTCCAGAAGGAATGCATAACAATCTAGGGGAAATTAATTATGGAAAAATGACTGGGAAAGTTTATTTAGTAGAAGAAACTTCAGAGGGACATTATGGAAAATTTGTAGAAGCAACAAATATTAAGAGTGATGAAGATGCCGTAAATGCTTGGGAAAATGGGCAAGCAACAGCTAAAGATTTCACGAAAGAAAATGTAACTCTTAAAGAAGGCGATACAGTTCTTGTAATGGATCGAGATACATATGCTCATGGAAGTGGGACAAGAACTGTTAATACAGTAGAGTATAGACGAGAAAAAATCCCTGCAAAACCTGAATATAATTTTACTGAAGGCTATGCAAGAACAGAAGGAATTCCTGGATCACCAACGTATGCCTTTTGGAATCAGGAAATTACAGGAGAATTTCCAACAATTGGTGATGATTATAGATTTGGGACACCGGATGATGAAAAAGTAAATTTCAATAATGAAACTGTCTTATACTATAATAATATTACTAAAAATTTTCCTCCTGGAATAACAGGCTCAAATAAATATAATTTTAAAAATGAATCTTTACAAGAAATTCTAGAAGAGATGCATGCTCAAGTAACTGGAATATTAGATTACTTTGAGCGTAATGTGCACAATGAAGCGGATAAAAAAGAGGTTCTAGCGAGAAGAGAAGAGTTGAAACAAAATATTGCTAAGACTATTGAAATGATTAAGCAAAATCAAATTAAAGTTGTAGTTGAATCTGAAAGAGGGTTAATGTTCTATCAAGCAAATCAAGAAATTTTGAAACAATTACGAACTCAAATTGAAGAAGCACAAAGTGTGTTAAGTGATTTAAACATCTCATTAGGAACGTCAAAAGAAACTTTAAAAGAGTATAAGCAATTAAAAGATGTAGAGTTAACGACAAAAGGAGTTCTAAAATACTCTAGAATATACGGCTTTGAATCAGGTGTGATTAAATCTTATCATAAAGATAAAGAAGCAGAACATTACTCGGATTGGGAGAAAGTGAATCCTGAAGTTGAAACAAGAGAGGATTCTGTATATGCCAATAAAGGAAGTGTAACTATTTCTGATGATTTAAGTAAGATTAAAGTTGTTCATACAGATTCAAATACAACAGAAACAGAGTTAACAAGACAAGAGGTAAGTACAAAAGAAGAAACGGATTATGTAGTTAAAGAAATAATGACGCCTATTCGTGCTTACAAAGTGATGTCAGAAGGTAATGTTGTTGTTAAACATTATTATAAAGAAGTGACTAAAATATTTGAAATTCCAAAAGATGCTCCAATATTGGAAGTGCCAGAATTCAAAGGGGGAGTAGCTTCAGAAAATCCTCCAGTATTGGAAGTCCCTGAGTTTAAAAGTGGAGTAAATGGCGAGGTAGATGAACCGTTAAATTTACCGCAATTAATTATCACTAAATGGGTAGATGAAGATGGAAATAACTTGAAACCAGCAGATGCCAAAAATCCTTCTGTAGAAGGTAAAGCAAATGATGCGTTTGAACCAGGTACCAATGAAGGGTATGAATTTGTTAGAACAGTTCCACTAAATGCTGATGGTATAGTTACTCATATGTTTAGGAAAAAACAAACATATAAGCCTGAAGAAACGAAACCGAATGATACAACTCCTTCAAATGAAGAAAGGGACAATCAAACTTCAATTCCTGAAAATAAAGTAGAAAAATTACCTCAAACAGGTACAGGTAATGAATTCGCAATTTTCGGAGCTGCTGCAAGTTCAATTCTTGCTGGACTGGGATTAGCGATACCAGGTAAGCAAAGAAAAAAATAAAATAAATAGGAGTAAACCTTTGGGATTTACTCCTATTTTTGTATAAAAAACAGATTATAATATATAAATTTTGTAATATTAATTTAATATTTTCTTAGAGATATTAGTGATATACTTAGCATACAAAACTATAAGTATAGATTTTTAAAAGTGAATTAAATAAAGAGGGAAAAACAATGGGCAATAGAGATATACAAAGAAAATATTCCTTGAGAAAATTCAAGGGAGTTGGATTAGCAAGTGCAGTGATTGGACTATTCTTTGCGAATGGGGCTGTTGAAGCTGCAGTAACGTCTAATGGTACGAATGAACCCACAGTAGTAAGTGATACATCTAAAGTTGAATCTGCAAAGGCTACGACTTTTACAGATGATAAAGATGCATCTAAAACTTTCAAAGTTGATGCAGTTTTAGATGGAGGAGTAACTGAGCCAACAAAAGCTAACATTAATACTGGTGATGCTGATGGTAATGATACAGTAAACTTCAAATCAGGAGCAACGGTTAATTATAAATTGGATTCTGACAAATCATTACTAAAAACAGAAACAGTAGAAGCGGGAACAGGTACAG
>ERZ772906.56-NODE-56-length-62927-cov-6.403168_pt1 | contig 62927 bp, 63 predicted proteins | sample MGYA00511338_ERZ772906 | MGnify/ENA primary metagenome ERZ772906 (study PRJEB29015, sample SAMEA2738076) | human oral metagenome | biome: human oral; feature: human-associated habitat; material: saliva | place: China | collected 2212 ... | reverse complement strand
AACAGTTTCGATACCAGTTGGGTCTGTTGAGAATACAGTTGTAATATCGCCACAGAAGAAAGACTTATCATTGCTCCAATAGCCTCCTAATATATTCATCTTCAAGTCTTCAGCACTCTGTCCTTCCACGAAAGTACCATCAAGCTTAAGTGAAACACCATCCATGATAAGCTTGATATCGCCATCTTTTGGTTGAAACTGACCATCCTTAAATTCCATTAAGCCTACTTGGATACCATATTCACCATCGTCGAATCTACCATAGTAAATGAACTGAGCAGTTGGAATAGTAATTACATTTCCTTCCTTAGTACCTTTTACCCATGCACCAAGAGGGTCGTCTTTAATAAATGTAGAGTAAGAAAGGAGGTTTTTCAGATAAACAGTCTTGCCATCAGCAGCTGTTACCATTGTCAAATCACCAGCAGGCTGTCCGTTTTCTGCCAATTTTACAAGGTCAAACAACGAAAGTTTCTGCTTACCATTGTCACCTTTCTGAAAAGCAAGCATTAATCCGCCTACTCGTTTGTAAACAGTTGTAGTACCAGCAGGCTGGTCTTTAATTACGTCTGGAGCTGTTTGAGCTTGTGCACCAACTCCGAAGATAGCTACAAGAGCTAGAAGTAAAAGTTTCTTCATCATTCTAAAAGTTTTAATAATAAATATTTTTAAGGGATTTTCCCTAGTTTATAATCGTAAAAAATATAGATTAGTCTTATATCAATCCATCTTTTTTTCATTTATAGACATGCAAAAATAGAAAATGTTTTACGTGGGAACAAACTTTCATATTGATATTTTTGTTTATTTAACACATAAATATTACAAACTTTTCGTTGCGATATTTATGTAAGAACAATATAGAATAGGAAAGAGGACAACCCCATATCGGAAATTGTCCTCTACCCTATTATCATGCCTAAAAAATCAATTCACATTGTTTAAGTAGCTTACTTGTTACTTACAACCTTTACAGACTTTGTTGTACCGTCAGCATACTTAACGTTCTTAATGGTTACGCCATTGCCAATTTTAGCCAATCTACGACCTGAAAGATCATAGTATGTTTCGCCAAGAACCTGCTTGTTATTGTCAGTAGCAATAGTTTCAATACCAGTAGGATCGCCTGTAAAGACTGTCAAAGCGTCGCCACAGAAGAACTGTTTGCTATCACTCCAGTAGCCACCTAATATTTTTACTCTTGCCTTTCCTTCATCAGTATGCTCAACATATGTACCTTCAAGCTTTAGCGTATTGCCTTCGAGAGTGTACATAATATCGCCTTCTACTGGAGCAAACTGTCCATCTTTTACTTCCATATAGCCCAATTGTAAACCATATTCTCCATCGTCGGCTTTTCCATAAAGAAGATATTGTTCTGAAGGAATTGTGATAGTATTTCCTTCCTTAGTACCTTTTACCCAACTATTGAGTTTATCGCTTTTTATAAATGTAGCAAAAGAAAGTGTATATTTCAAATAAACAGTTTTGCCATCAGGAGCTGTTACCATTACCAAATCGCCTGCACCTTGTCCGTTTTCAGCAAGTTTTGCAAGGTCAAACACTGTAAGTTCAGGCTTTTGCGTCTCTTTATTCTTCACGACAGCAAACATATTACCAGCTTCACGTTTGAAGTTTACTGCGGTTCCAGCAGGTTGTTCGGTAATAACAGTTGGGGTTCCTTGGGCTTGTACGCCAACACTAAAGATTGCTGCAAGAGCAAATAAGAAAAGTTTTTTCATAATTTAAAAATGTTTAAGTAATACGATATATGTGGGAAAGTCCCACTGTTAATAGTTATTTTTGACATTTAGAGTTGTTACAAGGCATAATATCAACTTGCCTACGTTTGCAAAATTAAACAAAGTTTTATATTAATACAAAGCTTTTCGTAATATTTTTATCACATTTAACACATAATATTCGCATATTGGTGCAAAACTATCACTTCATATTCCTACTATTTTAATCTTTTAAAAAGATATTGATACAATTCGTACCAAAGCATGGTAGCATTCGTACCATAGTTTGGTAGCAAGCGTACCAAGCCGTGGTAGTATTATAACAACAGCCTTAAAGCAACAATAGAGTATTGCTATTGAATTTCTATACTGCCCATTCCATCTAGCAAAGATATAGTTTCACATCATCAACAGAACGCTTAAAAACCACTTCTGCAAGCCTGATGAAATTGTCAAACAAATGCAAGGAACTGCGTGAAGTAGCTCAATGGCTAAACCATCGAAGCTACTTCCAAGAATTGTCTTAACAGAATAAAACTGCCACAACATGACTAATTAGGGCCCTGCATTGTTCATTTTCATTATAATAAGGAGGAGAAATTCAAAATTAAGTATTATCTTTGCATGTTGTATAGATTTAGAATGCTAAAGAAAATAAGAAGATGTCGTGTATATTAAATATAGAAACCAGCACTAATGTCTGCTCTGTGGCACTGAGCGAAGATGGTGCTTGCATATTCACACAGGAAGATCATAGCGGTCCAAACCATGGTGAGCAGTTGGGAAAGTTTGTCGATGAAGCGCTGTCGTTTGCTGATAGCCACGCTATTCCCGTTGATGCCGTTGCGGTAAGTAGCGGTCCTGGCTCTTACACTGGGCTACGTATTGGAACCTCTATGGCTAAGGGAATCTGCTACGGCACAGACATTAAGCTGATTGCAGTGCCTACACTTGAATTGCTTTGTGTGCCTGTATTATTACGTTACGACGACATTGAGGACAACGCATTGCTCGTTCCAATGATTGATGCACGCCGAATGGAGGTGTATGCACAAGTGTTCGATCGTGCTTTACACGAAATTCGCCCTGTCCAAGCAGATATTGTAGACGAAAATACTTACAAGGAATATCTTGAGAAAGGACCCATTTACTTCTTCGGCAATGGCGCCGAAAAGTGCATGGAGGCTATCAATCACCCCAACGCACATCTGATAAAAGGCATCGAACCATTGGCTAAAAACATGTTTCCATTGGCAGAAAAGCGCATTGCAATGGAACAATTCGAAGATATGGCATACTTTGTGCCAATGTATTTAAAAGACTTTGTGGCTAAGCAAGCCAAACCCTTGCTGTAAAACAAAGCTAAAAACAAACGATAAAAACGAAACTGAATAAATAGAATAGTTGAATGAATATAGACGGACTGGATTATAATACTCAGCGCGAGAGACTATTATTGCCTGAATATGGACGTGAAATACAGAACATGGTAAGCTATTGTGTGGAGCTTCCAACTAAGGAAGAGCGCCAACAATGTGCCGAAACCATTGTCTCTATAATGGATAGAATGAACCCACAAGGCAGAGAAAATGCCGACCATGAACAGAAACTATGGGACCATCTAGCCATTATGGCAGACTTTAAGCTGGATATTGACTACCCATACGATGTTTCTCAGGCTTTGAAAATAGCAGCAAAGCCAGAGCCTATGAACTATCCCATGTCGAAAATCCCTGTGCGTCACTACGGAAAAATGATGTTCGAGCTATTCGAACAGCTAAAGACGATGGAGGAAGGCGAGGAAAAAGACGAACTTGTAAGACTTGTTGCTAACCAGATGAAACGTTGTTTGGTACAATGGGGACATGGTTCTTCAGACGACGAAAAGGTGGCATCAGACCTTGCACGCTTCACCGATGGAGCCATACAATTGGACTTAGACGTCTTTAAATTCGATAAAATAAATCTAAAAGAGTTGCAACCAGCACGCAACAATAAAAAGAAAAAGTAAAGCTATGGAGTGTTTTGTCATTGAAGGCGGACATCGCTTATCGGGCACTATTATACCTCAAGGTGCTAAGAACGAGGCTTTACAAGTGATTAGTGCCACGTTGCTAACCACAGATGAAGTTGTTATCGACAACATTCCAAATATATTGGACGTCAAGAACCTTATAAAACTGCTCAAAGACATTGGCGTTAACGTTACAAAACTGACCGATAACAAATACTCTTTCCGTGCCGATGAGGTAAATTTAGACTATCTGGAGAGCGTAGCATTTGTTGAAAAATGCTCTTCTTTACGCGGTAGCGTTCTGCTTTACGGTCCATTATTGGGCAGATTTAGCAAAGCAACGATTGCAAAACCAGGCGGAGATAAGATTGGACGCCGACGTTTGGACACCCATTTCTTAGGTTTTAAGAATCTTGGAGCACACTTCGAACATAGAGAAGAGCGCAATGTGTACGAACTAAAAGCCGAAAAACTGGTTGGAACCTATATGCTTTTAGACGAAGCTTCGGTTACGGGTACAGCCAATATAGTCATGGCTGCGGTCTTGGCAGAGGGAACTACCACGATATACAATGCTGCTTGCGAGCCATATCTGCAACAATTGTGTAGCATGCTCAATGCTATGGGTGCACAAATAAGTGGTATTGGCAGCAACTTGCTCACTATTGAGGGAGTGAAAGAGCTAAAAGGAACGAATCATCGCATACTTCCAGACATGATAGAAGTAGGTTCTTTCATTGGAATGGCAGCCATGATAGGCGACGGAATCAGAATAAAAGATGTGTCAATAAAGAATCTTGGCATTATTCCCGACACGTTCCGACGACTGGGAGTGAAGATAGAAGAAGATGGTGACGACCTTTTTATTCCACGACAGGAGCACTACATCATTGAATCCTTTATTGATGGAACTATCATGACCATTGCCGATGCACCATGGCCAGGCGTAACTCCTGACCTTATTTCGGTATTGCTTGTTGTCGCAACACAAGCTCAAGGAAGTGTACTCTTCCACCAAAAGATGTTCGAAAGCCGCTTATTCTTTGTTGATAAGCTTATTGATATGGGTGCACAAATTATACTTTGCGACCCACATAGAGCAGTAGTGGTGGGTCACGATAATTGTCGTGCATTACGAGGAGGTCTAATGTCGAGCCCCGATATACGCGCAGGAATTGCTCTACTCATAGCTGCTTTAACAGCACGAGGCACAAGTCGCATAGATAATATATCACAAATAGACCGCGGTTACGAAAACATTGAGGAACGACTCAATGCTCTCGGAGCAAAAATAAAGCGTGTAGACGTTTGCTAAAAAGCCTTACTGATGATAAGACGTGAGGATGTATATAAGATAGGAGTGCTGGGAAAACCGCACGGAGTAAAGGGAGAGATACAGTTTCGCTTTACTGATGACGTGTTTGACCAATGCGATTCCGACTATCTGGTGCTTGATATGGAGGGCATTTTAGTACCTTTCTTTATGGAAGAGTACAGATTTCGTTCTGACGAAGTAGCATTAATGAAGTTTTGTGACATTGAAACCGAAGAGCGAGCACGTGAACTTACGGGTACAGAAGTGTACTTCCCACGTGCTATTGCTGAAGAAAATAAAGACGATTTATCGTGGGCTCAAATCATCGGATTTAAGTTAATGGACAGCAAAACGGCTAAAATAGTGGGCGAAATTGTATCAGTTGATGATTCAACCATTAACCTGCTGTTTGAGATAAAGACTGAAACAGGTGGCGAACTCCTTATACCTGCCAACGAAAACCTTATAAAAGGGATAGACAAAGAACAGCAAATGATAGAAGTAGAAATACCCGATGGTCTTTTAGATCTATAATTTAGAAAGATGAAACAACAAATATGTATACTTGGTTCAACTGGAAGTATCGGCACACAAGCTCTTGATGTGATTGAACAACATGCCGATTTATACGAGGTTTATGCCTTGACAGCTAACAATCAATGGGAAAAGCTGGCAGCACAAGCACGAAAATTCCAACCTTCAGCAGTTGTCATAGCCAACGAAAGTTACTATGAAGCGTTACAAAAGGCACTTTCCGACCAACCAAACATTAAGATCTATGCAGGCAAAGAGGCGTTAAAGCAGATTGTTGAAGCCGAACCTATCAACATGGTGCTTACTGCTATGGTGGGATTTTCAGGTCTTGAACCTACCATACACGCTATTAAAGCACGCAAAAAGATTTGTTTAGCAAACAAAGAGACGCTTGTTGTAGCTGGAGAACTTATTTGTAAGTTGGCAAACGAGTATCATTCACCAATCCTTCCTGTAGATAGTGAACACAGCGCAATATTCCAAAGCTTGGTGGGAGAGGATAATAACGAGATAGAAAAGATATTGCTAACCTGCTCAGGAGGGCCTTTTCGTCTTTTCGATGCAGATAAATTAAAAGCTGTTACAGCTGCCGATGCTTTGAAACACCCTACATGGGATATGGGAGCAAAGATTACAATAGACTCTGCTTCGCTTATGAATAAAGGCTTTGAGGTTATAGAAGCTAAATGGTTATTTGGTGTTCCAGCTAACAAGATTCAAGTTTTAGTACATCCCCAGTCTATTATTCATAGTGCAGTACAGTTTGTTGATGGTGGTGTAAAGGCACAATTAGGTGTTCCTGATATGCGTTTGCCTATACAATATGCCTTCTCTTTTCCAGACAGACTTACTTTGCAAGGTGATCGTATAGACTTATTCAGTCAGCCATTAGAATTCTTTGAGCCTGATATGGAGAAGTTTCGCTGTCTTGCTATGGCGTATGAAGCCATCGAAAAAGGTGGAAACATGCCTTGTATCCTTAATGCTGCCAACGAAATAGTAAACGAAGGGTTCCGTAAAGGTCAATGTTCATTCCTCAAAATGGGTGAAATTGTTGACGAAACCATGCAGAAAGTAGCATTTGATGCTACACCATCGCTCGATGTTTATTTGCAAACTGATGCTGAAGCGCGTAGAATTGCAAATGAATTGATGAGCAATTAAGAGATTAGAATTAAGAAAATAGAAATAAAAAATAAAGATTATAAAGTAACGAATGGAATCAGTTCTTATACGATTGCTCCAATTTATAATGGCAATCTCGCTGCTTGTTCTTCTCCATGAAGGCGGCCACATGTTCTTCGCAAAGCTATTTGGCGTTCGCGTAGAAAAGTTTTTTGTATTCTTTGATATGGCTATCGGAAAATGGAACGGTATGCTATTCAAGTGGAAACCTAAAAATGACGATACAACATACGGTATGGGTTGGCTCCCCCTCGGCGGTTATTGCAAGATTTCTGGCATGATTGACGAGAGTTTCGACACGGAACAAATGAAGAAAGAGCCACAACCGTGGGAGTTTAGAGTTAAACCTACATGGCAACGCCTACTTATCATGATTGGCGGTGTGCTTGTAAACTTCCTATTGGCACTGTTTATCTACTCAATGATAATGTTTACGTGGGGCGAAACCTACTTTAAGGTATCAGATATGAGTATGGGTATGCAGTTCAACGAACAAGCAAAAGCACTCGGTTTCAAGGATAAGGACGTTATGTTGGGCACCGACAAAGGCACATTCCGTGAATATGCCAACGTAAATGGCGATTTCTTCCGTCAGATTGCACAGTCTAAATATGTGGAAGTATTGCGAGATGGCAAGAAAACGCGCATTGAAATGCCAGGTGATTTGGACATGCTTTCTATGATTAAGGACCGTCCGCTCTTTGCAGAGCCATACATTCCTGCACGTATTGATAGTGTTGCTGCCAATACTCCAGCAATGAAAGGAGGCATAAAAGCAGGCGATTTATTGAAGTCTATCAACGGAAAGCCAATTGAAACATGGGCAGATTTCAACTATCAGATAGGTGTTTTGCACGACGTTGCAGCAGTAAAGAATACACATAAAGATTCTTTGGCGCTCCGTAACGTAGTACTTACCGTGCAACGTAGTGGCACAAGTAAGATTGATACTCTAAAAATGCAACTTGATGCAGACCTTAAGATGGGGGTAATACAAAGTAGCTTGCTTTCATATTATAAGCCTACACAAGAGAAATTCTCATTCTTAGAGAGTTTCCCAGCAGGCGTAAACTACGGAATCAATATTCTTCGCGGTTACGTAGGCAACTTTAAATATCTTGCTTCCGCAGATGGTGCCAAGAGTTTAGGAGGCTTTGGTGCAATCGGAAAGATGTTTCCACCTTATTGGGACTGGTATATGTTCTGGAATATGACTGCCTTCTTGAGCATAATTCTTGCATTTATGAACATTCTTCCTATCCCCGCACTCGATGGTGGACACGTAATGTTCCTACTATACGAAATGATTACACGTCGCAAACCATCTGAAAAGTTTATGATTCGTGCCGAATATGTAGGTATCACAATACTTATTCTTTTGATGGTTGTAGCCAACTTAAATGATGTATTGCGATGGTTGGGCGTAATGTAGCACAAGAATGATAAAACAATTTAACACCGGCGAAACTCAAGAAACACTCCGTCAGGACTACAATCCTGACGGTTCTGTACTGCGGCGAGCACAAATGCGAATGCTCGATATGGCTATCTACTTGCAGGAAACTGCCAAGAAGATTGGTATTCCGCTGAGATTAGATGGTGGAAATGTGCTCGGAGCATTGCGTCATGGTGGCTTTATTCCTTGGGACGACGATATAGATATGGTAATAAATCAGAAGGATTTTAAACGTTTCTGCGATTATCTAAAGGCGCACCCCCACCCTAATTATGTATTGCAAGACAATTCTACCGATCCAGGTTTCTATAAAGAATGGGCTTGTCTACGTGATTTAAGAACCGAAAATCGTAGCCATGAAAACTTTAATAGTGAAAATAGACGTATTCACGAAGCACAAAAATATCGTGGATTGCATATTGATATATTTCCTTACGAAGGAAATATGATTCCTTGGTTGCAACATCTTGCAGCTAAACTATCGGTAAATGTAAACCTTAAAATGGCAGGACGATATCCTCGAGCTGCACAAATATGTTATAACTTATTACACTATTTTGTTTTTCCAATGTTTCGTTGCATTGGAAAGATATTTGGTAATCCAAATTTGTATATGCACTCTTATGGGGCATGGTTTTACGAACAAAATCCTAAGCGCATAATGATACCTCATAAAGATATTGTTTTTGAAGGTTACACATTTGAAGGACCAGCCGATGCAGAAGAGCTTTGTCGCATCGCATACGGAAATTTTATGGACCTTCCTCCACGCGACAAACGCGACAGACATAAGGTTGATATTGTGTTCTTCGATGATGAGAATGCGCAATAAAGACAGAAACAAAACCAAAAACAGCATAAACATGAATATAGCCGTTATCTTTGCAGGTGGTTCAGGACTAAGAATGCACACAAAATCGCGTCCAAAACAGTTTCTCGACTTAAATGGAAAACCTATTATTATATATACGCTCGAACTATTCGACAATCATCAACAGATTGATGCCATTATAGTTTCTTGTATCAAAGAGTGGATTCCATTCCTTGAAAAAATGCTTCGCAAGTTTGAAATTAACAAAGTTGTGAAAATTGTGCCTGGCGGAGCTACCGGACAAGACTCTATTTACAATGGTTTATGTGCAGCCGAAGCGTATGCGAAAGATGAAAAAGCAACAGTTCTTATTCATGATGGTGTGCGCCCATTGATAACAGAGGAAACCATAACAGACAATATAAATAAAGTAATGGAATGTGGTTCTTGTATTACCTGTGCGCCTGCTACCGAAACCTTTATAGTTAAACAAAAAGATGGGAGTTTAGAAATTCCAACACGTGCAAATTCTCTGATTGCACGTGCACCGCAAAGTTTTTATCTATCTGATATTCTTTCTGCTCACCGCCGTGCTATTAGTGAAAATTGTCATAACTTCATTGATTCGTGCACAATGATGAGTCATTACGGCTATAAGTTAGGAACAATTATCGGTCCAATGGAAAACATAAAGATAACTACTCCTACCGATTTCTTCGTATTCCGTGCAATGGTAAAGGTTCACGAAGACCAACAAATTTTTGGTTTATAGAAAATGAATACTATTCTTGAACAAGACATAGAGCTTTTTGCCCAACAATTCGCCTTAAAAGACGAACTTCGTAAAAAGACAATTGCCATAACAGGTGCAACAGGATTGCTCGGATCATGTATGGTACGCTGTCTGCTAACATTAAATAGTCAGCAAAATCTTGGTCTACGTGTATTGGCAGTAGTCAGAAATATAGCAAAAGCAGAAGTTTTGTTTGGTAAACATAACGATGTCTTGGGTTTTTATACTTATGATTTTTCGGCTAACGAGGTTTTCAATCCTACCGAAAAGATTGATTTTATCGTGCATTTTGCAAGTCCGACAGCTTCAAAATACTTTGTAGAGAAGCCGGTTGAAACAATGGTTACTGTGTTTAATGGCACAAAAAAACTACTCGATTATGTACGTACAAATGAAATTCAATCTGTATTATTGGCATCGTCATTAGAAGTTTATGGAACAATTACCAATGATAGCAAGCCTCTTACTGAAGATGCACAAGGTTTTCTTAATCCAATGGATGTTAGAAGTAGCTATCCAATGGCAAAAAGAGCTGCTGAAACGCTCTGCCACAATTACGCTAAGGAATATGGAACACATACAAAAGTTGCACGTTTAGCACAAACTTTCGGTGCTGGAGTTACTAAAAACGACAATCGTGTATTTGCACAATTCGCACGCAGCATTATTAATGGCGAAGATATTATAATGCACACAAAAGGCGAACTCTGTCGTTGCTATTGTTATACTACAGATGCCATTGCTGCTATGCTATATATTCTATTACGTGGAAAAGATGGCGAAGCCTATAATGTTGCAAACGAAACCACTTATATCTCCATTAAAGATATGGCTACATTCCTTGCCGAAACATTCAATCCAAAGGTTAAAGTTGTGGTAGAACTTAAAGAGAATATGGGCTATTCGCCCACAACAAAATTACGTTTGTCTACCAATAAAATTCAACAATTGGGTTGGACACCTCATTACAATTTACAAGAGATGTTCCACCGCCTTATCGAATCGCTGAAACAATAGTTTATGTCTGCCAATATATTTCACAGAATCAGCCAGTCGCTCTTTCACGTTTACGAGCGAAAAGACTTGCGTCAATGGGACGTTACACCACAAAAGCATCTACCTATTTATGGTGTTTACCACATTATGCTGGATACTGGTTGGGAAAAATTAGCACGAAAGCAAATTGAAAATCTAAAGAACAGCGGACTTTTATCTTCCACCGAAAAACTTTTTATTAGCTGTATTGCTGCTGATAAGACCAAAGTTGATGAACTAAAACAATTGATTGACAGCGAAAAGGTAGAAATTATCTCGTTTTCTACCAATCCTCAAAAGTACGAATACCCTGCCCTACAGTTTATTAAAGAACTAAGTCAGCGCAAAGATTGCCTTGTATATTATTTTCATTCAAAGGGAATTTCCTATCAATCGTTAGAATCAAACGACCATCTTTTTCGTTCATTTCAACAAAAAATAGAAGCTTGGCGCGAAATGCTGGAATATTTTATTTTCGATAAATGGCAAGTGGCTGTAAATGTTTTATCAAATGGTTTCGATACTTACAGTTGTTATCGTTGGCCTCCTCGAAATTACACTATGTATTCTGGAAGTTTCTGGTGGGCAACATCAGCTTATATTCGTAAACTTCCCAATTTTCAATCGGATATTATTTCTTCTAACCGTTTTTATTCTGAAGTATGGCTTTTCGAACGCAACCATCAACAATTTTCAGCTTTCGATACCATTGCCGACCTATATTTTGTGCGTATTCCACGTTCTATTTATGCCGAAAAAACACCTTCTTTTATAGATAAGCTACGGTTTTCGTTTATGTATAACTTCCGAAAAATACAGAAACATATTTTCCATTACAACTACAAACAACGTTGTCAGCAACGTTTTCAACAACTGAAAAAGCAGATATAACCTGTATTTAAATTATCTGTCAATTCAAAAAAACTATCATCAATAGCGAAATTCACCAAAACTTTATAATACTGATATACGACGAATTAGCTATAAAAGCTGCTATAATAACCGAAAACAAAGTTACAGAAATATTTTGTATGGCAGATGAGTTCTTAAAGTTTTTTGATAAAAGAATAGTAAATGAAACATTAAGACCTGCTTTGCAATAGAAAATACCATCGTAATTCAACGATACTAAAGGCAATAAATAAAGTGAATTAGAGAGGGTTTAGCTACGATAGCTCATTACGCTGAAAAATATAATTATAAAATAAAAATTTATAATTATAAATTTTGAAATTGTAATTATAATTTTCACTGTTTATAATTATAATTTTAAGAAGACATAAAATAGAATGTATTGGCCTATTTAAAAACCTCAATCCAACTAACACATAATAAAGATTCAATCCTATGTAAAAAATATTTTTAATGTTACCTTTTTAGACATCTAATCTAAATTTTAGGCTATCACCCAAAACAAAACTTATATCATAATTATCTTTAAATTTAGTGAATTAATATAATTTACAATAAGAATTGGTGTAATCATATAAAATCATGGATGTTACAGACTTTTAATACATTCTTCTGAACTATATATGAGTCTTAGCTAATTAATTGCTTCAAAGTTATTCAGGATAAAATAGTGATAATTTGTGTTAATTTGTTTTTTTTATATAAATTATTTTTTACCTTTGCATCACTTTATTACTATTACAAAATATTAATTAAACCTTAAAAAAATGGAAAAAAGTATTTTTTTATTAGGAATGTTAATGTTGGGAACATTTACATTTACTTCATGTAATGAAGACGATGACTTCACTACAAAAACAAATTTAAAACCTAACAACGAGAATTATATTTCTCAAACAGCCATTAATTTTGTAAAAAGCATAAAAAGTCAAGTCTCAACTAGGTCTATTTTAAGTAGCTCTCTTCCCACACAAGCTATATTATTATAGTTATACCTACAAAAATGAGAAGAATTGGTAGTTCAAGAAAAAGAATATAAATCTTATAAAAAAAAAGTTATGAAAAATTTCAAGTATTTAGTAATTATCGCATCTGTAGTATCATTTCTTATCTCTTGCGATAATAAAGGCGAATTTGATAGTTACCCGCCAGCTGTTAATAAGAAAGAATTTCAAATTTCTAATTCACAAACTGGCAAAGACACACTATTTGTTAAAGATAACAAAGATTTTAAATTACACCATATTGTACTAGTCAACAAGTCTGATAATAAGGATATTTGCGAAGTAAATGCTCTTTATGAAAAACAGACAAAGTTTGAAATAAATGGTACAACCTATGGAGAAGTAGAATATTCTAATGGTGAAGCATCATTGATTAAGATTTATAACTGGGGAACACTCGAAAGAATATCTACTACTGCACACAAAAAGGCATACGCCATAACATATACTGGCAAGAAACCAGCTGATATTGAGGTTGGTTTAGCCGTTTTAGGCGAAAGGGGCGGTACAAGTGTAAGGCTTAAATAAGATTTTTAAGCAAAGAAATCTAAGCATTGCATAACAGCATAATTTGTTTTTATGCAGATAGAAAATAATTGAGTAGGGAGTATCACTTGTAAAATTAGTGTTTGCTCTCTACTTAATTATTTTATATGTAAAGACTTAAAATCTCCAATTCTACTTGAGTATAAGAAAACTTTGGTATGGACATTTATAATATGTTTTCATTGTTCCTTATTTATACGATATGATTTTTGCTTATACTCAGAAACAATATGCAACAAGAATAGGATATAAGTTATTATAAAATCATGTATTTTTTTTTAGGAGGAGTAATACACAAAGTTTGACTTATTTTCTTAAAGGTCATTAATAACTAGAGCATATATATTATTCCATCTGCTTTAAGAAGTTTTTGCTGCATTTTTGTATAAACAAAAAAAAACGTGTGCCATTGCTGACACACGGTTTCTTTTATTTTAATATCCTTGTATTACTTTACAAGAACACTCTTTGTAATCTTTTGGTTGCCCATAACAACCTTAACTACATACAAGCCCTTAGCTGTACTTGGTATGCGAACAGCATTGTTAGCAGTTGCAGTAGCTTTACCTACCAACATACCAGAAGTAGAATAAACTTCTACTGTATAGTCGTTTGCTTTACCATTTACAACAATTTCGCCGTTCTGAACGCTGATAGTAGCATCGTTAGAATCTTCAGCGAATATGCTGATACCAGTAGCAACTTTCACAGGAATACGAACATATTCAGTCTTACCTGCTTGTGTCATACCAACAACAACAGTAAATTCTTCGTTGTCCTTACCTTTAATAGTGAGTTCGCCTGTTGCTTCGTTGATAGAAACTTCAGCCTTAACGGTGTTTGGAAGAATTTCTGCAATAGAATACTTCACAGTAGCATTGCTGCCGTCAGGTGTAAAGTTAGACGAGATATCGATAGTTTGATTGTTCTTTGCTGAAATTGTTGTACCTTCTTTCTCGTTACGTACACCATTGAAGTTATCGAAAGCAAAGTAAGTTGGTGTTGTAAGACCCCATTTGTTCTTCTTTGTTCCTTCCATCTTGAATGAAACAGACTTCACTTCACCTAATGCTTTGAGGTCAACCCACTGCCAAGAATTAAGTGCATAATGGTCAGCTTCGTTTTCTGAACGATAATCAGCGAGGTAATATTCTACCTGACTTTCTTCACCATCAGCCTTCAAACCTTTAATAATAAGCTTGAAGTAGTCGCCCTTTTGGAAACCTCCAGCAACATCTGACATACCATCACCATTCTTAATAGCATTGTATGCCCATGCTGTATTTGTAACGTAGAAACCACGAATAATATCTCCGTTGTCCTTGTTTAATACATCAATTTTACCTGGAGAAGGATAAACTACACCATAGTTTTCAGAGTTGTCATAACCCTTACCAACACTGCCACGCCACATATCTTGTAAACCGCTATACGATGTTGCAGTTTCGTTAGAATACATACAATCGTAGAAGTAGTTATACTCTAAGTTTACTCCGTTATGGAATTTATAAGAACCACTAAGGAAATAACCTGTACCTTTTGCACTAGTCCAATGGCTTTCATTCTCCAAGAAAAGGTTTTCAAGAGTTGCTGTTACAGATTCACCCTTTACAATAACATCGCAAACAGCGCTTGCAGTCTTACCATTCTTATCTACAACCTCTACAGTGTACTGGTCGCATTCTGTAGGAACAACATTAGTTTCTACCTTCTGACGCTTGCCATTGTACCATGTGATAGTGTAAGGCTCAGTTCCACTTGTTACAGTTGCTGTAAGATTTGCAGGTTCTCCAGCATTGATAGTAATGTTTGTTGCAGTTACTACTGGTTCTGGAATCGGAGCAGGCTTAGTAACAGTGAATGGTTGAGTAGATTCAACACTGCTTTGGCCTCCACGTGTACCTTCATAAACAATATAAGCTACATAGGTTTCATCTTTGGTTAAGTTATTTATTGTTTCAATAACTTCAGTATCCTTGCTAACTGAAACAGATTTACCATCTCGAACAACTTCATCTACTGTTGGAGCTGCTTCAGACTGCTTCTTAATAAGGATATAAACCTTACCGTTTTCGTCAGCTTTCACTTTCACGTCAACAGAGTTGTCGGTAATGTTTGCTATTTCTGGATAACCAACAACTGACTTAGGTATTACAACTTCTGTAGAGAACTCGTAAGCACCCATTGTTGGATGGTTAGCATTACGTTCCTTGTTATTGATATCCTTTGTTGCATAATTGAGCAATACAGTATTTACTAAATGTCCAACTGTTTTTGGCTCAAGTACGTCAGCATCAAGGAATTCAACTTTCTCGTTGTAGCTATCTGCTTCCTTAGAAACATCTTTCCAATCGTCGAATGTTGCATACTTAGTTCCTGACTTAATAGCAAACGATTCGCCTGTTGTATAGAGATTATTCTTCAAGAACTTAATAGCATCAGGGCTGTTCTTACCTACAAGAGAATAAACATAACCCTCTGCTTCGTTCTGTAAGATATTCTGAGTAATGACAATATTGTTTGCATCAGCTGGAAGTTGGATTAATTTACCCATTTTCGCAGCACCGCGGAAAACAATAGTATTGTGTGCAAAGTTTACATTTGATGTTTCTTTGTTATCAACAATAATACCATAAGAATCGTTAGAATTAGATTCGTTGATGATTGAGTTGTTGACAACAGTCGCAGGAGTAGCAGCATCGGCAACAATTGTACGAATATTGATACCGCCTGAATAGTTCTTTGTCTTCAAGCTAATCTTATTCTGCTCGATCTTAACCAGACCATTAGAAGTAACATCAATTGCTTTGAAATTCTTGTAGTCAGACTCTGTATTGATAATTGTGTTACCAATGATTTCTACATTGTCTTCGTTCATTGCATAGATAGCGAAGTTACCATTGTTTTTAAAGGTATTGTTCAAAACCTTTCCACCAAATTGCTTTGGCAATGCTACAACGCTAGTACCACCCAATTTAACACCTTGCTGTCCACCTTCAAGTATTGAGCCCTTCAATGTAAAGTTGTCATTGTTCTTGTTAGCCTCGTTACGTGAATACATATTAACAAGAACTATCTTATTCTGATAGTCGGTTGTCATTTTTGCGTGAATGTAACAATTTTCAACTGTTACGTTACGGCTTTGATTGCGAACATGAACAACTGATGGGTATTTCACAGAACCATCAATGGTAACATCTACACCACGAAGTGTTGTGTAAGTAGCACCATCAAAGGTAAATACTCCATGCTCTTTAGCCATCTTGTCGTCAGAATAGCCAAGATTGAAGTCGTTGTTGTGTATCTTAACATCAGAATAATTACCAGTAGAAGAAGTTATAAGTAATGTATTGTTTTCAGACATACCATCAATTGCTGGTACAAATACATTTTCCTTATAATCACCAGGCTGAATGCTGATAGTTACAGGACCATCAATACCAGACTTTAATGCATTGATTGCACTTTGAATAGTCTTATGTTCCTTCTCTGCACCTACTTCTAATGTTCCACTTATACCTTTCTGTATAGTTGTTGTAGCTGTAACTGCAGCTGCGGGAGTTTCAGTCTTGATATTTGTTGTGATTGAAGCAAGAGAAGCAGAAGCCTTATCGCCTACATTTGCAGTAGTAGAAAGATCGTATGTAATCCAGAAGTGGTAAGTACCACGGTCATTCATTACATAACTTCCTGTTACTTCATAAGGACTTGTTGTTGTTTGTCCAAAGAGATTTACAGGAGAGAATTCTTTCTCTTGGCCTGTTGCATATACTTTTACATTCTTAACGATTGCTCCTTCAGTAGCTGTTACTGCAAAATTCTTAACTTCTACAGTACCATAATCACCTGTTGTTTCTACATCAACACGCATCATTGCGAGATCTGTAGCACCCTTCATGTTCTTTTCTGCAACAATGCTTTCTGTTTTAACAGAAGCAACTGCAAGTTCAGAAAGTCTAACGCTACTTACTTCAATAGCAAAACCCTTATTAGCATAAGTTGTAGTCTTATAATTTACAGTGATTTTACCATCAGCTGATTTGGTAATGAGTTCTTTAAGTTCAGGACTTCTGCCATATTCCATGTCAGCCTTATCCTTCTTCTCACCACCATAATATATAGACATCTTATTTCTGCCCGCTACATACCATTCTTTTGCAACAAGTTTAATACCATAACCTGGACTTGCTGGTTCAAAGGTAATTGTACCATCGAAATTCTTAGACTCATTTCCTTCAGCTCCACCATCATCATAGAACATAAGTGAGCCACCATTAGCAATAACTTTCTTAGCATTTACACCACTCTGAAGAATTACAATGTTTTTCAGAACGCATTCGCCTTCTGGATTTCCATTAGTAATATTCTGACTTGTTGCACCAAAATTAAGAGCAGTAATTGCTGCATCAAGTTTGCTTTCAGCTGCAGCATCATTCTTAGAATCGTAACGAACGCGCAACCAGTTATTACCTTCTACAAGAGAAAGAGGTTCTGCAAATGTAATATCAAGAGTATTGTTTGCACCAAATTCAGTTACAGTTGCAACTGTTTTAGCTGTACTACCAACTTCTTCAGCATCACCTGTGCTTAATATTGAAATCTTGTTGATGGCATTCTTTGACTCTTTCAGGTCGAGTGTAATACCATTTAATTTAAGTTCACCTTGGTCTCCTTCAGCTTTTACATTAAAGCTAATAATATCTATATCAGCAGTACCTACAGATGCAACATCTTTAGAAACTTGGTTTACAACTGTTTCTTTAAATGAAAGAGGTGTACTTACAAATTCTGAAACTTCAGCTACAAATCCATCTCCAGTATAAGAAGATGCATAAGTTTCAGGATTAAAGGCAATCGTTAATGCACCATCTTCAGCTTCTGAACGCAATATCTTCTTAGGTCCAACTTTTGAAGCATCAGCATTATCAAGTTTCCAAAGAAGTTTTCCGTTCTTATCGCTACCGCTATAAACTGCAAATTTAGCACGAACACCAATGTCTTCACGCTTAGAGTACATGATATCGAACTTAGAGAAGTCTATCATTATTTTCTTTCCTGCATTAGCTGGCAAGAAAGTCATTGTACGTTCTTCTATTGAAGGCTCATAACGAGTAGAATATGTATTGTAATTCTTTGTTTTGAAAGTAAGTTTATTATTTACTTTCTTTGTATTGTTACCTTGAACAAACTCTACAATATTTTTAATGGTTCTATCGCCGATTGGATTTCCGTTTGCAACTTCGTGTGCACCATCGCTAAGTGTTGCACTTACAAGAACAGCATCAACTTTCTTACCTTCTTCGGCCATCTCACTAATATCGTAAGTAAGCCAGAACCAGTTATCGCCTTCAAATAGAGTTACAGCTTCTGTAGCAATCTCAAATTCATCACCATTTACATCAACTTCTCCTATTTTCTTGGTAGTTGAGAATGCATCTGACATTCTTGTAGAATAAAGTGTTGCATGAGCTATTTCTGCATGTGTGCCATTCGTTTTAAATTTAAAACTTGTGGTTGTAAGTGGGTTCAGCGTTTCTGTAGCCTTAATATTAAAGCTAAGAATCTGCTGTCCTTTATCGTCGGCACATACAGTTCCTTTGGTAAACTGCTTCACATCGAAGCCGCTTACAACCATTTGTTGAGGTGTAAACTGAGAAACAACTGCTTCCCAACCATCTCTACTTCCACGAAAATCGTTTTCAAATACTATTGTAAGTGCACCATCATCGGCTGTAGACCTTACAAGACCTGTTTCATTCTTTGTAAAAGATTTCAGCAGATTCTCCTTCTTAGCTTCTTTTCCGCTGTAAACCTTTACAAATTGACTATTCTGTTCTCCTAAAGAAGAAAGGAAGATGTCCATCTTAGTGAAATTAACCATAACCTTTTTAGCAGGGTTTTCTGGTACAAATGTAATTTCACTTACTCGTTTAGCTTCACCTTCTCGAGGAGTTGCTGGTCCCGTTGGACCGCCCTCATCATAGAAATTGATACTATTGTCTCCAACAGTAATCGTTTGCTTGGTATCTGAAATCTTAACTTCCGTAGGCGTTCCCTGTGCCATAACAGGCATAGAAATAGCCGACAGCGCCATTGATAACGATACCAATAGTAGTTTTGTGTTCATAAAATAATTTATTAATATTTAAAAATTTATCTCTTGTTTATAGTTTATCATTTTCTTCTAATCGATCATATCTTTGCAAATAGAGACACACATATCAACCTTTGGTAAAGGCTATATAGCCTATACTATGTAGTTAAAATCGTGTGTTATAAGAATTTTATTATCCCACTTCTCAACCTAACCCCACAGAAGTTTTATTGAAGCATTACAATGGCAGGTATTCTGACTTATTGTCTGATCACAAACACCTTCCCAAGTTTTATGCTCAGTGGTAATTGTTTGTGTCTACAAAGACAACTTACAGCAGCTGGACTGTTCAGGTCTTTCACCTGATTCCCTATTAATCGCTAATGCGAGCCGAATTGCGTTGCAAAGTTACTAATAAAAGTTAGAATATACAAGAAATATGAACAATTTTCAACAAAACCAGTTCTAAGATAGAACATTTAGATTTTATTTTCCTGTTTAAAATATATCGTTTTTATGTTAATCTTCCGTAAAGCAACCCTCTATTCAACCCTCATGGCTATTTTTTACTTAATTTTGCCTCATATTATAACAAAAATAACAACTATTCAAATGAAAAAAACTTTACTATTGTTCATGATGGCCATTTGTGCTGTCATTTCATCCTACGCACAGACACCTAAGGATGTATTGGCTTTCCAATTAAAATCGTCTGTACCTTCAAGTACAATGCTTTATTTCGAAATTTATTCTCCTAAAGAAGAATTTTATGTAGACTGGGGAGATGGATTTAAAAAGCAGTATAAAGCAGGAAGATATGCTTTTCCTAATCCCGTTTACAGTACAAATCATAAGGAAGAAGTAAAAATTTACGGTACAGGCATTACTGACATTAAGTTTGATAAAGCAAAACTTTCAGAACTTAAAATCTATGATGCAACAGCACTTGCAACTTTGGATTGTTCAAATGGAACATTAAAAGATTTGGATCTTTCTGAAGCTACAAAGCTTACCTGCTTAAATGCTTCTTATAACCAAATTACAAATATCAATCTTTCAAAATCAAGAAAACTATCGTCATTAACTTTATCCAACAACAAGTTAACGAACATAAACCTTTCAAACTGTTGGGTCTTAACAGAACTTTCTTTAGACGATAATAATCTTACTGGAGTATTTGCACCTGAAGCAAAAAACTTAAGTATTCTATCTGTAAGCAATAATCAAATTACTTCTTTAGATTTTTCTAAATCTAATCTCCTTACAAGCGTTTCGGCGAGAAACAATCAGATTGTAACTGCAAATCTTGAAGGACTTAAGGAACTTTACCAATTTGATGTGGTAGGAAACAAACTTACAGAAATTAAGTTTGTAAATATGCCACAGCTTCAGAATGTAACACTTGGAAAGAATGAACTTACTAAGGTTTCTTTCGAGAATTGTCCATCTGTAATGGCTTTATCTGTAAACAATAACCAACTTACAAATATTGATATATCGGGACTAACTAATCTTGCTTCTCTTACAATAGATTACAATAAACTGACTACTCTTGACTTAAAGGGTCTTTCTAAGATTGGATCTATTGAGTGCCAATATAATGAACTTTCAACACTCGACCTTACAGACCTTGCTGTATTGAAGGACTTAAGAGCTTATAACAATAAGCTAACTACGCTTACTCTTCCAGAAAATTCTGAAAAGATGTATGCATGTCACATTCAGCACAATCAAATTCCTGTTGCTGAAATGAATAAGATTATCAAGAAACTTTCAAATGTAACAGATGTTTATGTGCTGGATTTTGAGAAATCTTGGAAAAAGAAGTTAAAAGTTGAAGGTAATCCAAATGTAGAAACTTCTAATCTTAAAGAGACTACAGCTAAAGGTTGGATATTAGATGTTAAACCAGCAAATGCAAAAGCTCGCTTCGTAATGAAAATTGCTGGAGAAGCTGGAACTGCTGTTTCTTTAAAAGTTGCTGGTGTAGAAGACAAACTTTCTTTTATTATTGGTGATGGCGAAGCAAAGGAATATTCTGTTTCAACTGACATTACAAAGCTTACTCCTATTAGCATCAAAACAACTGCTAAGGACCAGTTTATCGTTATAGAAGGTAATCTTCTCGGAATTAACTGTAAGGGTAACAAAATTTCTACTATCGACTGCACTTCTTCTGACAAGTTGATTCTTCTTGATTGTTCAGAAAACATGCTCGGCCAATTAGACCTTTCTAGTCTTAAGAGTGCAAAGTATATCTATCTCATAAACAATAAGATTACGAACCTTATCGTTGGTGAACTTCCTCGCCTTGAAGAATTAAATGTTTCTTTCAATGGATTGAATTCTATTAACTTAACAAAACTTTCTGAACTGAAAGCACTATCTGTTGACAATAACAATATTGTCAATCTCGTTGTAGAACAAAACGCTAAGCTTGAAAAACTTTATTGTAAGAAGAATAAAATTCAAACTTTGAATGTTACAACACTACTTGATCTGAAGGAACTTAGTGCTTCTCACAATAGAATGGGAGTCATCGATCTTTCAAAAAATACAAAACTTGAAGAGCTCGATTTGAAAGACAACTCAATAAATAATTTAGATCTTACCAATAATATATTGTTGGAAGAAATAAACGTTAGTGAGAATAAACTATTGACACTCAACGTTTCTAAGTGTACTGAGTTAACAGAATTATATTGTAACACAAATGCACTTACTAATCTTGAATTATCTGCAAACAAGAAACTAAATTCATTGAGTTGTGGAGACAACAAACTTACAACGCTTAACGTTGAAGGTTTCCAAGAATTAGAAAGTTTGGCTGCAATGTTCAACGAACTTACTTCTGTAAATGTAAAGAATTGTCCTAAGTTAGAAGGAATCTCACTCAATCATAATCAACTGAATAATATCGACTTTACAGGCTGTAAGGAACTTCGCATGGTTGATATTGCTATCAACAAGTTCACTGTTGATAATGCACTCAAGATGATTGGTTCTCTCCCAGAAGCAACTTCTGACAAGAAGGGCTATGTTATTTATTGGGACAAGGAAAATTTCCCAAATGATGAGGAAGAAAATGTTTACGATTTATCGCTTAGCAACAAGGCTGAAATGAAATATTGGGTAATTTCGAACGGTGAAAATACGCCGCTTGGTATCGAACAACTTGCAATTGACAGCAATGCTAATTCATTCGTTACAATTACTTCTGAAAAAGTCATGTTCAACGGAGAATATACCGATGCTCAAATCATTTCAACAAGTGGTCAGTTAATAACAAGACTTTATGGTGAAAGAGAGTTTAATGTAGCACAACTCGCAAATGGCATCTATATTATTAAGGTAAATACCAATGGTAAGATTGCTGTAATAAAGTTTGTAGTTAAACGATAATACGCAATATAAGAATTAAAGAAATATTCATTTAAAGGCTGGGTCAGGTAATGCTGACTCAGCTTTTTTCTTATCTTAAACTCTGTAATGGGGTAATTATCATCAACAATATATAGGCATCATATATTCTGTTTACTACATTCAGAGATTGCTTAAATAGACGTTGTTTTAGCGCTATTAAAATATAGAAAAAAATATTATTATAATCCATCGAAATTATAATTATAAATTTGAAATCTATAATTATATTTTTTAATTTTATAATTATAAGTTTGCTGGAGTAAGTTTTGCTCCTTTTACACATCCATTGAGGAGTCCTTTGTTTTCAGCAACATTTCGATAGTCGTTTTTTAAATTTGAGGTCTTTTCAATAGCCCAGTTGAGTGCGAGCCCCTTAAATACCATATAGACATCACAACTGATTATGTCATTTGGGTTAACAGCAGTTCCAATCATTCTTTTTTCAAGAGCTGTTTTCATATAGGGATAGTCTGGACTTGTTGTATCAACATAGGTAAATTTGCTAGACTTTGATTTTGAAAGAGGAATATTATAGGTTGCGATCAAATGTTTTATCGCAGAGAGGTAAGAAACTTGACCGTTTGTGCCAGTTTTCTTTTCTTCTGAGGTTTGTACTTTTGTTGTAGGTTGTGTTGTTTGTTTATTAGATACTTGAGCTTCTGTTATGTTTTTCCCAGTTGAGGTTTGTGTTATTCAGGTTGCTGTTTGTTGGATGTTTTGAATGCTTCCTGTTTCGCTGCTTCCTGTATTGAGCATTTGTGTTGAGATAATATTCCCGGTTAAAAGAGCGTCTGAAGATTCATCTCCTGTTGTAATCTCTCCTGTGAGAAGTGTCCCTGTCAGTTGATATTCATAACCACTACCTTCCTCAGTACTAGATGTTTCAACTACTTCTCCATTAAGTCCTGCAAAAAAAGTTGAAATCTGATCTTTAATCAGGATTTTTGTACTATTGCTTTCTTCAGTAAAGATTCCTAGAAGGCTTCCTGCAAAGACAGCTACAAAAAAGAGGAAATAGAGATTAGAAAATATGGTTTTCTTCCAAATATTCATTGCTTTATACACAACAAGTACAAATCCTCCCATAGTAAATGAAGCAATTGCCATTGCGATAAAATCAAATTCTTTCCACATAAGAAGCATAACACCTCCTCGCCCTATAATTGCACACAAAAAGGTAATAAAGCGAGCAAGTCCTCACTCTTGATGAGTTGGTTGGGATTTAGACTTTACTTTGTTAAATCTAACTCTCACTTGTTCAATATTGTGTGGCGTTTGTTCACGGGTAGGAACTTCAATATCCTCTTCGGAAATAGAATATCTTTCATCTTTGTGTTCTGATTCATTACGAACAAAAAAGTCAGATTTTTTTTCTTGTGATTCCTTATTTTCCAAGATCTCTTCTCATTTTTCTTCATCTTTGATTTCTTCCTTAAGAGATCTAGGGGTATCTTTTACTAGAGTTTCGCCCTCTTCATTGTTTACTTTCCTTTTACAAAAGCTCCAAGCTCCTACTGCTAATGCAATTCCATTTACACCAGCCAAAACATAAAAGCTTGCATCAGACCAGAGATATCATACAATTCCCATCTGAATTACGAAAATATAGATCAATAAGTACCAGAGTAATCCGTTTTTTCCCATTTCTTTTCCGTCTCAAAATAAAACATCTTCTTTCATAACTATTTGACATCACTTTTCAAGACAAGATACAAAAAATACTGATAATATATTGTTTCTTCTATTTATTATGTTCTTATTTTCTGAAGCGAAATACCTTTACAAAAAAACTCTTCAAAAATTTGCAAAAGTTTTAAAAAAGAATAAAATAAAAGTGATAAAGGAGTTTGATCCTCCTCAATACAAAAACTTTTATTCTTTTATTAAAGAAAAATGATCAAAAAAATTGCTACCTTTATGATGGGAATTGGACTTATTGCTTCTTCTAGCTTGGCATTTGTAAGTGCACAAGGGAATGCTGCACAAGGAAGTCTCTCTACTGCCGCTGGAGGATTTGGTCTTAATGCAGGTGTTTCAGATGGAATTAAGGGAGTTAAGGGAACTGGTCAAGATGGTGGAGAAGGTCTTATGACAGTAGTGAGAAATGCCATCAACTGGGTGCTTGGACTTCTTGGTTTGATCACTTTTGTACTTTTGCTTTGGGGTGGATTCAATATGGTTACCGCAGCAGGAGATGACAAGAAGTTTGGAGAAGGATTGAAGATTTTGAAAAATGCAGGTATTGGACTTGTGTTTATCGCAGTTTCATGGTTGCTAGTTTCAATGCTTTTCTGGATTATTGGAACGGTTGTTGGATCTTAGTCAACAAAAAAATATGCTCGCTACTTATGGTGGCGAGTTTTTTTATTTGCTTTTTTTTTGAGGAAAAGTATATATGAACCTATGATGAAAGTCAGCTTTATTTTTCTTTTTATTAACTATGCTTAGTCCAAACTATCGCTATATTGCACTTGATTTTGAAACGACTGGTCTGGACTTGCAAAGTGATGAGCCTATTCAGATTGGGATTTTAGAGTGTGATGCAGAGGGGAACTTTATTGCAGGATATCAGTCACTTCTACGCCCTTCTAAGCCAACCAAAGAGCTTAAGACCGTTGTTGGCTTTATTACAGGTCTTTCTGCAGATGCATTGCAAGATGCACCTACTCCAGCAGAAGTTGAGTCTGAAATTCAGCATTTTTTTTGACCAAATACGATTATTGTTTGACATAATATTGCCTTTGATCTTCATTTTTTACAAAAGTTTTTCCCTTCATTAACATTTGCTAATGCAATTGATTCCTTTAAGCTTTCTCAGTCATTATTGCACTATGTTCCGAGTTATGCTCAAGAGATTCTGATTGCCCAGCTCCAGTCCAAGCCAGACTTTCAAAAATTTCTTACTTCCCTAAAATTTAGTGGAGAATTAAATTTTCATGATGCGTTTGTGGATGCTAAACTTTCTTTGGCGTTGTTTTGCTATTTAATGGATAGGATTCAGATTCTGATTGCTAAGTATCCTATTCTCAAGCAGTTTATCTCTCAGAGTACGTGAATACTTGCAAAACTAATACAAAAAAGTGAAAAAAGTCAGATTTTATTGTCTTTTTCTCTCCCAGAACTCAAAAAAATTACCCCACCTCACACTCAGATGATCTCTGGAAAGTATCCTTTTGATCTTGCTAAATATCGTGACAGAAAATCTTATCAAATTAGAGATGTTGATTTTAAAGATATTCTTTCTTCACTTGCAAGTCAAAAAAATATTATTCTTGCGTTTTCAACCAAAGCAAAGCTTGATATCGCAAAAAATCTCCTTACTGATCTATGAATCAAGAATCTTTGATTTGCCAAAGAAGAACAGACATTGAGTCCAGAAGCGCTTGATCGTTTTGCAAAAAAAGGAAATTATTCTGAAGCAGAGCTTGTTTTTCTTTTGAAGTATTTTTCACATTTAGAGCAGGGGCTTGGGGTGCTTGATCTCAATTCAAAGGAAGATTATGAAATCTATACTGCGCTCAAGGATCAGAGAAAGACTGTTAATTATCCGATTGTTTTGACTACACATGGAGGATTGTTTTCTCTTATTGAACAAGGAAGGTATCAAGATTATTCAATTTTCTTTTTTGATTCTTCTTGGTGGTATAAGAGCTTCAATACTTATCTTTCTCGTTCCTACGATCTCAATTATACGCTCAATTTTCTTGATATGCTTGCTTATAAGTATCATCTTGCTCTCGAATATGGTGAAAAAACAGAACAAGAAGTCTGAATTTTGACCTCATTTATCGAATTTTTTACGGTTTTTACAGGAGTTTTAGGACAGGAAACTAAAAAATTCTTTACGCATACCGATGCGACGACGATGACCCTTGATCCAATCAAAGATAATGTTGCATTTTATCAGACCAATAAGCTTCTGGAGAGATTCGCTGAATTTAAATCTTCGCTTTCTCAGGTTCTTGATGAGGCAGAAATGCAGACTTTGCGAAAACAGATCGATCATATGTTTAAGATTTTTGAGTCAATGTGTGTCGTAGAAAAGAAGATGTATTCGAGATCAGATTTTTATTTCCTTTATTCTGAGGAGGTAAAATTTACTACGCGAGCTGAATTTTCGGAAAGTTTTTGACAACACAAGACGCTTTTTCTTTCAAATTATGATCTCAATTTGCCAGCTCTTATTGAGGTTCGTGGTCAGCAGGCTCAAAAAATCGAATGAGAAGAAGAACAGATGCAGAACTCTGATTCCACCACCGATAAACTTATGCATTTAAGTAAGACAGCTTCTGTATTAAAATTTCTTGAAGATTTTGATACGGTAGTTACTCCAAATGGTCTGATTTTTATCCTCTCTGTACAGAAGGATCAGTCAAGAGAGTTATTTGAAGAGATGATTCATAAAGGGTTAGATCAGAAGTATCTTCTGTTGGTAGAGAATATTACTTGATGAAGTGGTAAGAATCTTTTTAAGGCAAAGACGCAGGGGGCAAAAGTTATTATCTGAGGGTATAATTTCCTTATCCAACTTTTTGCTCAAAAACTTGCAATTTCCCAGCTTATCGTGTATAATTCTAAAGGAGCCCAACAGGATCTTATTTTTAATGATATAGTACGATATGGTAGAGAAAATCTTCGCTAGTTTTGACAAACGAGACTTCTGGAAGTTGCTTGCAACAACCTTGTTTTTCTTTTTGTTGTTTTCTTTTCGAAATCGAGTTGGAGAAAAGCCTGTATCTCTTTTGCAGGTTGATTATTTATCTCAGGATCAGGACTTAGATCGTTCTTTACAGGAGCAGGAGCATGGTAGTCCTGTAGATCCAGTTTACTTTCTCTCTTATCTCTGTCAGCAAAAACCTTCCTATTGTCAAAAGATTACTTATTCTGGAGATTTGTCTGACTTAGACAAATTTGAATATACAACACAGTACTTTACGATTCTTTCATTTCTTGATCAGCATAAAAAGTTTGGAATCCCTGTCGAGTCGGCACTCAAAACCTTTATCATCAACTCACAAAAGGGTAAGAGACGCTGAGGGGCTACGGCTTCTAGAATTACAATCAATCTCGACTCTATGGGAGAAAAGTCTGAATATCGAGGAGTGCTTACTCATGAATTTGGACACATTGTCGATCTTGGATCACTTCAATGATCTCAAAAAATAAAAAATCCAGACTTTACAGAATTTGGTAAACCTAAATTTGCAGTTGATGATCCATCGCTTGAATATTATCGCTTCTCTCGAAATTCGGAGTCTGTTAGAAAAAATATCGCTCAGAAAAAAGATTTTTGTTCTGGCTATGGGATGTCAAATCCGTTCGAAGATTTTGCAGAGTGTCATAATCTCTATCTTAATAATGCATATCTTTTTAGGCAGATGGCTCAGGAGTCCAATATTATGAAAAACAAATATAACTTTTTTGCCAATCTTTTTGCTAATGCTAAGCTTCAGGATAATGGGGCAAAGCTCCTTTATGCACAACGAAGGCCTCGAGATACGACGGTAATTTAGAGTTTTAAGTTTTGCTTGTTGTGTTGAGAATGTTTGTATAAAATTTTAATACTATATATGTTATAAAACATATGTTTTCTTAAAAAGATGAGTAAAAAAGGCTTAAAGTCTGATTAAATTCATGATCACTTTTTCTTTGTCTGTCAAAATAAAGTGATCAAAAGGAAAAAGTCAGACTTTTTTCTTTTTAAAAAACCAGGTTCTAGAGCCAATGCGAGATTTAAAACAACCAATTTTTATAAAAAGTGATAAAATAACTAAAAAATCTCTTGATTTTTATTTTTATTTCCATATATATTGTCATCGTCATCATAGACAGATGAATCTGCGGATATGATGTAGTTGGTGTAGCATAGCAGACTTCAGCTCTGTTTGTACGGGTTCGAGTCCCGTTATCCGCTATTTACACTACATTGTAAGGTACAGATGTTTATAAATATTATTCTCGGATTGTTATTGTGTGGTGTGGGGCTTTCGCTTTGTTACTACGCTACTCAGCTTGTGGGAGTCTTTGGTAGAAATGCACGAGCAGAGAGAAATCTTGGGGGAACGAGAATTCTGATTATTTTAATTGGGTTCTTTGTTGTGGTATTTGGTGTGTTTGTGATGTTTGGAATGTATAAGGCTTCAAATCCTGTTGATAGTATTGGTTCGTGATTTGTTGCAAGATAGTTTTTTGGGCTCTTAGCTTAGTTGGTAGAGCGCCTGCTTTGCACGCAGGAGGTCAGGGGTTCGACTCCCCTAGAGTCCAAATTTTGTTTAATGGGGAGATGGCAGAGCGGTCAATTGCATCAGACTGTAAATCTGACGCCTCACGGCTACGTAGGTTCAAATCCTACTCTCCCCAGGTGATACTTTGTGTCCCTATAGTTCAATGGATAGAACAACAGCCTTCTAAGCTGTGGATCCAGGTTCGATCCCTGGTGGGGATAGGTTGTGTGTCTCTTGGGGGTATAAACTGATATTGAAAATGAGTAGCTCTTTTGGTGCTGATTGTTAATATTGCTTTGTATTTTCTAAATTCTTGTATTTTGGCTCTCGTGGTCTAGTGGTTTAGGACGCCACCCTCTCACGGTGGAAATCGAGGGTTCGAACCCCTCCGGGAGCGATTTCTTTATTGTTATTATAATTTTGTATGGAGCAAAAAACTTTTAAGCCCACTGGAAATAATCAAAATTTTTGAGGGCAGAAAAAGGTGCTTTGAGGTCAGAATAGGTCAGATAAGACAATGACTGCAAATTTTAAGGCAAAGATGATCTATGTAAATGATCAGATTAAGGCTCCGAATATTATGATAATTGATGATGAGAAAAATAATTTGGGAACTTTTCCTAGAAGAGTTGCATTAGAGATGGCTTCTGAAAGGGGGCTTGATCTTGTTCAGCTTGTGTATGATGCAGAAAAAATGCTTTCTACTGTGAGATTAACAGATTATGGAAAGTATATGTATCAAAAGGGTAAAGAGGAAAAAGAAAGGAGAAAGTCTCAAAAAGGAAAAGATATGAAGGAGTTGAAGGTTGGTTATGCGATTGGGGATAATGATCTTCAATTAAAAGTAAAAAAAGCACAAGAGATTCTTCAGGAGTGAGATAATGTAAAGTTCTCTATTAGGCTTAAGGGGCGTGAGAGAATGTATGAAGATAAGGCCGTGCAAAAATTAAAAATGATTCAAGATGCTTTACTTGATTTTGGGAAGTCTCAGTATGATACTCCTAAAAAGGAGGCAAATGGATATAGTATTATTTTATTTAGTAAATAGTGTGGATTCGATGGCTAATAAGATGAAGTCTCATTCTGGGGCTGCAAAAAGGTTTAAGATTACAAAGTCAAAGAAGGTTGTAGCTTCAAAATCTTGTAATAATCATCTCTTGACCAATAAAGGAAAGACAAATAAGAAATTTGCTTATGGAAAAGAGGTTCTAGGAGCTGCTGCAAAAATGCTAAGAAATTTACTTCCTTATAAATAGTTGATACAATGGTAAGAGTAACAAATGGTCTTGGAAGACAAAGAAAACATAAGAAGTTTATTAACCAAGCTAAGGGATTTAGATTGGGAAGAAAAAATCTTTACAAGCAGGTAAGACTTGCTCTTGTAAAACAAGGACAACATGCTTATGTAAGTAGAAGATTGAAAAAGAGAGACTTTAGAAGATTGTGGATTGAGAGACTCTCAGCAGTAATTAGAGAAAGAGGTGGAAAATATTCTGTATTTGTAAATCTTATGAATACAAAGAATGTTAAGTTGGATAGAAAAGTTCTCTCTAATATCGCTGTTGCATTCCCAACTGTGTTTGATGCAATTTATGATGAAATTGTAAAATAAGAATATTAAGGAGGAAGAAAGATAAAAGAAGTCTGACTTCTTCCCTTTGTTCTGCCGGGGTGGTGGAATTGGTAGACACGAAGGACTTAAAATCCTTTGGGACTTAACTCCCGTGCCGGTTCGATTCCGGTCCTCGGCAGTCGCTATTGTTTTTTAATTGTTATTGTTTATATCAATGGGATTTACCGTTCGAAGAACAGGAGATTTGAATACTAATGAAAGAATTATCTCTTTTTACAAAAAGGAGCTTTGGTCTTCACATATCTTGGATAAAGCTAAGAAGCAAGTGCATTATGGAACTAAATGGTATAGAAAGTTTGTAAGTTACGATTTCCCTTCTTCTAGAAGATATAAGAGAATGAGAGCAATTGTTTCAGATGCTTATAGAAAGACAAAGAGAAAGTACAATACTCTAGCACAACTTGGAAAGATTGTGTAAATTTATTTTGATATTTTGTATAAAGAATGTATGCAGTAGTAGATTTACAAGGACATCAGTATATTGTTTCAGAAGGTGCTGAAATTGTAGTTGATAATCTTGGAGTTGCTCAATCTGAAAAATTCGTAGCAGACAAGGTGCTCGTAGCATTTAGTCAGGATGGTAAGGACGTAAAAGTTGGAAAGCCTACTATTGAAGGTGCGACTGTAGAATTTGAAGTAGGAGTTACTCAGAAGGGTGAAAAGGTACAGGTTCTTAAGTTTAAGAGAAAAAATAGATATGCTAGACTTAAGGGATTTAGACCTCTTCAAACTGTTTTAACTGTTAAAAAGATTAACGCTTAATGGCTAAATCTGGAGTACTAGAGCGAGATGGTGAAATTATTGAGGTTTTGCCTGCAGGTAAATATATTGTAAAGCTTAAAGATACTGATATGATGATCAACTGTTATAAGGCAGGAAGAATGAAACAATCTCATATTTCTGTTATTGAGGGAGATCATGTAAAGGTTGAGGTAAATCAATATGATATGAAACAGTGAAGAATTGTCTATAGATATAATGTAGCAACCCAAACTCCTCAGAGTTAGGAGTCTTATTTACATAGTATATTAGATTGCGATGAAAGTTGTAAATTCTCTTAAAAAGAGATGTATGTATTGTCAGATTGTAAAGAGAAAGTGAAGATTGTACGTGACTTGTAAGAAAAACCCTAGACATAAGGCTAGGCAAGGATAGTTTTTATTTATGTATTTTTTTTGAGAGATGTTTAGATTGATGGGACATGTTCTTCCAGAAGAAAAGTCTATTTGGATTGCATTAACTAATATTTATGGAATTGGTAGAGAAAGATCAAAGAAGATTCTTGGTGCTCTTGATATTCCTTTCATGAAAAAGGTAAAGGAAATTTCTGAAGAAGAACAGAAAATGATTTCTGATGAACTCAAGAAATATGTTTTGGAAAATGATCTTAAGAGAGAGGTTGCTTCTGCTATTAAGAGATTGAAGGAAATTAAGTGTTATAGAGGTATGAGACATAACCTTGGACTTCCTGTGAGAGGGCAGCTTACAAGAAAAAATGGTAGAACTGCTAAAAAATTGCTTGGAAGAGCTAAGGTAAGACCTGTGTTGAAGAAATAGTTTTATTTAATGTTTTCTACTTAAAATGGCAGTTACAAAGGCAAAAAAGAAGGATATCAAGATTGTAAGTGGTATTTTGCATGTGCATACTACTTCAAATAATACTCTTATTACTCTTATCGATCAACAGGGAAATAAAATCCTTGGTGGAGGTACTGGTAAGGTAGGATACAAGGGGTCAAAGAAAAGTACTCCATATGCTGCAGAAGTATTGACAAAACAAATCTTGAAAGATGGACAGGGATATGGACTTAAAGAGATTGGTATTATTTTCAAGGGAATTGGAATGGCTAGAGAAGGTGTTTTCAAGGCTATCAATGAAGTTGGAGTAGTAGATATCGCTTATATCAAAGAAGAAACTGGAATTCAGTTTGGAGGATGTAAGGGTGAGAGACCAAAGAGAAATTAGTCTCTTTTTGAAAAATAATCTTTGTCAAAGATCAGATTTATTTATCTATTTTCGTAGTGAATTATGAGATACACTGGAGCAAAATTTAGACTATGTAGAAGAGAAGGGGTAAACCTTTTTGGATCTCAAAAGTATAACCTTAAGAAAAGAAAAGCACTCCCTGGACAACATGGAGCAAATATGCAGAGAAATTCTGAATATGGAAAACTTTTGAGAAATAAACAAGTTGTAAAGAGAAGTTACCTTCTTTCTGAAAAACAATTTGCAACTATCGTAAAAAAGACAGCAGCAAAATTTGCTAAGAATAGAGGACTTAGTCACGACTTTGCGTTGTTTCAATTCCTTGAAAGAAGGCTTGATGTAATTATTCTTAGAGCTGGACTTGCAAATACAATTATGCAGGCAAGACAGATGGTAGTTCATGGGCACTTCCTTCTTAATGGAAGAAAACATAATGTTCCTTCTACTTTTGTTGAAGCAGGAGATAAGATTACAGTAAAAGAGAAGCTTAAGAATTCTCCACTTTATGCAAATGCAGCTTCTTCAGCAGCAAAAATCCCTTCTTGGATTAAGGTTGATAGAAACGCATATGCAGTAGAAGTTCTCGCTCTTCCTCAAAAAGGAGAAGTTGAACCATTGGGAGATCTTCTTAAAGTAATCGAATTCTACGCTAGAGCATAGTAATTATAATTAAGCCAAATAAAAAACTTTATATTATCTTTCCATTGCCATGTTGAATATACAACAATTTATTGGAGTTCCAAAGATTACTTTTAGTCAGTTGGACAATGGAGCTACAAAGTTTGAGCTAAAATATGTCCCAAGAGGTTTCTGACATACTTTGGGAAATGCCTTGAGAAGAATTATTTTGGCTTATAATCTCGGAGGTGCAATTACAGGTGTAAAAATCAAATGAGTGCCTCACGAGTACGATGTAATCTCTGGAGTAAAAGAAAATGTAATAAATATTCTTTTGAATCTTAAGAAGCTTCGCTTTAAAATAGATGAAAATACTGAGTCTATCCAGTGGGTTAGTCAAAAGATAAAAGGAATTGGAAAATATACATCTTCAGATCTTAAGTTCCCTACAGGAGTTGAGTTGCTCAATCCTGAAGAAGAACTCTTTGAAATTACAGAGAGTTCTAGAGAAATTGAAATGGAGATTAGAATTGAAAAAGGATATGGATATTATAGTCTTGATTATCTTAGACAGAGAGATAGAAGTGGAGAGCAAGCATCAGAAGAGGTTGGTTTTCTTCTTGTTGATAATGACTTTTCTCTCGTTGACTATGTAAGATATGATGTAGAGGAGGTAATTGAAGATTTTAGTGGAAATACAAAAGATGCTCTTAATATAGAGTTAAAAGTAAAATATGATACCATCTCAGCAAGAGAGATTATGATGTTTGCTGGAGAAGTCCTAGCAAATTATGCAAAACTCTTCGTCTTTGATGGAGTATATATTGATAAATCTGTTTTGGTTGACTATGATGATTTGGTTGAAGAGACAGAAAATGTTGTAGAGGAAAGTGGATCTGTAAAAACAATGCCTATTGATGCTCTTCCATTGAGTGAGAGAACAAGAAATGCATTGATTAAGAATAATATTCTCTATGTTGAAGATCTTGAAAAGAAAAAGAAATCAGAGCTCCTTGTGATGAAGGGGGTTGGAAGAAAAGCAATTGATGAAATTACCTCTTCCCTATCAAATATTGGAAAAGTGTTGATTGGTTAGAGAGGAATAGAAAATTTATCATTTATTATATGTTAAAATGAGACACAAGTATAACAAGCTCTTACAAGTAAATACAGGAGCAAAAAGCAAGTCAGTATTTATGAGAATGCAACTTTCAAGTCTACTTAGAGCTGGAAAGTTGACAACAACTCCAAAGAGAGCAAAAGTATTGAAAATGTATACTGATGAATTTTTTTCTACATTGCTTAATATTTCAGCAAAATATGAAGAAAAAGATGCAACAAGAGAGGCTATCAGATTCGTAAAATCTGTGGTGTTTGGAGAAGCTGAAGGAAAGAAAGTAATTGAAACATTGCTTCCAAAATATAAAGAAGAAAACAGAAAGTCTGGATTCACTACAGAGTTCAAACTCGGATATAGAGTTGGTGATGCTTCACAAAAGATTATGCTTAAGTTAGCATAACTAACAGCCGAGTTATAATTTATAGAGTATTTGAGATTTTACCTCTCGAAGAGGATATTTTAGTTATCGTATTGACAAACAATGGAGTTTACTAAAAAGGATTTAAATAAGACCATCTGGATCAAGCAAACAGACCAGGAGAAGAATAGAAGATGGTATCGTGTTGATGCTACTGGAAAGACTTTGGGAAGATTGGCAGTAGATATTGCTAAGAAGTTGATGGGAAAAGACAGGTCTTACTATTCAGATTTCTGGGATGCAGGAAGTTTTGTAATCGTAGAAAATGTAGAACATATTGCTGTTACAGGAAAAAAGTTGACAGATAAGGTTTACTACTCATATAGTGGGTATAAAGGAAATTTGAAGAGCATCACGCTTGGAGAGTTGCTTAAAAAGAATCCTGGAAAAGCTCTATGGTATGCAGTAAGAGGTATGCTTCCAAAAAATAAGCTTAGAGATGCAAGAATCAAGAGAATGAAGCTTATTAAGGGAACTACAACAAAGTACGATAATTTTAAACCACTTAACTTGTATAAATAATGGCAAACAGAGAATATAATTATGCAGTAGGAAGAAGAAAGGAAACTACTGCAACTGTAAAGTTGTATGCTAAGGGAGCAGGAAATTTTGTATTGAAAACAGCAACAGGAAAGGAATATACTCTTGCTGATTATTTTGGAGGTAATCTTTACCTTTATCAAAATGCACTTGCACCTTTCACTACACTTGGAAATGATGTAGCAACAAAGTTTGATGCAGAAATTAAGATTGTAGGAGGTGGAATTGCAGGACAGTCTGATGCTATTAAGCTTGCTTTTGCTAGAGCATTGATTGATTGGAATTCTGAACTTAGACTTTCTTTGAAACCACATGGTTTGCTTAAGAGAGATCCTAGAGTTAAGGAAAGAAAGAAGCCAGGTTTGAAGAAAGCGAGAAAGGCTCCTACTTGGTCAAAGAGATAATTTTTTCCGAAATACAAAGCCCGAATTTTCAACGGGCTTTTTTTTAGGGAGAATTTTGGTATTTGTAATAGAGCTCTTATAAAAAAAGATAAAATCTGATTTTTTATTCTATTTTTCGTATGATAACGATGCAAAGAAATAAGGACATTATTCTTTTTGGTATTCAGGGATCTGGAAAGGGTACCCAAGCGGCAAATCTTTTGAAAGAATTCCCAAGTTATAAGTATTTGGAGCCAGGAAATATTTTTAGAGCATTAAACTCTAACACAAATATGGTTTCTCAATACGTAAAAGAAACTATGAAAAAGGGGGGTATGGTAAAAAATAGTTTAGTGTTTGATTTATTTAATCTTTGTTCGCATCTCCTTGAACCAAATGAAACATTTTTGATTGATGGATTCCCTAGAAATATGCAGCAGATGGACTATTTCTTAGCTAATCAAGCGATGCATGATAGAGACTATGTTTGTGTTTATTTTGATCTGCCAAGAAATCTTGCTGTCGAGAGAATTAAGATTAGAGCACATCTTCAGGGGCGTGAAGATGATTTAAATATGGAGACGGTAAATAAGAGATTGGATCTCTTTGAGCAAGAAACAATGCCGGTAATTGAACACCTTAGATCTCGTGGAAAATTAGTGACTATTGATGCAAATCAACCTATTGAAGCTGTATTTGCTCAAGTAAAGGCTGAATTAGAACTAAATAATAACTAGAAAGTTTTGTCTAGTGTTTAAGAAATAAACTGACTTTGCGGTCAGTTTTTTACTTTTTTAAAAAAATAAAATACTATATCATAAAAAAAGAAAAAGACAAGGATAATATAACTTAAAATAGATAAAAAAAATGACAAATAATTTCTTTGGATTATAATAGTTTATAAAGATTTTAAATTGTTTATGCACTTTAAAACCGATTTGTAGATGTTTTATTCTCTTTGATGTTATGATGACAAAGAAAGATTATGTTCTAACCTTGTTGGATAAGGTAAAGGATCTTTGGGAGCCTGCAAGAGGGTTTGCTGTATTGTTGAGGTATAATGTGTTGAATGATATGCAGATAGAACAGCTCTTTGAACTTTTTCAAAGCTTGGTCAATCAGACACTCAATTCTCAGAATAAATACAAGATACAACAAGCAATGCAGAGAGTGGCTCAGCTTAATAAGTATGAAGCATCAAATGCAAATCAGCTTGAGCAGGAATTAGATCAGATTTTAGGAGAAATATAAGATTTAGATAAATTTTTAGTACTTTATAATTAGAAAAATGGCAGCAGAACAAATCAAGGTAGACGCTTTGGAGCTATTAAAAGGAAAGGAGACTACCGTAACTCCTGAAGATGAAAAGGCTTTAAAGAAAGTTTTGGAAAATGAAGATGCCTTGTTTAAGCATTTTTTGGGAACTTCTCTAGAAAAAAACGTAAAAGATAAGATGGGAGAAATTCTAAAGGAGATCGACCCACAAAGATTAAGGGCGATTTATGAAAAACTTACTCCAGAACAGAGAAAAAATCTGGAAATGGTTTTCAGAAAGCTTAAAAATAAAGAGAATGAAGAGAAGGTTAGAGAAATAAATACTGCACTTCAATCATTTAAGGTGGAACTCCAGAATTTTAGAGGACAAGTTATGGAGCAAAACGCTGCAAAGGTTGAAAATTTTAGGAATAAATCCCAAAATGCTAATCTTGAAAAATCTGTTGACCATAAGAAAGAAACAACTGAACTTAACTCATCTAACAATCAAGAATCCATTTCAAAAACAGAAAAGAAAAATCTGAATAAAATCCTTGATGGAGATTTCCTTGTAGAAGAAAAATTCAATAAAGTAGAAAAAGGACTTAGATCAGATTTCAAGAAGTTGATTGATTTAGTAGGGAATACTTCTTCTTTGAAAAGAGTATTTAATATTTTGAAATCTCAGGCAGATGCAAAGAATGTACTTCCAGATTGGTCTAAGCTTTTCGTAAAAGAAAATGGTGAACAATGGACAGAAAAAGAGCTTAATAAACTTCAAAAGGCTTATTTGGCATACTTAGAGTCTAAAAAAGATAATGCAGATACTGCTAGATGGAATCGTGTAATGAATGCTCTTGAATCAGGGATTATCAATGGAGAGAAAAGTCTAGATGTCATCTATCAAGAAAATGTAAGTAAACCAATTTCCAAAAAGGAAAGAAAGCAAGGTCTCGAAGATGAACAATGGAAATATAGACTTGAATTTGCAAAAGAAGGAAAGGCGGCTGAATGGAAAAATAATTACATGAAGGAGCATGAAAATGAGATTCAAGATATGCAGCAAAATTGGCTTTACGAAGGATATTCTGGATCAGAAATTTCTCAAATGACAAAAGATTATCTCAATGATAGATTTGATGCATATACCAAAAAGGAGTGGAAAAAACATCTTAAAGAAGAAGAAAAGAATGGAATTCAGAAGTCAGATTTAGGTAATTTTAGAATTTTAGTTGATAGTATTAAAGATCAAAGTCCTGATAATCAAATTTCTGCATTACTTACCGATACGAATTTTGATGGAGTAAGAAATCATCTTGATGGAAGAGGAACCAAAAGAGGAGATCAAATTGATCTAGCAATTCGTATGGCACAGGCTGAGGGATTGTCTATGGATGCTATTGCTAGAAATATTGTAATTCATTTGCATACCAAAAAAGGAGAAAATTTTGGAGGTGTAGTACCAGGTACGGCAGATACCTTTGCTGCTTGGCTTAGATCGGATATTAAGCATGCCAGACTTGTGCAATCTGCACTCATGGATACTCCAGAAAATGCGGTAGATATTATGAGATATGGAGCAGATGCACTTAAAAAGACACTTGAAGCACAAAAGCTAACACCAGAAGAGTTAAAACAGATCGAAGATAAAATCAATACCGATCCGGCAACTAGAGAACTCTCTCAGCAAGCAAGAGATACCCTTATGGCAAATCTTTCAAGCTATCTACTCTCTAAGATGAGAGAACCAGGAGTAAATGCAAATGTCAATGGTCTCGGAGTCGGAGTGAATGTTCCACTCAATCAGATTTTGAAAGGACTTTCCTTTAATCTAGGAACAGGAGCTTCTCTTGAGGGACAACCATTCGCATGAATAAGTGTTGCATGGAATACTGAAGTTGCTAAGTGGGATACAGGAAATGTTTCAGCTGGAATCTTTGCTGGAACAACACTTGGAGTTATTCCAATTTATGGAACAAGAGTAGGAGTTAAACAAGATTCTAATATCAGAGAAGTTCTTGGAAATATTGATCCAACTTCGCTCAAAACTTTTTCTGTAGGTATAAACTATACACAGATTGGACCTATCCCATCTTGGGGTGTGTCTCCAGGCATTGATAAGGATAAAATCGCTGGTATCGAAATACAATACGATCATATCAAAAAGGAGATTACTCCAATTATCGAGCAACTTCTAACAAAAAAAGAAGATGGTAGTTATCCAGATATTACAGCAACGCTCAAAACACTTTTCAATACCTCATCAGATGCTGCAATTAAAAAAGCAGCAGAAAATCTGACTTCCGTGATTGAAAGAACTAAAGCGGAGAATTTAGATCCAAAAGAGGCAGCTCAACTTATCGGACAGCGATATGCAGAGAGCTGGAGAAATAATGCCGTACATGGTTTGCCAAAAGAATGGAGATTTACAGGAGTATCTCTTGGAGTACAGTTCCTAGCAGGATTCTTCCCAATAGCTACACTTAGTGCAACATTGACTAAATATAAGAATCCCTCACATAGTGATTCTCCAGAGTCAAGAGCTCGCCTCCAGCAAAGTATCGATGCAGGAAGAGGAGATAGAACGAGAGAATCTATCCAAAAGCAAGATTTTGAAAATATCAGAAATCAGCTCCAAGCAATGAATGTCCTCAATCCTAATGACATACTAAAAATGAATGATAACTGAGAACTTGTTTTATCTCTCTCACTCCTCAATAAAATTGGATTTAAGGTAAAAATCAATGAAAACTTGAAAGGATATATCAAGTCAGAAAATGGTACTTTGACTATTCCAGCAGGAGTATCTTACCGTTTCTTGACTTCAGCGAGAGCTAATGGTTCTGTTTCAGAACTTGATATTGGATATAAGGGAGCTGGATCTAGAGCTATGAAGCACTTAAATTCAGATTCTTTGAAAGAGTATGTCGGACTTAAGGATTATGGTCTTGACCAGAATATTACAGGATTAGCAAGTGCATTAGGTAAATTAGATTTCTCAGTTGGTGCAAATGGAATTATACCTAAAACAGTCCCTAATCCAAAGCTTGTTGTTATTGATCCAGATGGAAAGATTAGTCAAGGAACTCAAGATCATAAACGAAAAGAAATTTGAATCCTGACTAAAGATTCAGGTCTTGCGATCGACAAGGATTGAAATGTCTCAATCACAAAAGAAAAAGGAAAAATTACCAAAGAAGTTCAGTCTGATTTGATAATCGATGAAGATTTGAATAATGAAGTAAATTCACTCTTTGACAAAAATACTATCAATAGTCTCATAAAACTAAATAAACAGAAGGATCAATTTGAGAGCTTCAAAGGATTCCTAAAAAATGCAAAGGCAATGAAGGCAGAATATCTTGCAGCAGCTGAGGAGTTGATAAAAATGCTTTCTTGAAAAGAGTACAACGGACTCAAGACTGCTTTAGGAATTATAGAAAAAGATGGTAAGAAAGTCTTTGCAAATCCTAGGTTGGCAACTCAGATTATGGATAGATTAAAGTCCGTATTTGCAACTGTTTCTGAAAGTCAGAAATCTTCTAGAAATGCAGTAGTAAATCTTGCAAAACAAAGAAATCAGGAATATACCAAATATCATCATGGAAAATCTGTTTTAGAGGACTTCTCAGGAGGTAAATTAAATATTGACTATATATCTCTGGCAAATCAACTTTCTGATCATCCTAAAGTTGTTTCAATGAATAATCTTGTGGGATTTACTGCCTTTTACAAAAGAAAGGCTGGAGAGGCGAGAGGAATGTCAATGACAGCTTACGGGCAGACAAATGTACTTGATAAGACATTCCCTCTTGAAGAAATACAGCAATCTCAGGCAAAAGAATGGTTGTTAGCGAATCTTGATAAACAGACCGAACAGTTAAAGAGTATTGCAAAGAGCATTGGAAAATTTGAAGAAAAGTCTGATGCTTTGACAAATGATGGATATCTTTCAGAAAAGTCTATAAAAGAACTATTGTCATGAAAATCTGTTGACTTATGAGGGAAAAAGATTACATTAAATACGCAAATTGTCAAGTACTTCTTGGCTGAGTGTGCAAATGAGTCTATTGGTATCCAAATTGATGGTATAACAATTGAAGATTCTCAACAAGTTGAACAACAGCCAACAAAGATAACCTTTAATGCTTCAGAGGCTACCGCACAGGCAAATATTGATAAGTCTCAGTTTAGTCTTGGGGTAAGTTTCGGATGAGGAAAGAAAAAAGAACAAAGAGGGAAGACTCAGTGAGGAGAAGCTCCAAAAACTCAGTGAGGTGATGATGGAGAAAAAAAGGGAGATGTGAATAACTCAATAAATGTAGGTGATTATGTTGAAGGACATATCCCTACTGGAAGAGATGTTTCTCCAAATAATCCATGAAAAGTAGATGGAATTCCTTGAGATAATCCAATTTCTAATGAGAATCCATTATGATTATAGAATACTTATTTTATCATTTGATAATTAAGAAAATGAAACTAGTAAAATTAGCATTAGCGGTATTGGTAAGTTCGGTTTTGGGAAACCTTACCTCTTTTGCGGCACCTTATCCTGAGGTCTCTTGTAATAAGTTGCCTTCATCTAATAGTTGTTCTCAGTGTTTTGATGCTGGGGCTGTTTATGAGTGATGGTCAAAAAAGGGGCTTTATGATGAATTTGTAAATGACAGTAGCGATACTTTTGTTTACTTTGATAAGGAAAATCAGACTCCATATACGATCGATAGATTGCAGTCTACAACTGAATGGAAGGCTTCAAATCCATTATTCAAATATGTAAATAATAGTCCTTATTCAGCTTTTTGGTTTACTTCTAAAGCTGGAGATTTGTATCATATTTTTGCTCCTAACTTTACGGATAAATATATTCAATCTGATGCAAATGATGGAATTCACTTGGTGTCTGTAAAGGATGGTACTAAATCAGATGCTCCAGCATTGGTGTTGAGAGTACATACTAATTATCGTAAGTCTCTTTGAGGATGAAAAGTTGGAGATATGGTGAAACATACTGAGTGTTTTTATTACTGAGCAAATTGGTGTGGTGATGGGAAACTTCAGTCTGACAAGGGTGAAAAATGTGATCCTAAAGATCCTAAAAAAGCTGGATGGGGAAACAAGGGATGTAATGCATCTTGTCAGCCTATCAATGAAGAAGTAAAAAAGATCTACGATCTTGCGCTTACAAAAACTATCCAAAATCAAAAGGATTCTTATACAAAAGGAGAAAATATTACTTTTGCTATTACCGTGCATAATCAGGGAGAGCTTGTAGCCAGAAATATTGAAGTAACTGACTACTTGCCAGAAGGACTTATTCTCAAGGATACAAGATGGACTTTTGATCAAAATACTCGTAAAGCTACCTATCAGATCCCAGGAGAAATTACTGTAAGTGGACCAAATTCGTCTAGATCAATTGAAATGAATGTAGTGATTGATGGAGACTTTAAGGGATCAAAAATCTTAAATAAAGCTGAAATTAGTCGTGATAATGCCTCAGATTATGGAACTGTTGATAAGGACTCAACTCCAGATCAAGATCCAAAAAATGATTGTTTCTCAGAATCTTTCCTTCATAGAACTTCTGGAAATGGAAAGGCTGGTTCTGTAGCAAACTGTAATGAAACTACAGATGAAGATGATCACGATGGAGATATTATTACTATTGCAAAGCCAACAATCAAAAAAGATCTTCAAGAACTTGGAAAGGTTTATCAAGAAGGAGATCTCGTTGGATTTAAGATGCCATTTGCAAACAATACTAATGATGTAGTGACTAAAGTATCTATCAAGGATTTTATGCCGCTTAATCTTGAGTATGTAAGTAGTGAAATTCACGGCGTAAACCCTGCATATCATCAGACGTACAAGAATGCACAAGGAATAACTATCGATGAATGGTCAGGTTTCAACCTTCTTCCTAGTCAAAATGGAGTATTGTATCTTACTGGTAGAGTGCTCAAGACAAATTTAGATTCAAGACTCAATACTGTTGGTATCTATACTAATGATATCTTGGTAGAAAAGGATTCTGAAAAATATGATCTTTGAAATAGAAAGGTGATTATTCAGAAGTTAGTTGATAAACAACTTGTTGCATCTGGTGAAATTGCTCAATATACGATCAAAGTAACTGCTACAGAAGGTGCTTACGATGAACTTGTAGTTGTAGATACTTTGCCAAAGGGAGTGGTATATCAAGAAGGTTCTTACAAATTAGGAGCCTCTAATACTCTCGTAACTATTGAATCAGCAACTACAGGGGTAAATGCTCAAGGGTTGCAAACAGTTACTTGGAGAGTGAAATTTCCTCAGAAACTAAGTAAAAATCAGACTTTCTCTATTGTATTTGATGGAAAGCTGACGGTAGGTGAAAGAAAGCCATATACCAATGTGGCTTGTGTAGAGGATCCAAAGAAGCCAAATGATGCGCCTCTTTGTGATAAGGTAGATATTATCCCTCCTCCACCTCCAGGACCTAGACCTCATGAACCTACTGTTCAAATCAAAAAATATGTAAATAAGTCTATTGCAGAGTCTGGTAGAGAGGATGTTTTGATGACTGGATTTGCACAAGGGCAGACAGGGTACTTTACTCTAGAAGCTCAAAATGCTAGTGCAGCAATGAATACCTTTACTATTACAGATACTATTGAAGGAAATTTGAGTTATGTAGACTCTTCTGATCTTCTCAATAATGCCTTTACAGGAGTGCTTCTTAGAGGAAGTTCAAACTCAGCTTGATATAAGTACACAACTACTCAAACTGTAGAAAAATTATCAAACAATACTACAAGACTTACTTGGAAGGTGGTAATGACAGAAGGTCAGTTCCTCCCAGGAGATAAGTATCAGGTACAGTTTAAGGTAAAGGTAAATGGAGATCAGAGAAATGTTGCATTTATCGAATATCCAGGTGGAAAGTGAAATGATGATGCTTCAGTAAAAACAGAAGATGTAAAGCTGACTATTAAAAAGTATGTTTCTGATAAGATTGACGGAACATACAACGATGATGGTATTACGCTATCAAACAATACTACAGCATTCTTCAAGCTTGTTGTATCTGGTGCAACAAATTCTCTTACTGGATTTGTAGTAAAAGATCGTATTGAACAAAACCTTAAGTTTGATTTCAGTTCAACAGGACTTGCAAATAATGCCTTCACTGGTGTGATTGCATTTGGAGCTCAAAATCCAAATAAGCCTGCCTACAAGATTACACCTACGATCTCAGGAACTTATCCAGCAGATATTGAGTGGAAGGTAGAGATGCTTAATGGTAACTTTATGCCAGGAGATAGTTTGACTATCATATTCAAGGCTACTAAGCTTGGTACACAAACCAATATCGCAACTGTTGAATATCCAAAAAGAGATGGAACAAAAGGTAAGTCTTCAGATCCTGCTTCTGTAAGAGGTGGAGGAGGTTGAGGATGATGAGGTGGTGGATATTCTGGATGATGAGGTGGATGAAGACCAAATTGTTGAGATGGAAGACAAAATGGTGCAGAATTCTGTGATCGAGGAGGAAGAACAGAAAACATTCCTGATAATTGAAAACTTTTCAAGAATGAAAATATCTATGATAAAAGATATGCAGGATGGAAATGTACCTCTGATTGTAAATTACAAGCTCCAGACAATAAAGAGCTTCCTAAGTGTTTTAATGTTCAAAATGGATCAATTTCAATCATGAAATGAGAAGTCTTGCCATTTTACTGGAACATTGAAGGACTTATGGGGAATAGAACAAGAGCGGAGAAAGAAAAATACTTAAATAATACTTTCTTTACTTCAAATCCTGATAATTCTTGTTCCAGAACTGATGAAGGAAAGATCGACTTGAGAACTTTGCAATGTACTTTTGCGGTGTACTCTCCTGGATCTATGAATCAAAACAGTCCTCTTTACAGATTTGAAGCTCCATGTGTGAATCAAAATGGATGGTCAAACGCTAATGGAGAAATTTATTCAAGAATCAAGAGTTTTATTGCTCAAAATAGAAATGGTTGGCTAGGTGGAAGTCACTTATCAGATCATGGATCAGTCAAAAATGTTTTTGATTCGTTAGATAATCCAAGTTATCCTGTGCTTATGCCTATTTCATCAAAGATGCTGATTAAAGGCTTCTGAACAAGCAGTGCAGCTGTAGTAGGAGCAACAAAAGATAGAACGCTTCAGAATATAGATATTTCTACATTTGGAGAGTATAAAATTGCTCTAGAGGATATGACTTATCAAACTTGTGAAGTAGAAAAAGACAAGAATGGAAAAGAGACATACCAGCTCTCTTCTAAGAAAGAATGATATCAAAGGATTTGTGAAGTAGATTTTTCAGTAACAGATCACTATATGATTCAGAGAAGTCCATATGGAATTGGAGATAGGGCTACAAAAGATTTGAAGGCATATAAATTGATGAAATGAGATAGTTTTATTTCAGATGGGAAGCTTTTTGGTATAGAAAGAGCAGTAGAACAAGCTTATGCTCCATCAAAAGAACTTCAAAAGCAATTCATAACTTTCAAAAATAAGTATCAGAAGTTAGCAAAACCTGTAAAAGGAAAAGAAGGTCTTTCAAAAGTACCAGGAAAAGCAATATATTTCTATGAGGGAAAACAAGAAGAGATAAATGCTTTACTTAAGAATGAAACAAAACATCCATTTACGTTGATTGCTTCAAAAGGTCAAAATCTGACTATCAAGGGAGATCTTAATACCAATGCGATGATTATGACACAAGGAACAATTACCTTTGATGCAACTAACGCATGTAATGGAAAGCTTGATAGAAAAGGTCATGCTGGTCAGATTGTAAAAGGTATCTTCTATGCAGGAGCTGGATTTCAATCTTCAGAACATGACAATCTCAAGAATACTTACGAGAAACTTTCAAAGGGAGATCGATGTAATTACGGAAATCTTCATATCAAGGGAGTTGCTATCGGAGATCTTTCAGAGGTTGTAAAAGCTAGAAGATCAGAACTCTATACTTGGTTCCAAGGAAATGGAGGTGGTAAAGATGGAGGAGAAAAGGTACAGAAAATAATCAATGGTGCTTCAGTGCTTGTTGATTACAATCCAACTCTTCGAGGAAATCTTCCTCCAGGTGCTAATGAATTTAATAAGGCGCTTGCTGTATATAGAAAATAGCATAACCCTTAGAATACCAGAGAAAGTGGGCATTTGCTCACTTTTTTCTGTTGCTTTATTTTCTTGCAAAGCAATTATTTCTCTCTTGCTATTATTGACAAAATTGATATAGTAACAAAAAAAATAAAAAAATCAGATTTTTTATTTTGTTTTTCTTCTATAAGATGCGACATCTTGTATCAGTAGTAGTTGTTTTGATTATTGCGTTTTGAGGACTAAAGTGGTTTCAAAAGCGGGGAATTCTAGATAAGCCAGGATCAGACCTTAAAAATACTAGAGCTCCAGTACCAACCTTGCAGTGAGTTTTTGTAATTTTAGCGATAATGGTAGTAGTCGGAATCTGTTTTCCTAGCTGGTATAGTTCTCCGTTATTTTTGGGAATGCTAATCCCTTCCCTTTTGATTGGAACTGTAGAGTTTATCGAGGAACTCAGTTATCTTGGAAGATTTCCAAAAATCCCTCCTTTTGTAAGGTTAATTGTGCATTTGCTTGCAGCGGGATTGGCAATATGGATCTGAGGAATGGGGAATCAGGAGTTGATTTTTGCTGGTACGGTTTATTATATTCCACAGTGGCTTTTTAGTATTGCATTTTTGGTGTGGACAATGTTTTGTATCAATGCGATAAATCGATTTGATGGAATATATGCACAAGGAAGTGGTGTTTCAGCAATTGGATTCTTTACGCTTTTTGCTTTGATTAAGTGGGTGGTATTTAAGTCCTATGATTCTTTTCCAAATCTTGAAGTCCTTCTTTTTGTTCAAAATATGTCCTTTATCCTCTTTGTCATTAGCTTAGTATATGCAGTGATAGAATATAAACCACTTGGATTGGTAAGAGATGTTGGGATTATGGTTTTTGGCTTTGCTATTGCTTATTTGTCGGTATTGTGAGGGGTAAAGGTTGGTACAATTTTGGTGGCACTTTCTTTACCGCTTTTCGATGCGATTTGGGTTGGACTGTATAGAATCTTCGTAATGAAAAAAAATCCACTCAATGGGGATTACACTCATTTTCATCATAGATTAATGGGGCTTTGATTTTCTAGAGGTGAGACCAGGGGCTTTATCCGAATCCGGTCGATGATTATGATGGTATTGATGATTCTTCAGTGAGCTGATAGATTTAATAAAATTGTTATTTTTATCCTGATGGCAAGCCTCTTTTTTGGGATAAATCGATATCTCTTTATTTATAAAAAACTCCCTTGTGGATTGCAAATCCAAAAAGAGAGATAAAAGTCTGACTGAGGTCAGATTTTTTACGAAGTAAATAACGCAAAGCGATTTTTTTAATTATATTATGTTCAAAATATTATCTAATACGCTTCTACATAGATATTGTTATATCCTCTGGCTCTCAGCTTGGTCATAAAATCCTTGACCATCAAAGGTACTCCACAGATGTAAAATTCCGTCTCTACAGGAAAATCAATATTATCGATCTGGATTCTTCCATGTTCATATCATGGAACCTCTTCTCTAGAAACAGAAATGTGTGTTTCAGGAATGTTTAGAGCTTTGATTTGTTCGGAGTAAAAAAGGTCTTTCCCATAGGAAACAGAAAAGAAAAATCGCTTTTTAGTTCCGCTTTGGTCTTCTTTTGCCATGCGATAGCAAGGAGCAAGTCCAGAACCTGTTGAGAGGAAGACTTTTGGATTATCTGTTGCTTTTAGTGTAAAATGTCCGTTTGGACCTTCAAGTCCTACCTCATCACCAACTTGCAAAGATTTGAGCTGATTTGAGCCTTGTCCATTTTCCAAAAGCTTGATCAAAAAGGTCAAAATGCTGACTTCTCCTTGAGTTTCGCTATTAGCAATTGAGTAGGCTCTTTTGAGTGGTTTTTCTAGTCCGAGATAATTGATAAACATCCATTGTCCAGGGAGGGTATCGATTTTTGTTGTTTCAAGTTTGAGTTCGAGTATTTCCTCAGTAAGCATAGTTTTTGAGAGTATTTTGGCGTTTTGCATTTTTGTATCTATAACGAGTTAAAAGGTCAGATTTTTCTCTCTTTTTTTTAGAAAATATTGACTTCTTAAGTGTATTGGATTTTGCTTTTTTTGCAAATTTTTCGGGTTTGACTTGATTTTCTCAAAGCTTTATTTACAAGTACAAATGGTTTATTATTAAGTAGAAGGCTTATGTACAAGAGATTTTCTTTAGATGAGATTCAGAGTATTCAAAATGACTTTCTTCCTCATTTGCAGGAGATAATTAAGCGTGAAATTAGAAATCCACGTGATCAAAATCTCAAATCCTTTTTGAAATTGGCTTTGGCAGAGGGAGATGAAGTATATTATTACTTTAGATCTGATGTGGTATTTTGGTTTTCTAAAACTAAGGAAGGGGTAAGTTTTTTTGATGAAAGAGATAAGATTGAAGTTTTTTGTACAGGATCTGATGAGGTTTCTAAACTTGAAAGGATGCTACTCAAATTTGATGCAAAAAAAATGGCAAAAAACTGACAAAAGACGATTGAACAAATTTTGATGAATGAGTTCAAAACAGGAAAATATTCGACAATCTTGGGAAAACCTTATCTTGTTTACGATATCGAAACAACCGTCGTAGATGATCTCAAATCTGCTAAATATCTCCTTGGCTATGCAATGTATCCAAAGTGAGATCGTATGGAGTATGAGTGTGTTATGCAAGAAGATCTCAAGGAATTTGTAGATCGTATGTTGGCTTTTGATGGATATATCGTAGGATTTAATCAGATCTGGTTTGATAATCCAGTTTCTATTTACAATGTTGGTTATGGACAAGTGGAAATAGATGAACTTAATCGCAAGAGTATCGATCTGTATGTCTTTTTCCTTCATTTGACCAAGAAGAGAATCTGACTTAATAAGCTTTCTGAGGCTCTGATTGGAGTAACTAAGACACTAAGTTCAGGAGCAGAAGGAGAGGTGCTTTGGAAACAATATCAAGAAACCTGAAACCAAGAGCTCCTTGAGCAGTTTAAAGAGTATTGTAAAAACGATGTGAGAATGACGGCTTTAGTTATGTTTTATTTCTTGCATTATCAGAGGATTTTTCATGATGGGCAAGAGTATACCTATACTTTACAAGAATTTGTTGATCGTTCTAATCACAACGAGCAAGATTCTTCAGAAGAAAAGAATCTCCAGAATCAGTCAATCTTTGCATAAAATTTTTATTCCTTGTAAAAAATAAGTCATGAAATGCCCAAAATGCCAAAACATGGATTCAAAAGTGGTGGATTCTAGAATGATAGAAGATGGTCAAGTAGTGAGAAGAAGGAGAGAGTGTGAGTTTTGTGCACATAGATTTACAACATTTGAAAGGATTGGAATTGTAGAATTGATCGTAGTAAAAAAAGATGGAACAAAAGAAATGTATGATCGTGCAAAGCTCAAAAGAGCGGTAATGCTTGCTTTTGCAAAGAGACCAATTCATCCAGAGGAGATTGATAAGTTGATTTCTTCCTTAGAGATAAAGTGGCAAGCAGAGAGCCCAGAAATTTCAAGTAAGCAAATCTGATCTGATATTTTAGCATCTCTAAAAGATATTGATCCTGTAGTATATGTAAGATTTGCCTCTGTGTACCAGGATTTTGATAGCTTTGAGGATTTTAAAAGATTTATTGTATAAAAGTCGATTTTCTCTTGCAATTTGTAAAGTGCGCTATCTTATTGCTATCAAAAGGCAAAAAAAAAGTCTGATTTTTCCCTTGATTTTCCTTTGAAATACTATATCTTGTATCTGAACAAAAAAATAAACACAAGATATTGTAAAAAGAGAAATACACATTGGCGAGAGTCAGGTTTTTTTTATACCTTTAATTTTAGTATCCAAATGACAATCCAGAAGGTAATCAAGAGAAATGGTTCAGAAGTAGCTTATAATGCTGAAAAAATTCATATTGCAATCCAGAAGGCTAATAAAGAAGTGCCAGAAGCAGAACAGGCGAGCGAACTTGTAATTGAGGAAGTTATTAGAGCTTTGGAAGCTGCAAAAAAAGGGACGGTTCCAATTGAAGAAATTCAGGATTTTATTGAAATGCAGCTGATCAAGCTTAATAAAGCTGAACTCGCCAAGAAGTATATTATCTACCGCTATCAGAGAGCCTTGATTAGAAAGGCAAATACGACCGATGATTCCATCCTTACACTGATTAGAAATGATAATGTGGAAGTAGGGCAGGAAAATTCCAATAAGGATTCTGCAATCGCTTCCACTCAGAGAGATCTCATTGCTGGAGAGGTTTCCAAGGATCTTGCTCGTAGAGTTTTGCTTCCAGAGGAGATTAGAAATGCACATGATGAGGGAATTTTGCATTTTCATGATATGGATTATTTCGTGCAGCCAATTTTCAACTGCTGTCTGATTGATATCAAGGATATGTTTGAGAATGGGACCGTGATGAATAATAAGCTTGTAGAGACTCCAAAGTCTTTTCAGGTAGCCTGCACGGTGATGACGCAAATTATCGCTTCTGTAGCCTCTTCTCAGTATGGAGGTCAGTCTGTAAATATTAAACATCTTGGGAAATATCTCTTCAATACCAAGAAGAAATATGAAAGAAAATATAAAGAACAATTCTGATCTGAACTTTCAGATGAACAGATTCAAAAGCTCGTAGAGATGAGAGTAAAGGATGAGCTTTCCTCTGGAGTGCAGACGATTCAATATCAGATCAATACTCTTATGACGACCAATGGGCAGTCGCCTTTTGTAACGCTTTTCCTAGAGCTAGATGAAAAAGATGAATATTTGGAGGAAACGGCTCAGATTATTGAGGAAATTTTGAATCAAAGGATTCAGGGGATCAAAAACGAAGCAGGTATCTATATAACACCAGCCTTTCCAAAGCTCGTGTATGTTTTGGATGAATGTAATGCGCTCAAAGGTGGAAAATATGATTACCTCACACAGATCGCTGTGAAATGTTCTGCCAAGAGAATGTATCCTGACTATATTTCAGCCAAGAAGATGAGAGAAATCCAGGAAGGAAATGTCTTTGCTCCGATGGGGTGCCGTGCATTCCTTTCTCCGTGGAAAGATGAAAACGGAAACTACAAATACGAGGGGCGCTTCAATCAAGGAGTGGTAACGCTTAATGTGCCTCAGGTTGCAATTCTCGCAAATCATGATGAAAAGAAGTTTTTTGAGCTTTTGGAAGACAGACTTCAGCTCTGTTTTAAGGCACTCATGTGCAGACACGAAAGGCTCAAAGGAACGCCTTCAGATATTAGCCCTATTCATTGGCAGTATGGAGCGCTTGCAAGACTCAAGAAGTGAGAAACCATTGATAAATATCTGACTGGTGGGTATTCAACGATTACGCTGGGATATATCGGACTTTATGAGGCTTCAGTTTTGATTACTTGAGATTCCCATACCAAGCCTGAGGGGGAAGCTTTCGCGGTGAAAGTGCTTCAAAAACTCAAGGATACCGTGCTTAGACGAAAAGAAGAAACCTGAATCGGATTCGCGTTATACGGAACACCAGCGGAAAGTCTTTGCTACCGTTTTGCCAAGCTTGATAAGAAAAAGTTTGGTGAGATCAAAGATGTGACCGATAAGGGCTACTATACCAACTCCTATCATGTAGATGTGAGGGAAAATATTGATGCAATCAGTAAACTTACCTTTGAATCGCAGTTTCAGAAGATTTCTTCAGGAGGATGTATTTCTTATGTTGAAATCCCAAATATGCAGAAAAACCTTCCAGCTTTAGAAACGCTTGTTCGCTTCATCTATGACAATATCATGTATGCAGAATTTAATACCAAATCTGACTACTGCCATGAGTGTGGATTTGAGGGGGAAATTATCATAAATGCTGATATGGGACGAGAATGCCCACAATGTCACAATACCAATCAGAGAAAGATGAATGTGACTCGTAGAACTTGTGGCTATTTAGGAGAAAACTTTTGGAATCTTGGAAAGACCAAGGAGATTTCAAAGAGAGTCTTGCATGTGAGTTAGGTATATTGTATTGTTTAAAAAATCAGAATAGCTGGATGTTTATAGTTTGATGATATGAAGAACTTGAGTTGATCGGAAATTTCTCTATATTTTAAGTACTATATTGACTAGTTTTTAGTTAAAGAGAAAGAGGGCTTATTCGCCCTCTTCACAGATTAGGATTGTAGAATGTATTGTACCAGAACGACGCCTTATTCATAAATGAGTATGGCAGAATACAAATAAGGATATCCGCTCATTGATAATGTAATAACCTTAATGTTAGGTTGCGAATTTATGAAGGCCGCTATCGCTTTTTCAAGCTTATATATCGTATCCCCTTGGAAAGACTTAACCTGTGACATATTTGTTCTTTGCTCCTATTAAACTTCTTATGAAGCCAGACTTTGAGCATTTTGGTCTGTTGGTTATTTTTTGTTTTCAAAACTATTATACTAATTATAGGGAGAAAGTCAAGATGAAAAACTGTTCTGACATTTTTAATTTATCTTTTGTCGGAGTTTGTTGAATTATAGTTTTTTGGGGGAATCTCTTGATTTTTAGACTTTCTAGAGTAATATCTTTATAGATTTTTCAGTTGTTTATTGTTGTAATAATGTACTACGGAACGATAAAAACGATGGATACTGCCAATGGTCCTTGACTGAGAGTCTCGCTTTTTGTCAGTGGCTGTCATCACGCCTGCCCTGGATGCTTTAATGCTGAGGCTCGGAATTTTAAGTTTGGGCAGGAATTTACGCAAACAACGATTGACGAAATTATAAAAAAATTGGAGCCTGACTATATCACAGGTTTGACCTTGCTTGGTGGGGAGCCGCTCGCTCCAGAAAATCAGTCTCAAGTCGCAGATCTTATCACGCAAGTTCGTAAAGCTCTTCCTCACAAGTCTATCTGGTGCTATACAGGTTTTACGTACGACTTTTTGTGCAAGACAGATCCTCAAAAGCTCCCTTTTCTAGACTCGATCCTTTCTCAGCTTGATGTTCTGATTGATGGGCGTTTTGAGCAAGATTTGCTGGATCTTAAGCTTAAATTCAGAGGATCCAGGAATCAGAGAGTTATTGATCTCCCAAAAACTCGCAAAAGTGGAGTTCTTACTTGGTCAAACGAGGTCGATGATCAGGATTTGTATCTTTTTAAACTTTCTCCAGAAAGGGAAAAGTTTTCTCACCTCTTAGCTTAATTTTTATTTTAAGGATATCAAAAATGAAAAAAATCTGAATCTTGACTGCGATGTCTGAAGAAGCTCAGTATATTATAGATCATTATGGTCTTCAAAAAACGCAGTCTCTAGCTACGATTTCTTTTTACGAAAACGATAAAATTGTCCTTGCACTTGCAGGAGTTGGAAAGATTCAGGCGAGTATTGCAACTACACTTTTACTACAAAATTTTCATCCCCAATATCTTATCAATATTGGTATTGCAGGGAGTTTGGTCGGAAGAGAAGCCAAAGTTGGCGATGTGTTTTTGATTGACAAAATAATTCAGCATGATATGTATTTGCCGTTTGAGGGGGCGCATTTAGATTATGCTAAGGGAGAGATTACACTACCATTCCATCCTTTATGTGATAGTCATGATTTTGATTTTACCCTTTATTTGTCTTGAAAGTGTCTCACCTGAGATCAGTTTCTTGATGATGATCAAAAAGTCCAATCTCTTCGTAAGCAGCGAAATGCGCAGGTTGTAGAGATGGAGGCTTTTGCTTTTGCTAGTGTAGTTCGTGAATTTTGAAAATTAGATAGTAGTATTGTGATCAAGGTGGTCTCTGATGGTGGAGACTCTGATGCCAAGTCCGCACATATGGACAATCTTGATTTTGCAATGCAGAATTCTTTATCGGTCTTACATAAGGTTATAACAAGTCTAAGTTAGTAATGTATTAGCTTAGCTAAAACTTTTCAAAGGTGTCATCAATCTTTTTGTTTACGCTATCTTTGATTCCGTTCTTTGTGTCTTCTTTGAGTTTTTTGTATTGTTTTTGAGCTTCTTGTTTTGCTTGGTCTGCAACTTGAGTTGCTTGAGTCTGTGCCTGTTGGATTGCCTGATCAGCAACGGTTTTTGCTTGTTGCCCTGCATATTCTAGCCCAGAGGAAGCGAGAGATCAAATTTTATCGATATCTGGACTTTCGACTTCGACTCCACATCCAGCAAGGCTACTCATTAAGATGAAACCAAGGAGTAATGCTAGACTTTTTCTTCATCATGCTAAGAATGGTGGAAGGATGTTTTTTCTCATATTAAATACGAAAAGAACTAAAATTCTGATCTCAACTATGCGATTTTTTCGTTGAAAATCAAGAGAGAATAGCTAGACTTATGCATATTTATTCCTTATGCATGCTGATGAAGATTTTTTTGGTATCAATATTTCCAGAGATTTTTGAGAGTTTTTTGCAGACTTCTCTTATAGCAAAGGCACAGGAAAAGGGAGTTCTCGAGTTTGAAATCATCAATCCAAGAAACTTTTGCACTGATAAGCACCAGCAGATCGATGATGAGATTTATGGAGGAGGAAAGTGAATGCTTCTCAAGGCGCAGCCTCTTATTGATACGATCAATCATATTATAGAACAAAATCAGCTCCAAAAATCAGATTTCTCTATTTTGTTTCCTTCTCCATCTCAACAAATTTTCAATCAAAAAATTGCCTACGGTCAGAGTAAAAAAGATGCGTTAATTTTTGTTTGTGGAAGATATGAAGGGATTGATGCAAGATTTGAGAAATATTGTATGGAGCATTATCCAGATCAGTTTAAGAAACTTTCTTTGGGGCAGTTTATTTTGCTTGGAGGAGAGTTGCCAAGCTGTGTAATGATCGAAGCGATTACCAGGCTTATTCCTTGAGTAATTAAAGAAAAACAGAGCCGAATCGATGAAAGTTATGCTATCAAAGATGGAATGGCGACTCTTGAAGCTCCAAATTATACCAGACCAGAAGAGATATATGGAATGAAAGTTCCTGAGGTGCTTTTGACCTGAGATCTAGAAGCAATAGCGCAGCGAAAACTAGATAATATGACGCATCTTTAGTTCCTATTTCTTTCTATATGGCTACATCACTCAGGCAAAAGGGCTATCAATCAGAAATGCTTGTCAAAAATCATTATCTTAACTTAGACTATCGCTTTCTTCATGCCAATTGGACGATCCCAGGATGAGAAATTGATTTGATCTTTGAGGCAGATTCAGAGCTGATATTTATTGAAGTCAAAACGGTAGATTATACCGAGGATTTAGAGAATTATATCACAAAAACCAAGCTTAAAGCGCTGGAAAGAGCTGTAGAAGCCTATATCACAAAATATCCAACATCTAAGGATTTGAGGATTGATGTAGCATTTCTCCAGCAGGGAAAAATTATCGAAATCTATGAAAATATAACGAATACTTAGTCAGACTTTTATTCTTTTTGTAGTAATATTATGCTTGTTCATTACACAACTCCTGACCAAAAAACTCAAGAAATCTGATTTGAGACTTTGATTTCCGCGAGCCCGTACACGATCCTCTATTTTTATCCCAAAGATAATACGCCAGGTTGTAGTTTGGAGGCAAGGACTTTTTCTTCTTTACTCCCAGAATTTGAGAAAAAGGGCATTCAAATCATTGGAGTAAGTCGTGATAGTTCTGCGTCCCATTGTTCTTTTATTAGCAAACAAGGATTAACTATTGGACTGATTACCGATGCAGAACTTACTTTACATCGTCAGTTTGCTGCTCGATGAGAGAAGAAAAATTATGGAAAAATTTATGAAGGAACCATTAGATCTACATTTTTACTTGACTCCAAAGGTCAAATCCTTAAAGAACGAAGAAATGTCAAAGCGACCGGACATGCAGAAAGAGTTTTAAAAGAGCTTCAAGATTGTCTTTAATAAAAAAAGGAGAAAAGCCAGACTTTTCTCTTTTTTTAATAGTTCACTTTATTCTTCGCTCGTATAGTCCTGCCATTTTGCAGCTTTCCCTTGAACTTGAAAATATTCGTGTTCAAGCCATTCTTGCATAAATGCTTCATTAGCACAAAGTTTTTGGATTGCGTCGTTTTTTTTGAGAAAGTCGACCAAAGTCTGATTTTGATCTATTTTTTCTGTATCAAAAAGGTCAATATTTGCTGTTTCTTTGAGCTTTTTATTGAGAAAATCAAGTCTCTTATGGCAAATGTCAGTTTTTCTCTCACAGTGTTTAAGGAGAGAGCCGATGGTGTCTACCTTTTTAACAGGATCTTTTGCGTAGGCGAGTCTCTTGTATCCGATCCAAACAAGTGGATTGTCAAACTTCATATCGTCTCCAAGTTGATCAAGCTGCATTGCGAGTGATTCGATTTTGACTGCGGTTTCAGTATTTTGATTATTTTGATATTCAGCTTCCAAAGAGCTTTTTTCTCCATATAGTTGCATATAGTCAGCATATTGTTTGAGGAGATGGTTAACTTTTTCAGCTACCTGAATTGGGGAAAAGATTAGTCCTTGAGGGTGGTTGCTGTGTGCTGTTTTTTCTGAACTTTGGGCAGTAGTTTGTATCATTTCAAGTTCTTGTTGGGATAAAGGTTGTGTGGTAATGATGTTGAGGTGAGGTGCAAGTTGACTTGGAGCTCAGATTTTGATCTGATGATCAGCATTTTGTACATAGTCAAAAGAAAAATTCTGACCTTCGATTGCGATTGTTCCTTTAGCACGGATGACTTCATTTCCTTCTCTTTTGATTAAGTTTTGTAATTCATCAATACCAAACTGCTCACTTACTTTGATGCTTTGGGTATGAAAATGGGCATGATGTTCATGTTTTTCTGTTGGTCTAGCTCCATAGCTAAATCTTGTCGTGTGAACCTGTTTTTTGAGAAGATCTGGGGTGGGATCAGATTTTTCTTCTTTTTTGAGGTCTTCTTTTTGTTCTTCAGATTTGAGTTCAAAGATAGGAGCTTGAGTATTGCTAATTTTGATTTGTTGTTTAGCTTCTTCGTTGATGGCGTGATTTTCGCTCAGATGAGTAAGCCCGATGGTATCTGCGAGTTGTATTTGAGTTTTCGCAGTCTGCTTTTGAGCTTCATTCATGAGAGGAAGTGCTTCTGCATTGACTAAAGTGATCACATGACTTCCCATACCGAGTTCAGTTGCAATCCTTTTGATCTCTTGACCTGTAGCGATTCCTGACGGTTCAATCAGAATTTTCTTTTTTGAGTCCTTAAAACTTTCCAGAACTTCTTTAAGTGATCCGAGGTCGCTACAGCAGATGCAGCCTTGAGTCAATGCTGTTGGGTTGTATTTCGCTAGTCTCTCTGCATCAATGTTAAAATTTCCAATATCGTTAACAATCACTTCAAATGCTTCTCCCTGTTTGCTGAGATATTCGGCAATATTTTGCAAAAGGGTTGTTTTTCCTGCACCAAGAGTTCAGAGCAAAAGCACAATCTCATTGCTGGTCTTTTTTGTTTGTGTGAAGTGTTTTGGATTCTGAGGTAAGACTCCAAAATTCCTGCTTATCAAAGATTGGTTTTCTAGTTTTGCCATTACTATTCCTTGTTAGTACATAAAAGGAGTGAATTTACAATATGATTATTGGGATGAATACTGATTTCCAGATTGAGATAGGTTTTTATGAGATCAAGATTGATTTTTTGATAGAGGAGTTGACGAAGTCATTCCACACTTCTGATAACTGCAAGCTGAAAGTTTAGTTGAGAACTAAGATGGCTTAGAATTTTTTTGTCAGTTTCCCCTCAGCAAAACAGGAGTGAGGCCAAAATGATTGCATCATAACAAAGATTACTCGAGAAATTCAAAAAATCTGAATGGATGACCTCGATTTGCCTTTGAAGTCAGAGTTTTTCGATTATTTTTTGTGAAGTTTGGACAGCGATTTCGTCTCTCTCCACCAAAACACACTGCATATCATATTTTTGTGCCAGAATAATGGCAGTGAGTGGAAGTGGTCAACTTCCTACAAAAAGGAGATTTTTACAAGATTCTAGTTGCGAAACGATTGCATGGTATTCGAGTTTTGTGAGGTCAGTATAGTTGTTTCGATAAGGGAATTTTTCAAGTTCTTTTTTGATATCTTTACAGTTGAGAAGGCGATTTGCTCGATACTGTTCCATTTGATATTCTGCCTGACTACAAATGCTGTGAAGCTCACATAATTCTTGACTATTGATAATTTGAGGGGGGAGTACTCAGTTGTTGGTTACGCTCATTTCATATAAATCAGAAAAAAACTGATTCACTTCTTCGTTTGGCTTATATGGAGCGAGTTTTTTTGCTTGATCAAGAATAAGTTGTAGTTGTTTTGGAGAATTGGGAATTAGCATTATTTTGATAATTTAGAGTTAAGAAGTATTCTGTCCACATCAGCAATGAGTTTGATGTTCTTTTTTCCATTTGATGAGACTTCTAGAGGAGATTTTGTGTTTTTGGATAATTTCTTTTGCTTTGTGCCCTTGATGGCAGTATTCTTCTATGATTTGTTGCTTAAACTCTGGACTATAAGTTCCTCTCTTGCCCTCAATTGTGAAACTAGAGTTGCAGTCTCAGCAAAAAAACCTCTGTGAATCATATCTGCCATGACCATTTTTTTTGGTGTTTTCACTTTTGCAGTTGATACAGTTTTGCATGATCTTTGACTACAAAATAAAAAAGATATTTTTTACTTGTGTTGCTTTTATATTAAATTGTGAATAAATGTCAAGAGAAAGCAGTTTTAGATTTTCTTTATATTTGTTTTCTCTTAGTATTCGGGATATAATAGAGCTAAGTTTTATAATCTCATAAAAGAGGAAATGTCTATCAATAAATCTGCAAGATCTTCGGATAGTTTAGGAAAGAATCTTTTTAACGTTAATAAGGCTGAGTTTGAAAAGATGACTGTTGATCAGCTTAAGGAGCTTATTGAAAGTACAACAGATATTTTTTTCAAACTTTCTCCTTCAGAAAGATCTCAGCATATCAAAGAACTTCTTTTTCATATACAAAAGTTAAAAATGGCATTGCCATCTGAAACCAATCCTCTTTCTATAAAATATATTAACAAACAGCTCAGGCTTTTCTCAGATTATCAAAAACAGCTCGAAAAAAAATTAGGAATGCCTCTCTTGGCATATCTTTCTAAATATATTGTTGTAGCAGATTTTGATGATGCAGATTATGGAGTTGCTTTCGCAAGATATTGTGAGAAAAATAATATTAAGAGAAAGGATGGAAAGCAAATTCCTTGGAGAGGAGGAATGGAACCAGGGATAGAGTATGTAGATCAAGAGTGAAATGTACTAACATTACTCCCAGTTAAATGAGGCGCGGATCAGCATGATGATACAGGTGCCTATACTCAATACCAATTAGTAAAAGAGGGGGAATCAGATGAAAGATCTCAAAACCCTAAAGAGTGAGAAAATAATTCTAGCCCAACAGAAGAGAAGAATTCACAAAAACCCAAAGAGTGAGAAAATACTTCTAGTCCAACAGAAGATAAGAACTCTCCCAAATCCAAAGAGTGAGAGAATAATTCTAGCCCAACAGAAGATAAGACTTCTCCAAAACCTAAAGAGTGAGAAAAGGAAGATCCTGAGTATGTTTTTGAACTCTCAGCAGTTTTGTCCGATACACAAAATATCCATGAAGAACAGGCTCGTCTTGCAGCAGAAGAAGTATTGAAAGCTAAATATGCTGACATCGGTAAGCGAAATCTTTTCAAAAAAGGTGCCTATTTTCTTCAAAGAGGTAGAAAAAGAAAAAAGTTTATTAAAGATTTTATGAAAAATGCTTCTCAAGATGCCTTTGGTGATCAGGTGGAAAATGCAGCATCAAGACACTCAAGAGAACTTCAAAATGGTCTAAAAACTATAGATCAAAAGGCTGAACTGGTGTCTATACCAGAATTAAATCTTTTATCTAGGGGATTCATTGAGGGAAGTATTGATGAGGAAATATTTCAGAAACAGTTCAATTCTCTTCTTGAGACCAATCCAAAGATCAAAGCCGCACTCAAAGAAATGACGTACAAAGGAACTGATATTTTGCAGAATCTTAAACTCGAAAAAGAGCAATATCAGCTTATAAATGAACTAGTACAAACGCTTGATACATGAGGAAATGCAGATCAGGTTGGTGCGAAAATTGAGGATTTTATCAAAAAATATCAACAAAATCCTGATTTTCTTCAGGCGATTACTTCAGATTTGGACAAAAAAGATCTTAATAAGCTTAAAAAATACTTTCATCATCAAAAGGCGGTGAGAAAGATGGCGCTTGAAAATCTCCAAATCAAACTTAAAGTCCTCACCGGAGGAAAATCCGCATACCAAATCGATAATTCTGAGAATGAAAAAAGTCGAGTTCATAAGCTTGGAAAAAAACTTGATAAAATTCCTCGATATTTGCAGGTGCCAGGATATGCTGGAGCAGGAGTATTGCTTGGATTAGCTGGAGGGCCGCTAGGACTAGGAGTTGTAGGAACTTCAATCTTGACGACGAGTACTTTTGCGGCAACTTCAGGTTTTACTAACTTTATCAAAAAACGAACGCATTATACTAAAGAGCATAATACTCATGAAAAAAATCTGACTCATGATTTTGATGCTGAGCAGATCAAGATTGCTCAATGGCAACAAGATCTAGAGAAAAAATGAGCTAAAAATTGGCGAACTCGTTATAAGGCCAAAAGACAGCTTGATCTCTATAACAATTCAACTCAAAAAGATATTATCAAAACTGAAGATTTTACTAAGGATCTTTTGTGATTGTCGACGACACTTAGAACGCTTACAAAATCAGATAAGGATAGTCTTACTCATCTTTTGATGGAGGGGAAGGCAAGACTTGATGCATATTATGAGACAGGGCATAACTTTTTAGCCTCATCAAGTAAGGAAGTTGTAGAATCAGATATGCTTAAGCTTCATAAAGCACTTCAACTCTGAGCAGAAAAACTTCGTATTCCTTATGATCAGATTGATAAGCAAAGCTTGATTTCAAATGCTGAAGAAGGAGAAGATCAAGAAGTCTCATATAAACATATCAAAGAACAGTTACTCACTGATTATTCCTCAGCAAACAAACACTTTAAATCTCAAAGAAGACGACTTGCTAGTAAGTATGGTATAGGATCGGCTGCACTCTCTGCAGGAACTGCTATTGGAATGCAATATATGATGGGAACTGGAATATTCTCTACAGAATCGGTTTCCCATACGGTTTCTTCAACTTCGAATGCATCCTCAAATGCTAATTTTAATCTATGATCTCATCAATTAGCAGAAGGAAATCAGATTCATTCTACGGTTGCAGACGAGTTTTCATCGCTAGGAGACAAGGCAAATGTGGTAGCGCATTATGGTGCAGGAACAGATGCGACATTAGTTCGTGCGGGGTCTCAGGCACTTTGAGAGTCTGCTTATCAAGCGAAGGTAAATGCCGTTGCAGATCAGATTAAGCATCTTACACTTTCTTCAGATCAAAAGGCTGCTTTCCTAAAAGAGTTGACAAATAGACCATGGGAGATGGATCGATCAAAAGCCTTTACTAATGATTATCTTCAATGAGATAGATGCGCTGAAGGTCTCTTGCAGATGGCAAAAGGACTTGCTGATTCAGGGAATCAAACACTTATCCCAGATCTTGCTTATGATGCAGGAAGGAGTATTGCAGGGACCACGCTGCATAATTTGGGAGAGAGATCTTTCAATCTTGGACTAGAAATTACTACACAAGCAGTTCAAAATCAGCCAGGTAGTTGATCAACACGATTTGTGCCAATTGTTTCTTTCTTTAATACTTTCAAAAAAACTCCAAAATCTGAAGAAAAACAAGATAAAAATTCAGATTTAGATTCTACTATTCAATCAAAAGAACAAAATTCTGAAGAGCTTTCTCAGTCTACATCAGATTTAGAGCAATCGCATACTACATGAGATCAAGATTGAGAAAAATCAGATAGTTCTACCTCTACTGCAGCAAAAGTTGCAGCAGGAACAGCACTCGCTGGAGCGGCTGCAGTAGCTGTAGAATCGCAAAGAAACCCTTCAAAAGCTCGTCAATATCGAGAATCATTCAAGTCATGAGCTAAAAAAATTGGAGGAAAGATTAAAGAATCTCGAAATAAAGCTGCTCTAAAGATTAGAGAAAAGATGCCTACAATCAAAGAAAAGTCTAAAAAGGGACGAGAAAAGACTAAGGAAATTACGCATGATGGGGTTGAAAAAACAAAAGAAGTTCGAAATGCAGCTTCAGAAAAAGTAAAAGAACTAAAAAGAAAGTTAAATAAAAAAGATTCATCTTCAGAAAGTCAAAATTTAGATGATCTGAATGATACTAATGGGCATATAGCTCCAACAGTGTTAGAAAAAAAAGATTTTAATGTAGAAGATCTGGATTTTCAAAATAATATTTATGTTGTCCATCAGACCTTATCTAGTAATATAGATTCTATCATGCAAAATGGGCTAAGGACAATAGCCGGACTTAATGGAACCTCTCTTTTTGCAAATAAGGAACGCATAATAGAAATATTGAATATGATGGAAGAAGGGAGAGGGCATAGAGGTTCGGATGCTCTAGTTATTATGAAATTTCCAAAGGAAACATTCAAAAGAAAAGAAAAAATAACTTTAGATGATATCTCAGAACAATTGATTGATTTGTGAGAGTCTAAAAATTTTGAAGTTCCTCCACAATATATTTCTACAATTGTAGAGGTAAATGAAATTAGTTAGCTTGATGCAAAATAATCCATTGATAAAAGAGTGGAAAAAAATACAATCTTAATGATCCT